>OLJF01000082.1_pt1 | contig 165733 bp, 154 predicted proteins | sample 1609751 | NCBI WGS metagenome assembly OLJF01 (sample SAMEA4350171, study PRJEB24818) | metagenome | biome: human; feature: gut; material: faeces | place: Denmark | collected 2013-09
AGTCCCATATTTTAATTTATTTTATCAAAATTTTTCTAAAAAATAAAAAAATTTTTAAATCAAAAAAATAAATTCAAAAAAGACTGTTGAACAAAATATTTTTATATACTTTGTCAACAGTCTGAAAAGATTGAGAATTTATTTTCTCAATCTTTTTTACTTATTTTAATAATGTATCACAAATTTCTTGAGTAGATTTCTTTTTAGCAAGCTTAATCGCATTTTCTTTCATTTTTATTAAAGTATTTTCATCTTTAAATATTGAATCGATTACTTCATCAGGATTATCAGTTGCTTTAAGCCATACACCTGCACCTTTAGATTCTAAAAATTCTGCATTTTCTTCTTCTTGACCAGGTATTGGATTTATTATAATCATTGGCAAATTTGAGGCTAAAGTTTCAGTAGTAGTAAGACCACCAGGTTTACTAACTACTAAACAAGATATATTCATAAGTTCAGGAACTTTATCAGTAAATCCAAGAACTCTCACTCTATTTTCAACATTATTATTTTTAGATAACTCTTCAAAAGATTCTTTCATTTTTTCATTTTTACCTGCAACAGCAACAATTTGAAAATTAGGAAGCTTTTTTATAAAAGATTCTAACACTTGGACAGTACGATCTTTTCCTAATCCGAATTCTCCGCCACCAAAAAACAATATTACCTTTTTATTAGGATCTAATTTAAACATTTCATATATTTTTGATTTATCAAAGTTCTCAAAAAATCTATCAGACATTGGAATTCCAGTAACATGAATTTTATTTTCATTTATTCCAAGATTAATCATATCTTGTTTCATATTATCATTTGAAACAAAAAAATTATTTGTATATTCGCTTCCGACAAGCCATTGTTTATGAATAGCAAAATCAGTAAGGATTGTAGCAATTTCACAATCTATTTTACATTTACCTTTTAAATAACTTGTCATTTGGCTACTAAAAGGATGTGTTGAAATAATTAAATCAGGATTTATTTCGTTAATTAACTTACATAATTTTTTAGCCATTAACTTGTTGCTATCTTTGCTTATCTCAGAAAGCAGTCCTTTTTCTGAGTCAAAATAAACTTTACCCCATAACTTAGGAGCTTTTTTAGCCATTTCTCTATAAGCACCAGTTGTTACCTTTTCTAAAGGCTTATTTATGTATTTCATACAGTCAACCATTTGAGACTCAACATCTTCATAATTTTCTGTTATATATTTTTGAATAGACTTTGCTGCTGATAAATGCCCACCACCATAAGAAGCATAAAAAATTAATACTTTTTTCATATAAAAAAATTTTCTCCTTTTATTTATTTGAACCAATTGTATCATATATTATATAAAAATACAAAACTTTTTTGTTTGAATTAATTAACATAATGTGATGAAATATGGTCAAAACATTCAGAAAGAGGGTTAGAAGCTATGTTTGGAATATGGTACGACTGGGGTTAAAGAAGAAGTCTTGTTAAACCAAATTTGAAAATGTTAGGAACCTATGAAATTACGCTGAACAATCAAATAGTGAGTATGCGGTTATATAATGAAATGCTAAACAAAAAGCAATTCTATAATAGGAATTGCTTTTTTATTGTATAAAAAAATATATAACTAATTTTTAAAAATAAAAATTGAATAAATTTACAAAAAAATGTGCAAAATACCAATAATAAAAATACAGGAGTTTATTATGAAGAAAAAAATATTTTTTTACGTAGTTTTTGTATTTGTGGTATTTATAACAATAATTTATATTGTAAATTCGTTGCCAAAAGAAGAGGTACAAGCTGCAAGTAGTGGTAGCAATTCAGATATACAACTTCTTGCAAGAGCGATAAATGGTGAAGCAAGAGGAGAACCTTATGAAGGTCAGGTAGCAATTGGTGCAGTTATATTAAATAGAGTTAAAGATTCAAGATTTCCAAATACAATTGCAGGAGTTATTTATCAGTCAGGTGCTTTTACTGCAGTATCTGATGGCCAGATTAATCAAGCTATGGAAGATGAAGCTACAGTAATGAAAGCAGCAAGAGATGCAATGAATGGATGGGATCCAACTGATGGAGCTGTATATTATTTTAATCCTGCTACTGCAACAAATAAGTGGATTTGGTCAAGACCACTTATAAAGACTATTGGAAAACATCGCTTTTGCAAATAAATAAGAAAGGAAGATAAAAAATGAATAAATTAGTGGATTGGAAAAATAGATTAAAAGACAGACACATGCTTAGTGTTGTAGTGGCTTTATTTGCTATAATAATAGCAATGGGAATATGGATTTATAAAAAACAAGTAGATTATAGACAAGCTTCAGAAAATCAATACAATATGGCCTTTTATGAGTTAGTAAATTATGTGCAAGATGTTGAAACATATTTAGCAAAATCATTAATATCAAGTACCTCAGAGCATGGAGCAGAAACATTAACAAATGTGTGGAAAGAAGCGAACTTAGCGCAAGTATATTTGTCAAGATTACCAATTGAATCTGTAGAACTTGAAAAAACAGCAAAATTTTTAAATCAAGTAAGTGATTATAGTTATTCTTTATCAAGAAAAAACATAAAAAATGAAAAATTAACACAAGAAGATTTAGACAATTTAAAAGAATTACATGATTATAGCGTAGAATTAAAAAATACACTAGATCAATTATCAACAGATATAGGTAGCGGAAGAATTAGTTGGGGTGAATTAACTAAAAAAGGTACAGTTGCATTTGCTCAAGAAGTTAGTAATATATCAAAAAGCAGTTTTAGTAATATGGAGCAGAATTTTCATGAATATTCTGGTTTAATATATGATGGTGCATTTTCAGAGCATATAACAAGTAAAGAAAAAAGGGGATTAACAGGTGAAAATATAGATGAACAAAAAGCACAAGAAATTGCGAAAAAGTTTATAGGGGAAGATAAAGTTCAAGAAATTAATTTTACTGGAAAATCTGAAAACACAAATATGCCTACATTTGATTTTAATGCAAAAGTAAATGGAGAATCAGACACGAATATGGTGATTTCAATATCTGAAAAAGGTGGACATGTAGTATTTATGAATTATAACAGAGATGTCCAAGCAGAAAGTGTTACACAAGAAAGAGCAGATGAAATAGGAAAAGAGTTTTTAAAATCACGTGGATTTGATGACATGAAAGAAACATACTATTTAAAACAAGATGGAATTGTTACAATTAATTATGCTTATGAACAAGATGGAGTAACTGTATATCCGGATTTAATTAAGTTAAAAGTTGCATTAGATAATGGAGAAATAATGGGAATTGAGACAACAGGATATTTAAATAGCCATGAAAAAAGAAATATTTCAGATATAAAAATCACGATAGAACAAGCCAAGAAAAATTTGAATTCAAAATTAAATATTTTAAGTGAAAATTTAGCAATAATTCCAACAGAGTGGAAAACCGAAGTATTATGTTGGGAATTTAAAGGAAAAGTTGATGATACAGACTTTTTAGTATATATAAATGCTAAAACAGGAGAAGAGCAAGACATTTTAGTAATAACAAATACACCAAATGGAACATTAACACACTAGAATATTGGAAAAAATATTAAAAATAATTTTAAATAAAATGTAAATAATAATAATGTGAAAATAAAAAAGTAATATTGAAAAAATTCATATTAATCAAGTAAGAACAATAAATTTTCACAAAATTAAATCTGTCAGGAGGTAAATTCAGAGTGGCAAACAAAGGACTTATTTCTGATAAATTAAGAGAAGAAATTGCAAAAGAACTTGGTGTTTATGAGCAAGTAAAACAAGATGGAGGATGGGGAAATGTACCATCAAAAACTTGTGGTAATATTGTAGCAAAAGCAATAGAAATTGCTAATAGAACAGCTGAGTAATTGAAATTTGCAAAAATCGCTTTAGTTTAAAACTAAGGCGATTTTTTCGTATAAATTTATTGCAAAGGCATATATATTGGAATATAATAATTAAAAATTGTATTAAAGAAAGGTTAATATATGGCTAATCAAATAATAATTAAAGATATAATAGAAAAATGTAATGGAAAATTAATGCAAGGTAATGAAAACTTACCTTTTGATAAATTATGCAAAGATACAAGAACTTTAAACAAAGGTGAAATATATTTAGGAATACAAGGTGAAAATTTTAATGGAAGTACATTATATGAGCAGGCTCTAGAAAAAGGAGCTACAGCTTGTATTTTACAAGATGTAGAAATCTCAGATGAAATATTAAAAAAATATCCAGAATCAACCATTGTTCTAGTAGAAGATACTGTTAAAACATTGCAAAAATTAGCTGAATATAAAAGAAGCATGTGTAATATTCCTGTTGTTGCAATTACAGGAAGCGTAGGAAAAACTAGCACAAAAGATATGATAGCAAGTGTACTTTCACAAAAATACAAAGTTTTAAAAACACAAGGAAATTATAATAATGAAATAGGAATGCCACTTACATTACTTAGTTTAAAAGATGAAGAAGTAATGGTCCTTGAAATGGGAATGAATTCATTTGGAGAGATTAGTTTGCTTTCAAGAATTGCAAAACCTGATGTAGCAGTTATTACTAATATTGGAACAGCACACATAGGGCTTTTAGGCTCAAGAGCAAATATATTAAAAGCAAAATTAGAAATTCTAGAAGGATTAAATAAAAACGGAACAGTAGTCATAAATTATGATAATGATTTATTAAATGACTGGTATGAAAAAGAAAAAAATAACTACAATATTATAACTTATGGAACACAACAAGGAAGTAAAGTACTTGGACAAAATGCTGTATTCCATGAAAATGGAAGTACTTGTGAAGCACTTATAGACTCAAAAACATATAATGTTCATATTCCAGTTGGAGGAGAACACTTTGTATCAAATAGTTTATGTGCTTTAAGTGTTGCAAAAATATTTGAAATTCCAGTTGAAGAAGCAATAAAAGGAATTGAAAATTTTGAGCTTACTAAAAAAAGAATGGAAATCAAACAAGCAAAATGTGGTGCAATGATTATAAATGATTGCTATAACGCAAATTATGATTCAATGAAAGCCGCACTAGACTACCTAGGAAAATTACCAAATTTGAGAAAAATTGCAGTGCTAGGTGATATGTTGGAATTAGGAGAATATAGCAAAGAACTACATGAAGAAGTTGGAAAAATAGTTGCAGAAAACAAAGTTGATATGCTTATTTGCGTAGGAAAAGAGTCAATAAACATAGCTAAAGAAGCAGAAAAAGGTGGAGTAAAAAACATAGTGCATTGCAATACAAATAAAGAAGCAATTAGTATATTAAAAGAAAAATTAAATAAACAAGATGCTGTATTACTAAAGGCATCAAATAGTTTAAATTTTACAGAAATTTGTGAAGCAATTTGTTAAGGAGAAAATAGCATGAATAAACTAAAGGCTGGAGTGATATTTGGAGGCATGTCAACAGAACATGATGTGTCAATATCATCAGGAACATCTATTATAAAAAATTTATCAAAAGAAAAATATGAAATTTTACCAATATACATTTCGGAAGATGGAAGCTGGTATAAATATACTAAAAATATAGAAGAAATTGAAGCATTACATGTTGGAGATAAAATAACAGAATTAGAAAAAATAGAAAATGAATTTGAATATTTAAAAAGCTTAGATGTAGCATTTCCTGTATTACATGGCTTATATGGAGAAGATGGAACAATTCAAGGACTACTAGAATTATTAAAAGTTAAATATGTTGGTTGCAAAGTACTTGGTTCAAGTATTTGTATGGATAAAGTATATGCTAAAATTATATTTGAAAAAGCTCAAATTCCCCAAGCAAATTATGTATATGTAAAAGCTGATAAAGATCAATATATATATGTTAATGAAAATTTTGAAGAAAAAGAATTAGACTTAAAAAATATTGCAGAAATTACAGAACAAAAATTAGGTTTTCCTGTTTTTGTTAAACCATCAAATTCAGGATCATCTGTTGGAATAAAAAAAGCAAATAACATAGAGGAACTTGAAGATGCAATTAAATATGCAAGTAACTATGATACTAAAATATTAATTGAGGAAGAAATAATAGGTAGAGAGATTGAATGTGCTGTACTTGGAAATACAGATGTAAAAGCAACTTGTGTAGGAGAAATTCTACCAGCAGAAGATTTTTATACATTTGATGCAAAATATAATAATGCACAATCTAGAGTTGTAATTCCAGCAGAAGTTGAACAACAAAAACAGGACGAAATAAAGGAATTAGCAATAAAGGCATTTAAAGCAGTAGATGGAAAAGGATTATCAAGAGTAGACTTTTTTATTAGAAAAAGTGATAATAAAGTATACATAAATGAAATAAATACTTTACCAGGATTTACTCAAATTAGTATGTATCCAAAATTATGGGAACAATGTGGAATTGAATATTCAAAATTATTAGATGAATTAATAAAATTAGCACAAAATTAAGATAGGAAAAGGACATGCAAAATATAGAAAATATAAAAAATGATTTAAAAAATGAATTATCTGAAAAACGATATTTGCATTCAATTGGAACAATGAAAGAAGCTAAGAAGCTTGCTGAATTTTATGGGTTAGATGAAGAAAAGGCAGAAATGGCAGGACTTATACATGATATAGCAAAAGAAATGCCAGATGAGGAAAAAATAGAATATACAAAGCAACACAATATAGAGGTAGACGAAATTGAAAGAAAAAATATAGGACTTTTACATGCAAAAATAGCAGCTAATATTGCTAAAGAAAAGTATAATTTTGATAAAGAAATACAGCAAGCAATAGAATACCATACAACAGGAAATCCAAATATGAATTTATTTGACAAAATAATTTTTGTTGCAGATAAAATAGAAGAAACAAGATCTTACCCAGATTTAAATGTTGTAAGAGAATTAGCTTATGAAAATATAGATAAATGTGTTGTATATATTATTGAATTTGCTGTGAAAAAAACAAGAGAAAGAGGAGAAGAGCCACATTTTAATAGTATCTTAACTCTAGAAAAATTAAAGCGGAAAATAAAAAGTAAAATCTTCATATAATAATTATAAATAAGGTATTTAAAACATAAAAAAGATATGATATAATAGCACACATAACAAAAGACGGAAAATTTAAAAGCATTCTAGGGGGAAATCTGAATGATTTTCAAAGATTACTATAAAATACTAGGTTTAAAAAACAATAATGTAACTGCAGAAGAAATAAAGCAAGCATACAGAGAACAAGCGAAAAAATATCACCCTGATATTAATACTACAAGTGACTTTGCAGAAGAAAGATTTAAAGATATAAATGAAGCATATAAAACATTATCTAATTCAAGTACAAGAAGAAAATATGACAGAATGTGGAATTCACGTATTGGAAAAAAACAAAAAAATAAACAACAAAATAAAAAAGAAAAAAAATCAATTTTTGCGGAAATGTTTCAAATGTTTTTTGGAGAAATTAAGCAGAAAGAAAAAAAGAAGGAAGAAAAACAAAAATCACCGAAAAAAGGTGAAAATATTGAAACAGAAATCACAGTATCTATTTTTGAAGCTTTTTATGGTATGGAGAAAAAAATTGCCTTAAGAACTATAGATGGAAAAATGCGTGAATTTAATGTGAAAATACCAGCTGGAATAAGAAATGAAGAAAAAATTAGATTAATGGGACAGGGCAAGCCAGGGGAAAATGGCGGAAAATCGGGAGACTTACTAATAAAAATACATATAGAAAATGATAAAAAATTCAAATTAAATGGTATTGATATATATACAGATTTATATATAACACCATGGGAAGCTGCTTTAGGAACAAAATTAAATATCAATTCTATAGATGAAGAAATATTATTATATATACCTCAAGGAACAGAAAGTGGAGAAAATATATGCCTTAAGGGAAAAGGTTATCTTAATGGAAGAGGTGGAAGAGGAGATTTATTTGTTAATGTACAAATAATGATTCCAAAGAGCATAACAGAAAAAGAAAAAACAATTTTTGAACAACTAAGAGAAATATCAAAATATAATCCAAGAGAAATACAAAGGTAACATAAATTAAAACACTCAAAAAGGTTGACATATTGCTAAAAAAGTACTATAATTTAATATAGTAATATGGTTCAACAAAAGAGAAACTATGTATTATCAAACAATTCATAGAAAAAAGGAGTATAAAAGATGGACAAGATACAAGGTAAGCACTTTAGTATTACAGATCCTCAAGGAGTAAATACAGTAATTTATAGGGTGAACAAAACACCAAGAGAATTATTACAAGAGTATCCAAAATTTACAGTACAACGTTTAGAATATGCTGAAGAATTAAATGGAAATTTAAAAAAGAAAACATTTTTTGTTGATGAACCAGAAAATGAGGAAGAATTAGTAATTTTATCTTTTGGACAAGATAAAGTAGTTATTAACATGGGACTTTTGGAAAACAATAAAGTAAAAATAGCAAAACGTCCTATACCAATTAAGTTTGATACTTTATATTCAGAACAAGAACAAGAATATAAAGAGTTTAGATATACACCTGATTTAAAGAGGCCTATATCAATAATAGATCCAGAAACAACAGAAGAAATCAAACCAATTTTATATTTTGATGAAGAAACAAATGAAGTAAAAGGTAAATGCAAATTAAAACCATACAAATCATATTTTGCATTTGAAATTAGAGAGAGTAAAGAATAGAAGGGAGTATTTATATGAGTAGTACAACTGTACGTTCAAAAAATGACCAAATTAAAATAAAAGTAACAGGAATGGGAATAGTATTCAATACACGTGAAAATGAATATGAAATTGAAGCAGGTCAAACTCTAGACGCAGTATTAAAAGATCATATTCAAACACAAGGAGAAATGGGAATTGGTGCTGAAAATGGATATGTAAAAAAAAGTGGAAATAGTAGTAAATTAGTAACAGCAAATGGAATTAAAACTATGGAAAATCCAAGAGCATATGAGGTTATTTCAAAACAAAGAGAACAAAGAGAACAAAGAGGAGAAAGAAAAGGAGAAATTAATCAAGTAGAAATGGATAGATAAAAACTAATGAAAAGGTGAAAAATCTATGAAAATGAGAATAAGAAAAACATTAAAAGATAATAAAAAAAGCTTAATAATAATTGGAGTTCTATGGGTTGTTTTAGCAATAATCCTTGTTTCGCCAGTTGCATATTCCATTGTTGAATCTGTAAACAATGGAATTTTTGACTTTAGTATATTTATACAACAAATATTTTCAAATATAACGAGTTTTAATACTTTTACAAAAATATTTGGTGAAAAGTATATAGGAGTATTTTTCAAAACATTTGCATATTATACTCTTATTTATATAATATTTTCAATAATTGGTTTATACAGATCAAAAGCTAAAAGTGATTATAAAGATATTGAACATGGATCAAGTGATTGGTGTGAAGGCGGAGAAGAATATCAAGTTTTAAGTAGAAATAAAGGTATTATACTAGCACAAAATCATTATTTGCCAACAGATAAAAGAGGAAACGTAAATGTATTGGTAGTCGGTGGTTCAGGTTCTGGTAAATCTGCATCATATTCTATTCCAAATGCATTTCAAATGTTAGGTTCTTATGTATTTACAGACCCTAAAGGAGAGCTATATGATAAAACAGCAGGATTCTTAGAAAAAAATGGTTATTCAATAAAAGTATTAAACTTGGTTAACCCAGCAAATAGTGATGGGTATAACCCATTAATGCATATTTCTAGTGAAATTGATGTTGACGTTATTGCAAATACTATTGTAAAAGGACAAAAATCAGAGGCTAGTAGTAGTTCAGATCCATATTGGGATGATATGGCTGAAATGTTACTAAAGTCATTAATATATTATTTAATATCAACTAGACCAGAAGAAGAACAAAACTTGGCAAGTTGTGCAGAACTTGTAAGGGCAGCTAATACAAATGGTGGAAGTAACTTATTAACAGAACTTATAAATCAATTACCTTATGATCATCCAGCAAGAATGTATTATAAATCAATAGAAATAGCACCAGAAAAAACTTATGGATCAATTTTAAGCTCATTACAATCTAAGCTTGGTAAATTTGATTCAAAGGAAATTGCGGAGGTTACATCAACAGACACAATTAATTTTGAAGAATTAGGATGCAAAAAAACAGCTGTATATGTTATATCTTCAGATACACATACTGCTTATGACTTCTTATTAACAATATTCTTCTCTCAAATGATACAACAATTGTATAACTTTGCTGATGCGAATGGAGGAAGATTAAAAGTACCAACATTCTTTATATGTGACGAGTTTGCCAACATTGGTAAAATACCAGATTTCGATAAGAAAATATCAACAAGTAGAAGTAGAGGAATATCATTTAGTGTTATTTTACAAAACTTAGATCAATTAGAGGCAGTATATGAAAAATCTTATGAAACAATAATGGGTAACTGTGATACTCACGTATTTTTAGGAAGTAACTCATTTAAAACTGTAGAATATTTTTCAAAAGCATTAGGAGAAAAAACTATTACAAGAGATAGTGTATCAATAAATAGAGATAAACAATATCATAGACAAGGACTTAGTGAATCAGACCAAGTTATGGGAAGAGCTCTTATGACACCTGATGAATTAAGAAGAATGGACAACGATGATTGTATTATTTATGAAAAAGGAATTAAGCCTATTAAAGCAAAAAAATATTATTATTTTGAAAGCTCAATGGCTAGAAAATTATCAGAGTTTACATTAAATCACTTAGATTTTAATGTAGGAGATAGAGGAAAATGGAGAAAATATAATCCATATAATCCTTATGTTGAAGAAAATGAAAATACCAAAAAAAATGATTTAAAAGTTGAATCATTAGATGATTTATTTGATGATGATATAGATGATAAAAAAGAAACAAATAACGATATCTTAAATAATGGTGAAATACAAAATAAAGAAGATTTTATTACACCATTAGAGGAAGATAAAGAGCAGATAAAGAGTAAAAAAACATCAATTGAAGCACCAATGCTCCCTCAAGAAGATGATGAACAAGAAGTGTTCTCAGTAGATGTTCAAAAAGAATTAGAAGCTAAATTTGATGAACTATTTGGACCAATAGATGAAGATTAAACAAAAAAAATAAATGATAAGTAATTTATCATTTATTTTTTTTATTTATAATATATAAATATGAAATTTAAATTACTTATTAATATATAAATATATTTCTTAGTTATTTAATAATAAATATAGATTTTAAATTATTTATTAATATATAAATATATTTTTTAATTATTTAATAATAAATAAATATAGATTTTAAATTATTTATTATTATATAGATATATATTTTTGATTATTTAATAATATATTTATATAATTTTAAATTATTTTTTTATAATATAAATTTATTTTTAAAAATAAATTATTTATTATGAATTATTATCAATAATAATTCATAATATTTTTTAAATATTATAAAATAAAAATCAATACTTAATCAAAAAGACAAAAACAATGTAAGAATTATAAAGATATTGATTATGGACAGAAAAGTATAAGTGAAGGAAAAGGCTATGAATGGCTAAAATACACTTGAAAAATACTAAAAAAGAGGGATAAAACCTAACGGATAAGCGAAAGAGAACCGAATTAATAGAAAAACAACAAAAAGTTTACATAAATTAGAAAAACATAGAGTACAGACTAAAAAAGACTAAAAACAAAACTACATATCATCTAGCAAAACAATAAGGATTGGCGAAAAGACAAAACATAAAAATGCTATTGACTAAAAAAATAATATAATATAAAATAAAAAAAGATAGCAATATAAGAAAAATATACAATAATAAAAAGTTAAAACAAATAAGGTTAGGATTTAAATGCAAAATAAAATAAATAATTAATAAAAAATAAATTAAATAAATTAAATAATTAAATAATTAAATAAATAATTAAATAAATAATTAAATAAATAAATAATTAATTAATTATTAAGAAATGGAGAGAAAATGAAATTTATACATTTAGCAGATATGCATTTTGATACACCATTTACTAATTTAAGTTTAAAAGGTGATTTCGGAAGAATAAGACGTATGGATCAAAGAGAAGTATTTAAAAAAATAATAGATTATACTAAAGAAAATAAAATAGAATACTTATTTATAGCTGGTGATTTATATGAGCATAATTATATTAGAAAAAGCACAATAGAATATATAAATGAATTATTTAAACAAATACCTGAAACTAAAATATTTATAACTCCAGGAAATCATGATCCATATATAATAAATTCTATGTATAGAAATTTTGAATGGAGTGAAAATGTAAAAATATTTACTTCAAAAATAGAAAAAGTAGAAACAAATGATGCAAATATTTATGGAGTTGGTTTTGAAGATTTTTATTGTGAAAAAACAGATATAGAAAATATAATATTAGATGATAAAAATAAGATAAATATTTTAATTGCACATGGAAGTATAAATGCTAGTGATAAATTACAACTTCAATATAATCCAATAAATAAAAATAAATTAAAACTAATAGGATTTGATTATGTTGCACTTGGACACATACATAAGCTAGATTATAATTCAGAACAAAATCAAAATATTGTATATCCGGGTTCAACAATTTCAATGGGATTTGATGAATTAGGAAAACATGGATTTATAGTTGGTAATATTGAAAAGGATAAACTAGAAATAGCATTTATTCCAGCAGATAATAGAGAGTTTAAAGAATTTGAATTTGATATTACAAATATAAATGATGAAGAAGAATTAATAGAAAAAATAAATAATTTACAATTAAATATTAAAGATTTATATAAAGTAATATTAATTGGAAAAAGAAACTTTGAAATAAATATAAACAATATATATAAATTTATTAATAAAGAAAATATTATAAAAATTAAGAATGAAACGAAAGTAAATTATAACTTAGAAAGTATGGCAAATGAAAATACTTTAAAAGGTATTTTTATAAATGAGATAATTAACGAATTTGAAAAAGGAAATTATACACGAGAAGAATTAGATAAAATTTTAGAAATTGGACTTTCTATTTTAGAAAATTAAAAAATATAATATTAATTAAGTAAAATTATTAAGGAGAAAATAGTTGAAAATTCAAAATATAAAAATAAATAATTATGGAAATTTAAAACAAAAAGAAATTTATTTAAAAAATAATATTAATATTATTTATGGAAAAAATGAAACAGGCAAATCAACATTATTAAATTATTTAAAAAACATTTTTTATGGAATTTCAAAAAATAAAAATGGAAAAGAATTATCTGATTATGAAAAATATTTGCCATGGACAGGTGAAGAATTTTCGGGAAAGATAAAATATGAATTAAATAATAAAAAAATATTTGAAATATATAGAGATTTTTATAAAAAAAATCCAATTATTTTTAATGAAAATTTAGAGGATATTTCACAAGAATTCAAAATTGACAAAAAGGATGGAAATCAATTCTTCTATGAACAAACAGGAATCGATGAAAAAACATATATATCTACTATAATGTCATTACAACAGGAAGTAGTGCTAGATAGCCAGTCTCAAAACATTTTGATACAAAAGCTTGCAAACCTTGCGGGAACCGGAGATGATAAAGTATCATATCAGAAGGCCATTGATAGGTTAAACAAAAAACTAATAGAGGAGGTTGGAACTGCAAGAACACAGGATAGACCACTCAATGTAATACAAAGTAGACTAACCATACTATCTAATGACATGAAGACAAGAAAAGAAACAACAAAAAATAAAGAAATATTAGAAGAAGAACACATAAATTTAGAACAAAAATTAGAACAAGAAGAACAAAAAAATAATAATTTAAATAAATTAAATATATTATTTAATAAATATTTAGTTGAATTAGAAAAAAATAATTTAAAAAATAAAATAAATAATGAAAATAAAGAAAAAATAAAAAATAAAATAGAAGAAAAAGATAATTTAACAAAAAATAATTTAAAAAATACAGAACAAAATAATTTAAATAAAAAAATAAACTATTATAAATATTTATTTATTTTTATTTTATTAATTATTTTTAATATATTTAATTTTATTTTTGTAAAAAATAAAATATTAAATTATTGTATTTTATCTTTAATTCCAATTGAGATTATTATATTTACTATTAATTATTTAAAAAATAGAAAAATAAATAACCAAATAAAAATAAAAAACTTAAAGAATAAAAAGATACAAGATGAATTAAAAGAAAAAATAACCATTATAGACAGTCAAATTAACTTATTAGAAGAAAATATAAAGAAATTACAAAAAGAAATAGATGAAGAAAAACAAAAAATCATATTAAACTTTAACTTAGAAAAGGAAAAAATACTAAATAATGAAATTGATTTTAAATTAGAAGAAAAAGATAAATTAGAAAAAGAGATAGAATATTCAAATAAAAAAATAGTAGAATATAAATTAAAATTAAATAGTGTTGAACATGAGGAAAATAATATCAATAATAAATTGGAAGAATATATTTCAAAAGAAGAAGAATATGAAAATTTACAAGAACAATTAAATGAGTTACAAGAAAAAAATAAATGTATATTGGTTACAAAAAGTTTATTAGAAAAAGCTTATGAGAAAATGAAATGTAATGTTACACCAAGATTCACACAAAATTTATCTAATATTGCAAAAACAATTTCAAATGGAAAATATAAAAAGGTTGTATTTAATCAAGAAAAAGGATTAATAGTAGAGTTAGAAAATGGAGATTATATTCCAGCCAATAGACTAAGTATTGGAACTATTGATGAATTATATTTATCATTAAGATTTTCTATGTTAGATGAAATATCAGAAGAAAAAATGCCAGTTATTTTAGATGAAGCATTTGCATATTTTGATGATGAAAGATTGAAAAATTGCTTAATTTTCTTAAATGAAAAATCAGAAGAACATCAAATTATTATTTTAACATGTAGCAATAGAGAAAAACAAATTTTAGATTCACTTAATATACAGTATAATTTAGTTGAATTATAAGCATATTTATGTTATAATAGTCCTTGCATAAAAATAACAGATAAATTTAAGGAGAAGAATAATGTTTCAAAAATTAGATGAAGTTGAAAAGCGATATGATGAAATTACCAAAAAAATCAGTGATCCTGAAGTAATTGCACAACAATCACAATGGCAAACATTTATGAAAGAACATGCAGAAATTGAGCCAGTAGTTTTAAAATATAGAGAATATAAAAAAGCAAAACAAGCAATAGAAGATGCAAAAGAAATGCTAAAAGATCCTGAAATGAAAGAATTGGCAGAAATAGAAATTGAAGAAAATAAAGAAAAATTACCAAAACTTGAAGAAGAAATTAAAATATTATTAATTCCAAAAGACCCAAATGATGATAAAAACGTAATTTGTGAAATTCGTGGTGGAGCTGGAGGAGAAGAAGCAGCTTTATTCGCGGGAACTTTATTTAGAATGTATTCTATGTATGCAGAAAAGAAACATTGGAAATTAGAAATTTTAAATGAAAACGAAACAGGATTGGGTGGATATAAGGAAATATCATTTATGATTACTGGAAAAGGTGCATATAGTAGACTAAAATTCGAAAGTGGAGTTCACCGTGTACAAAGAGTTCCAGATACAGAAGCAAGTGGTAGAATTCATACATCAACAGCAACTGTTGTTGTTTTACCAGAAGTTGAAGATGTTGAAATAGATATAAACCCAGCAGACATTAAAATGGAAGTATTTAGAGCATCTGGTGCAGGAGGACAACATATTAATAAAACTTCATCTGCTGTTCGTTTGATACACATTCCTACAGGAATGGTTGCTGAGTGTCAAACTGAAAGATCACAATTTCAAAATAGAGACTATGCTATGAGATTACTTCGTTCAAGATTATATGAACAAGAAAAAGCAAAACAAGATAGTGAAGTTGCAAATGCAAGAAAAAGTCAAGTTGGTAGTGGAGATAGAAGCGAGAAAATAAGAACATATAACTATCCACAAGGAAGAATAACAGACCATAGAATAGGACTTTCAATTTATCAAATGGAAAATTTCTTAAATGGTGATTTAGATGAAATGATAGATAGTTTAATTACAGCAGATACAGCTGAAAAATTAAAAGGTAATGAAGAAGAATAAAATAAATTCCTTTGAAATAAAATTAATTAATAAAATTTTATTTCAAAGGAGTTTTTATTTTGGGTAATATATTAAAAACAACTTTAATTGGATTATTTTTTGGAACTTTTGGTACTACAATAGGAGGAATAATAGGGGTAAAATTTAAAAATCCTTCAAAAAAATTTTTGAGTTTTATTTTATCATTTGCATCAGGTCTTATGCTTGCAATTGTATGTTTTGACTTATTACCAGAAGCATTTAATTTAACAAATTTGCCGACTGGTTTTTTAGGAATTTTATTAGGAATTATTATGATGATTATATGTGATTTATTAGTAGATAAAAAATTTAATAATTCTAATAAGTTTAAACAAAATAAGAATGATTTACTAAAAACAGGAATAATTGTTAGCATAGGTTTGGCTCTTCATAATTTCCCAGAAGGATTAGCTATAGGTTCTGGTTTTGGTGCTTCAATTAAATTGGGATTATCTTTGGCAATTGCAATATGTTTACATGACATTCCTGAGGGAATATCAATGGCAGTACCAATGAAAAATGGAGGAATAAAAAAGGGTAAAGTAATTTTTTATGTTGTACTTTCTGGAATCACTACTGGAATAGGAGCTTTCTTTGGTGCGATTATTGGGGAAATTTCTCAAAGTGTAATTGCAATGTGTTTGGCATTTGCAGCAGGAGCAATGATATATATAGTTTCAGGTGAACTTACACCTGAAGCGAATAGCTTATATAAAGGAAGAATGAGTGCAATTGGAAGTATACTAGGGTTACTAATAGGCATTTTGGCTATGTCGATTTGATTTTATATTGTAAGCCTTAAAATGATATGATAAAATACTACAAAAGAAAAATGGAGGAATTAATGAAAGAATATAGATATATTACTTTTAAGCCAAATACAAGTGAGTCACAAACAGAATTATTTTCAGAAATGCAATATAGCATGAAAAACTTTGACCTAAAAGATTGTGACGAGTTGGAGCAATACATTGACTTTGAAAAATCAAAATAAGTTATTAATGTGTGTTTAAATGAATATGACATTTTGTATAGTTGTAATACTGTTGCACAAGCTCTACTAGAAGTTATAGACCAATTAGGAATAAATAGTGTTTTAATTGGAGCTCTAGAAAATGGACTGCTAAAATTATAAAGAAAATTTGTTTGTGAATATTTTTAAAAATATATTGACTTTAAAATTAAAACTTATATAATAAAATAGCAAAAAAGAAAAAGAAAGAGGAAAATAAATGCAAAATTTAATAGAAGGACTAAATGATAAACAAAAAGAAGCAGTTCTTGCTACGGAAGGACCATGTTTGGTGATTGCAGGAGCAGGTTCTGGAAAAACAAAAGTGTTAACACATAAAATAGCATATTTAATATCAGAAAAAGGTGTAAAACCATATAATATTTTAGCAATTACTTTTACAAATAAAGCTGCAAGTGAAATGAAACAAAGAGTTGAAAAATTAGTAGGAGATGTAGCACAAGAAATGTGGATGGGAACTTTCCACTCTATTTGTGTTAGAATCTTAAGAAGATTCATTGACAGAATTGGTTTTGATACATCATTTTTAATATTTGATACATCAGATCAAAAAACAGTTGTAAAAGAATGTTTAAAAGCATTAAATATAGATGATAAAACATTTTCAGATAGAAGTGTTTTATCTGAAATTAGTAATGCTAAAAATGAAATGTTAACTCCAAAAGCATATCAAACAAAGTATGCAGGAGAATTCAGAAAAGAAAAAATAGGACAAGTATATGAATTATATCAAAAAAGACTAAGAGAAAATAATGCAATTGATTTTGATGATATTATAAACTATACAATAGAAATATTAAGTGAAAATCCTGATGTTTTACAATATTACACAGAAAAATTTAAATATGTATTAGTAGATGAATATCAAGATACAAATAAAGCACAATTTACATTAGTAACAATTTTGGCATCACGTTACGGAAATATTACAGTTGTTGGAGATAATGACCAAGGAATATATAGCTTTAGAGGAGCTGATATTAGCAATATTTTAAATTTTGAAAAAGATTTTCCAGGTACAAAAATTATCAAGTTAGAGCAAAATTATAGATGTACAGGAAACATACTAAAAGCTGCGAATGCAGTAATAAAACATAATGAAAATAAATATGAAAAAAAATTATGGACAGAAAATGAAGAAGGTAGTTTGCCATGTTTGTATCAAGCAGAAGATGAGTATGATGAAGCAAACTATATTGTAAAACAAATTGAACATTTAAAAACAGAAGAATATTTAAAACCAAAAGATTTTGTAATTTTATATCGTATGAATGCACAATCAAGAGCTATAGAGGATATTTTAAGAAGAGAAAATATCCCATATAAAATTGTTGGTGGTTTAAAATTCTATGAAAGAAAAGAAATAAAAGATGCTATTGCATATTTGAGATTAATATATAATCCTGCAGATAATTTGTCTTTAAAAAGAATTATAAATGAGCCAAAACGTGGAATTGGTAAAACAAGCTTAGATAAAATACAAGAAATTTCAGATAAAACTGGAACTTCGATGTATGAAATAATTAAACATGCAGAAGAATATGACTTAAATAGAGTAAAAGCAAATTCAGATGAATTTATAAATTTAATAGAAGAATTAAGAATAAAAAGAGAAGAATTAAGTATTTCAGAGTTATTAAAAGAAGTATTAAAAAAATCTGGATATACAAAAGCTTTGGAATTAGAAAATTCTGTGGAAGCAGAAACAAGAATGCAGAACTTAGAAGAGTTTTTAACTGTTGCTATAGAATTTGAAGATGAGTCAGCAGATAATACATTAGCAGAATTCTTGGAAAGTATTACTTTAACAAGTGATATAGACGAAATGCAAGATGAAGAAAATTCAGTTACATTAATGACATTACATAGTGCTAAAGGTCTAGAATTTCCAGTTGTATTTTTAGTTGGAATGGAAGAAGGCATTTTTCCAGGGTATAAGTCAATTGGAGAACCAAGAGAGCTTGAAGAAGAAAGACGTTTGTTTTATGTTGGAATTACAAGAGCAAAACAATTTTTACACTTAACATGTGCAAAACATAGAACTATATTTGGCTCAACAAGTTATAATGCAGTTTCAAGATTTATAAAAGAAATACCAGATAATTTATTAGATGGAGTTGTAAACAACGACCAAGAAGAAAAATTTAATGATATGCAATATAAATGGGAATATGGCAAGACACCAGTTGGCAAAGTAACAACATATAAATTTGACGAAGCTAAAACAGAAATAAAACCAAAACCAGTATATCAATTTAGAACAGCAGAAAGTTTTTTAAATTCACTATCACAAAAACAAAACAAACAAGAAGTTGATATATCAAAATATAAAGAAGGAACTAGAATTTATCATAAGAAATTTGGAGAAGGTGTAATACAAAAAATTGAGGCAGAAGGAGACGATTATAAATTAGACATTCAATTTGATAAATCAGGACATAAAAGACTTATGGCAAAATTTGCAAATTTGGAAGTTATTTAAGAACAGAAAAATATTTTCTGTTCTTTTAATTTTGTATAAAAATTAAAAAATTGCTCATAATAGATATGGAATAAATTAGTTAGAAAGGAAGGATAAATATGCCTAATTTAAATCAATTAGAATTACAACATTTAAGACATTTAATTGGAGCACATGAAACTGCTTATCAAAAACTAAATACATTTTCCTCACAAGCAGTTGATCCACAAATTAAGCAGATGTTTGCAAAATCTGCACAAGATGCATTGAATACAAAACAAAAATTAATATCATTTCTTAATGATTAGTTAGAAAGGAGAATAAAAATGGATGAAAAAACAATGGTAAATGATATATTAGGAAGCGTAAAAGCAGATTTAACTGCATATCAAACAGCCATATCTGAAGCAGAAAATATGCAATTAAGACAAACACTTCAACAAATTAGAAATGGTGATGAAAGCTTTCAATATGAACTATTTAAGGTTGCTCAGACTAAGGGATATTATCAACCTGCACAAAAAGCAACAGTCACAGAAATACAAACTGTAAAAGATGAACTAAATAAATAAGTGTAAAGGCAAGTCGATAGAACACTTGCCTTTACTGATGTTTTACACATTAATAATAATTTGAAATTAAAACACTTGTAATTTTTAATCTTTTATTATAAAATATATTAGAATTAAAAATGGATAGGAGTGTTTAAAATTAATAGTTTTAGAAAATTTGCAATGTTTTTTAGAACATCTGTAAAAATAGTATTATTAACTATTATATCTGCATTTCTTGTTGTAAGCGCAGTTGCATTTTTTTATAAACCTACTTATGCAGTTTCATTAAATGGTGAACTTATAGGGTACACAGAAAATAAAGCGGAATTGCAAAATAACATTAACGAATATATGGCAGGAGATAAAGAGGAAGGAATTGTTTTTAGACAAATAGGTTCTGTGCCAGAATATACATTATGTTTATTGAAAAAAGATATTACACCAAACGATGATGAAATATATGCAAAAGTTACTGAAAATGGAACACAATATTATAAATATTATGCAATTACAGACAATAAAAAAGAAAAAGTTTATGTGTCAACATTTAAAGAGGCAGAAGAAGTAATATCAAAATTAAAAAAGAAAGACAGTGCAAATAAAAAAGATTTAGGAATAGTAGAAAAATATGATACTAAAACAAAAGAATTCACATCAGTGGAAAAATGTGTATCTAAATTATATGAAGCGCCAAAAGTTACTTATGTAGCATCAGCATATTCTGGAAATGTATCTGGATTATCTGAAGCAAAAGTTAATTTAGGAGTTTCACTTATTAGACCTGTTTCAGGTATTATAACTACAAGATTTGGAAGAGGCAATTATGGACATAGAGGTTTAGATATTGCAACCTCAACAGGAACTCCAATTAAAGCAGCAGCAGGAGGAACTGTAACAGTAGCAGGATGGAACAATTCTTATGGCTATATGGTAAAAGTATCACATGGAAACGGAGTAGAAACAGTATATGCACATTGCAGCAAGTTACTTGTTTCAAGAGGTCAGTCAGTATCACAAGGACAAATTATTGCTAAAATTGGTTCTACTGGAAATTCATCGGGTCCACATTTACATTTTGAAGTGAGAGTAAATGGAACTTTGTATAATCCACAAAATTATATATATTAAAAAACAGGACATATAGTCCTGTTTTATTTTTTTACAGTTACAAAATGTTTAATACCAATTTCAAGAGCATTGTTTTCCATTATTAATGTTCCACATTCTATTAATTTACTATAAAATACTTTTGAATTAATTATACATTTTGAAAATTCAATAATACATGTATAAAAATTATTTTTTTCAATCAAGTTTTTATTTGTATTGTTTAGCAATAAATAATATTTATTTTTATACTCGTAAAGTTTTATAGATTCAGCTAAATTGTTTATACAATTTAATAAATCACTATTTTTATTTATAAATATTAAAAAGTTACAAAAATCATCAAAAGAATTAAAACAATAAACAGCATTAAATGGCAGAGGAACCATACTTTTTCTTTTAACAGTAAATTTTTTTCTTTGACTTTTTTGTTTTTCCTCTGCGGGTAATTTTGTAATTGTAAAAACAAAACTAGTATCAGCCATAGATAATGCTTCTACTTTTAAATTAGAATCTTCTGGGTCAAAACCAGTTTCTTTTTTTGCTTCTTCTAACATATCTAATAAAATATGTTGAGATTCAATAGGGTTAGACATAAAAATATGAAAATCAATTTCCTTTTCTACTAAATCTTGAATTGTTAATGTAACTCTTATTTTATTTTCATTTAATTTTTCAAATTTCATTAGATGCCCTCCATATACCAATCTAATAATATTATACTACCAACATATCATAAATGGAACCAACAATTTATGGAAAAATTTATAATTTTAATGTTTAGTATTATATATAACATAAAAATATTTAAAGTCAAAGGTTTTTGTATGAAAATATTGTAAATTATCTTGAAAAAAACACTAAATGCATATATAATACAACCATACAAAATGTGGAAAACAAACTACTAAGGAGGAAAGAAAAATGGCAACAAGAGAGAAAAATATATGGATATTACTTTTATTTATTTTATCAGGAATTGTAGTAGGTGGACTTTTAGGTGATTTAGCCTCACATGTAGATTTTTTGTCATGGCTATCTTATGGTGAAGAGTTCGGATTCTCAAATCCAATAGAATTAAACTTAAACGTAGTAAAATTAACTTTTGGATTAATGTTTAAAATAAATATTGCAAGTATAATAGGAATTGTGTTAGCAATATTTATATATAAAAAAGTTTAGTTAAAATATAAAAAATAGGGGAAATATACTTTTATTAAATTAAATTTATTCAAAAAAATTTTTAGTGGGGGCTATAATTTTAGAAAGGAATAATAATGCCGGTAAAAATAAAACAGCTCCCAATTTCAGAAAGACCTTATGAAAAATTAGAAATGTATGGAGAAAATACATTATCAAATGCAGAATTACTAGCGATAATTATAAAAAATGGTACAAAAGAGGAAAGCTCTGTAACGCTAGCACAAAAAATACTTTCACTAGGAAAAGAAAAAAATTGTAAAGACAATTTAACTTTTTTGCAAGAATTATCTATAAAAGAATTGATGCAAATCAAGCGGTATTGGAAAAGTTAAAGCAGTTCAATTAAAAGCAGTTGTTGAACTTGCAAAAAGAATTTCAAAACCAATTGATAAATGTAAAATAAAAGTAAGTAACCCAAATGACGCAGCTAATATTTTAATGGCTGATCTAAAACTAGAAAAAAGAGAAATAGTGAAAGTAATAATTTTAAATTCCCAAAATGTTGTAATAAAAACACAAACGATATCTTACGGAGCTACAAATTCAGCAATAATAGATCCAAAAGATATATTTAGTGAAGCTATAAAAATTGGAGCTCCTAAAATTATTTTAGTACACAATCATCCAAGTGGAGTATCAACACCAAGCAAACAAGATATAGATTTTACGAAAAAAATAGAACAGGCTTCTAAAATAATAGGGATTCAGTTATTAGACCACATTGTAATTGGGTATAATGAATTTACAAGTATAAAATCATATTTATTAAAAAAGGAAGGAAAGGAAATTATATGAAATTATTGGGATGGAATTCAAAAGATATAGGAGTTGACTTAGGAACTGCAAATATTATAGTCACAATTAAAGGAAAAGGTATAGTATTAAATGAACCATCTGTAGTTGCAATTGACAAAAATAATGGAGATATTATTGCAACAGGATCAGAAGCAAAAGAAATGCTTGGTAGAACACCAGATGAAATATTAGCAATTAGGCCACTAAAAGATGGAGTAATTGCAGATTTTACAGCAACACAGCTAATGCTTAAATCTATGATTCAAAAAATATGCCAAAGATATAATGCAGGTAGACCTAGGGTTGTGGTTGGAGTTCCATCAGGAATCACAGAAGTAGAAGAAAGAGCAGTAGAAGAATCTGTAATGCAGGCTGGAGCTAAAGAAGTGTATATAATTGAAGAACCAATGGCAGCAGCTATTGGAGCAAATTTAGAAGTTGCAGAACCAAATGGAAATATTATAGTTGACATTGGAGGGGGAACAACTGAAGTTGCAGTTATTTCTTTAGGTGGAATTGTAATTAGCAATTCATTAAGAGTTGCTGGAGATGAGCTAAATGAAGACATTATAAATTATGTTAAAAGAGAAATGAACCTTGCAATAGGAGAAACAACAGCAGAGCAAATTAAAATTAATATAGGATGTGCAAAACCTTTACTAACAGAGGAAAGTATGGAAATTAGAGGAAGACACTTATCTACAGGGTTACCAGAAGTAATGACTATAACATCAACACAAGTTCAAGAAGCTATAAATGACTCTATTGAAAAAATAATAGAAATCATTAAACAAACACTTGAAAAAACTCCACCAGAACTTGCATCAGACATAATGGAAAGAGGTATTGTGCTAACAGGTGGCGGAGCACTTATTAGAAATTTTGATACTTTATTAGCAGAAAGAACTGAAATGCCAGTATATGTTGCTGACCATCCTCTTGAATGTGTTGCTAAAGGAGCTGAAAAAACATTAGAAGATTTAGAAAAATTAAGAACAGTATTAAGCAATTCTAGAAGAAGATAAATATATTTTTAGGAGAAACGATGTATAAAAATAAAAAAACTGGGATAGTTGGTATTGTAATTACAATAATTATTTTAATTATTATTGTAGTATTATCAAATACAGATTTAAATAAAATCTCACATATAGAAAATATTTTTAGTAGTATTGTAATGCCAATTCAAAATGGACTCACCTATTTAAAAAATAAAGTAGAGGGAAATGATAGTTTTTTCACAGATGTGAAAAACTTACAAGCTGAAAATGATGAACTAAAAAAGAAAAATAGCGAATTAGAACAATCAATTAGAGAATTAGAGATTATTAAATCTGAAAATGAAACTTTAAAGGAATATGTTAATTTAAAAGATAAATATTTAGAATATAAAACTTTGCCAGCTTATATAATAAACAAAAATATAAACAATTATGAAAAAACAGTTGTAATAAATGTTGGAAGTAAAAACGGAATAAAACCTAAAATGACTGTAATTGCAGATAAAGGACTAGTCGGATATGTAATATCTACTACAGAAAATACGGCTAAAGTTCAAACAATTATTGATAGTTCTACTTCTGTAAGTAGTATTATTAGTACATCAAAAGAGGCAATTATAGTAAATGGTACACTAGAAAGTAATTCTACATTAAAAGCATCATATATACCTACAGAAGCCACTTTATTAGAAAATGATAATGTTGAAACTTCTGGGATAGGAGGAATTTATCCAAAAGGTATACACATTGGTACAATTAAACAAATTGTTAATACAAAAAATAATATAGATCGTTATGCCTATGTTGAAACAGCAGTGGACTTTTCAAAACTACAAACAGTATTAGTAATAACAAACGAATAATTTTGCAAAATTTTAGCTAATAATTAAGAAAGGAAAAATATGAAGAAAACTATAGCAATAATAAGTTTGACAATTGCATTTTTTGTAATATATTTTTTACAAACTAATTTTTTTACATGGTTTACAATTAATGGAATAATGCCAAATTTATTTGTAATTTTAGTATTATTCATAGGATTATTTGCAGGGAGAAAATTAGGCTTTGCATTTGGAATAGTGTTTGGCCTTATTTTGGACTTGCTTTTAGGAAGAACAATAGGAGTATCAGCTTTTTTATTAGCTATAATTGGACTAGTTTCAGAATATTTAGATAAAAGCTTTTCGAAAGATAGCAGAATAATGATAATAATAACAACAATAGCAGGAACTATATTTTTTGAGGTTGGATATTATATTTTTAAAATAATTAAATTTGGTGCAATTTTTGAATTCATACCATTTATAAAAATATTATCAATTGAAATACTTTTTAATATTATTTTAACAATTATATTATACCCAATTATTCAAAATGCAGGAAATAGATTAGAAGATATTTTTAAAAATAAAAAAGTTTTGTCAAGGTATTATTAGGGAGGAATAAGTTGGAACAAAACAAAAACTTAAGATACAATATAATAATAGTAATAGTATATATAGTTGGTCTTATTTTGCTAGCCCAGCTTTTTAATCTACAAATAATACAAGGAAACTCATATAGAGAAACATCAAATACAAGGCTTACTAGAGAATCTACAGTTAAAGCAGCAAGAGGAGACATAACAGATAGCTCTGGAAATAGATTAGTAACAACTGAAACTGGATTTTGTTTGGAACTATACAAAACTAAAATTGATAATGATACATTAAATAAAGTTATATATAATTTAGTAATATTATTAGAAAAAAACAAAGACACATATAATGATAATTTACCGATTAGCATAGAACCATATAAATTTAAACAAGATGATGAAGAAACTCAAAAAGCATGGAAAAAAGAATATGGAATTGATGAAAATGCAACAGCAGAAGAAGCATTTGAAACTTTAAAAGAAAAATATGGTATAAATGAAGAAAATATACAAAAAGCTAGAAAAATTATGACTGTTAGATATGAAATTTCTCGCAATGGATATAGTAATATAAAACCTGTTATTATATCTAAAAGTATTAGTTACTTAAGTGCAAATCAAATAAAAGAACAAAGCAGTAGTTTTCCTGGAACATCTGTTGTAACAACACCAATAGTTACATATCCGTATGGTAGTTTAGCTTCACATATTTTAGGATATGTTGGTTCAATATCATCTGAAGAATACAATGCAAATAAAGAAAAATACGATATAAATGACATTATAGGAAAGACTGGAATTCAATATACTTTAGAGGAATATTTAAAAGGAGAAGATGGAATTAGACAGGTAGATATGTCTGTAGATGGAACAATTACAGAGCAACATATTGCAGAAGAGGCTGAAGCAGGGCATACTGTTACTTTAACAATAGACTCTAATTTGCAAAAAGTAACAGAAGAAGCATTGAAAAAAAATATAAAAGATATTGCAAATGGGAGCTATGGACAAAAATATAATGCAAAGGCTGGAGCTGCAGTTGTAATGGATGTAAAAAGCGGAGAAATATTAGCATTAGCAAGTTATCCGGATTATGAACCTGAATTGTTTATAAGTGGAATAACTCAGAAAAAACTAGAAGAATATAATAAAGGAAACAATTATTATAATAGAGCTATATCTGGAACTTATGCGCCACGGTTCAGTATTTAAAATGGTTGTTGCAACAGCAGCATTAGAAAACAATACAATAACAACCAAAACAACAGTAAATGATACAGGTATATATCCAAGAGGACACAATCCAGCATGTTGGATTTATACTAGTAGACATTATGGACATGGATATTTAAATGTTACTGAAGCAATAAAAAAATCATGTAATTACTTCTTTTATGAATTAGGGTATAAAATGGGAATAGATCCGGTTATAAAATATGCAAAATCTTATGGATTAGGAATAAAAACAGGAATTGAACTATCTGGAGAATCTAAAGGAATAGTTGATTTAAAAGATTATTGCAAGGAAACAACAGGGCAAGAATGGCAATTTGGTGATACATTATCTGCAGTTATAGGTCAAAGCTATAACAGTTATACACCAATTCAAATTGCAAGATATACAAGTATGCTAGCAAATGGGGGCAAGTCTGTAGATGTTACATTAATAAAATCAATAATAGACTCAGATGGAAACAAAGTGCCAAAAGATGAGAATGAAAAAAAGATAAATGAAAAATTAGGAATTACTGATGTACCAGAAGTTAAAGATTTAAATATTAAAAAGGAAAATCTAGATGCTATTTTAAAAGGAATGAGAGGAGTTACAAGCGAAGTAGGAGGAACAGCATATTATGTATTTTCAGATTTAGGAATAGAAATTGGAGGAAAAACAGGTTCTGCAGAAACAGGAATAAATAACCAAGTAAACGGTTGGTTTGCAGGATTTGCACCTTATGATAATCCAGAAATTGCAGTTGTAGTTTTAATCGAAAATGCAGGAGCCGGTGGAAATGTAGGCGATACTGCCAAAAGCATAATGAAAGAATACTTTGGAATGAATGCAAAAAACATTAATGAGGATTTAACAGCTATTCCAACTACGCAAGTAAATAGATAGAAATTACTAAAATAATAAAAGAAAGGAATAAAAAATGAGAGGAGCAGTAAAAAAAGAAACCGCTAAAGATGAAACTAAAGAAGTAAAAGAATTAGGGTTGCATGGTATAAAAAAGAGTTTTAATAAAGAAATTGCAACTTCAAAAACTAAGTTTTATAAAGGTTCTCTTCGCTCTGGACAAAAAATAGAATTTGAGGGGAGTTTAGTGATTTTAGGAGATGTTAATGCAGGTGCAGAAGTACTAGCAGAAGACAATGTTGTTGTACTTGGAAATTTAAGAGGAATGGCACATGCGGGTGCAAAAGGAAACAAAGAGGCTATAATTGCAGCAGCCTCTATAGAATCAGCACAAGTACGTATTGCAGACATTGTAAAAGAAATTGAAAAAGAAAGTGATTCAGAAGAAATAGCAAAATATGCCTATGTAAATAAAGAAGGAGAAATAATATTAACTCAATAATAATAAAATAAGGGCAATAAATAAATATTGATCTTTAACATCTTCTTTATATAAAAAGAAGATAAGCCCGATAAGTAAAAGATCATCATTATATAATTTTAGTCCGAATAAGTCAAAATAACTTTCATTTTCATCTCTATCATTTTGATTTATAAAATTATCTAAAAAACTAAAACCATAATGTGGCTTTGAATTATTAATATTATCTTTTTTTATATTTGATGAAGATTTATTACAAAATTCCTGTGATGACTCATGGGAATTTTTTTTTATACTAGTAGTATTTTTAGAATAATAGTTATAACTAGGTACAGTATATCTTCTAAAATAAGGAAAACTAAAATATGGATAATTATACATCATTTTTCTTTTCACCACCTAAAGGATTTAGAATTTCAAAAGCTTTTCCCATACTAAATAATTTTATATATTGATCTACTTTGTTTTTTCTACTTTGCTTTAAATAAGGCTTTAAAGACTTTAAAAGATTGGCCCTAGGGTCATTTTGACCCTTATTCATATTTTCAATAATTGCTTTCATTTTTAACATAGTGTCTAAATCAAAATTTGAAAAATTTTGCTCTGAATTCTCTGAAGTTGTTCCTTCCCTAGAAAATTCTTTTGAAGATATGTCGTTTGCATTTGAACTTAAACTATTTAGTAAAGATTTTACTGAATCAGGCACTTCATCATTCTTTAACATTTCATTCATTTTTTTAAAAATTTCAGACATATCTTCATTCATAATAATCCCTCCTAATTAATATTATTATTTTTTTTAATCTGATTAATAATATTATCAGCATCCTTTGAATTAAGCATTTTGCTTACTTTTGAAAGATTAGATTCTAATTCTTTTTTATCCATTTTTGACAACATGTTCATAAGTTGAGCCATATCTAATTTATTATCCATACAATCACCTCAATATAATATATGTTTTTAAAACTATAATATTATATGTATAAAAAATAAAAATGTGAATTATTTTAATAAGTATAAATTGTAATATAAATTTAATATTTATACTATTTTTGAAACTTCCGTAAGAGGTAAATACAATTATTGCCTTTTTTACCAAGCATTTACTGTTGAAAAATGAGGTAAAAATGATAAAATAATTATATATATATATAAATATAAGGAAAAATAATGAAAAATTACAAAAAAAGTAATTAAAAAGTTAAAAAAACATTGAAAAATGCGCATAAATGTCGTATAATAAAATGTGATGTAATATAAAAATTAAGGAGGATACTATGAACAAATCACTAAAAAGAATAATGGCTGTATTATTACTTATATGCATGATGGGAATGAACCTATCTACAATTGGAATTTATGGAATAACTTATGCACTTTCAGAAGATGAAATTTCTAAACAAAATGCTAAGACTCAAGATTCTAATGTAGAATTTAATGCGTATTTTGAAGGAGGAGCTCATGTAAAAACAGAAAAAATGAACTCTGATGTAAAATTATATCTTAACATTAAATTAAATGGTGCGGGATATCTTGAAAAAGGAGTAGTAAGTTTTCAAGATACTAACTTTGAAATAGACAAATCAATCAGCAATGATAACATTCAAAGTGTAGATGTTAAAAACAATAAAATTTTGTTAAACAAAATAAATGGTGGTTCTAATGTAGTTATAGAAGTACCAGTAAATGTTTTAAATGCTGATGAAGTGTCAATTGATAATTTCTCAAAAGAAACAAAAACAGTCTTTACAGCAACATACATAAACAAAGATGCTAAAGAAAAGAATGTATCAAAAGAAATTATAAATAAACTTTCATGGGATGGAACAACAGGAACAACAATTACACCAGAAATTAAAACAGAATTAACAAAATACATACCATATACAAGTGATGAAAATTCAGGAGTAGTATTACAAGTAAAAGTAAATTCTGGAATTAAAGATAGCATATTACCAATAAAAGCAACTGAACTTAATATTCAAGTGCCAGAGATAAATGGAATAAAACCAACATCTGTTAATGTAATTGCAAATCAAACAAAAGCAACAAACGGAATGAAAGATGGTTTAAACTTTAATGCTGACAATTACAATTATGATGCAGAAAATAGCAAATTAGTAATAAGTACACAAAACTTAAGCAATAAAATATCTTGGCTAAAAAATGTAAGTGATGAATATTTTGTAACATTTGTATTTGAAAACAAAGACGTATATGATTATGCAATTGCAAATGGAATTGATACAAATTTAAAAATAAGTGGAAATATAAAAGTTCATAGCAATCAAGAAAAAAATATAGAATTCAAAGAAACAACTACAGATATTAAAGAAAGCAAAGAAAAAGGACAATTAATAGATTATGCAATAAAAACAAATTATTCATCTATTGCAAAAGGACAAATGTATGCAAGCTTTGATGCTAAAAACAAAAAAGAAACAACATATAAAGTTGATTATTATGCAACAATTAGTGCAAAAGAACTAACAGGAGAAATTAAATTACAACAAGGAATTGATCAATTTGTAACAGCAGATGATAGTAAAAATTCAACAACAGTTTCTGGAAAAAATTATACATATAATAAAACTATATCAATAAACAAAAATGTATTTGAAAAAATTCTTGGAACAGATGGAAAAATTGAAGTTTATGATAATCAAAAAACAAAATTAGGAACAATTAATAAAACTACAGAATTAAAAGATGAAAATTACACATTAGATATTAGTAATGTAAATAATAATCAATTATTAATAACAACATCAAAGCCTATAATAGAGGGACAATTAATTATTAGTGTTGAAAAAGCAATAAAAAATGAAATTGGATATAATAAAAAACAATTACAAAATTTCACAAAATTAACTACACAAGTAAACAATGAATTAAAAGAAATATCATTAACAGAACCAACAACAGCAATATATTTAGAAGTTAATAAACAAGATTTAACAACAGTTGTTGAAAACGAAAATGTTGAAATTAGAGCTGTATTAGATACATCAAATACAAACTATGTATTATACAAAAATCCAACATTAAAAATAAAATTCCCTTCATATATTGCAAAATTCAAATTAAATAGCTATGACATATTAATGTCAAATGGATTAAAAATAAAAAATGCAAAAACAGTATTAGAAAATGGACAAGTAGTAGTATATGTAGAATTAGAAGGAACACAAACAGAATATACAATAGATGCACAATATAAAGGTACAATAATAATTATTAATGCAAATATTACTGCAAAAACATTAACACCAAACAATAAAAATAAAATAACAATGAATTATACAAATGAAAATGATGTAGCAACGGAAAAAAGTGGAAAAGTTGAAACAAACTTGAACTTTATTGCACCAGAAGGACTTATTACTGCAAATGGAATTAAAAATTACTCACAAGGTGAAAATGAGTTATTATCAATTTCTAGTGAAGGTGCAACAGGAATACTAAAAACTTATGCAGAAAAAAGAACTGCAAAAGTTTATGGAAAAATTGTAAACAATTATGAAAATGACATTAAAGATGTTATTATCTTAGGAAGAATTCCAACACAAGGAAACAAAAAAATAGAAACAGGAGAAGACTTAGGATCAACATTTAGTACAAAACTACAAGGAAAAATAACACTAAGTGGAGTAGATAGTTCAAAATATAAAGTTTATTACTCAGAGAATGCAAATGCAACTAAAGATTTAAATGATAAATCAAATAACTGGACAGAAACTTTAACAAATAAAGTACAATCTTATATGATTGTATTAAATGAAAATATGAAATCTGGAGAAACAAAAGAAATTTCTTATGATGTTGAAATTCCAGCAAATATTACACATAACAACACTGTAAATGAAATGTATAAAGTATATTATACAAATGTTTCTTCATTAGGAGAAATTTCTGAGTCAAAAACATCACCATTACTAAAATTAACAACAGGTGTAGGACCAGACATGACTGTTGAAGTAAAATCAACAACTGAAACAGTAAGAGAAGAACAAATCGTAAGAATGACAGCAACAGTTAAAAACGTTGGAACTGTAGAAGCGAAAAATGTAAAATTAAATTTAATAGCACCAGAAGGAACAGTACATACAGAAATTTTTGAAGAAGAATTAGCTTATACAGATAGTGCGGAAAATATTAAAACTTTATCAATAGGTAATATTCCAGTAGGCCAAACAGTAACAAGAGACTATGAGTTAAGAATCAAAAAAGGAAAAACAACTAAAACTGTTACAGATCCAACAACAGGACAAACAATTACAATTGAAGAAAATAAATATCCAGGAGATAAAGAAATAGAGTGTACTGCAAATGTAACAGCAGATGAACTTTCAAATCCAATTAATTCTAACTCTTACAAGCTAAAAGTTTTAGAAGGAGATTTGAAAATTGTTAATATTCCAGACATATATGAAAGTGAAACATTAAAAAAGGGAAGAAAATTTAAATTTGTTGTAAAAGTAAAAAATATTTCTAATAGTAAAGATTTAAATAATGTAATGTTTAATATGGATATTCCACAAGGAATAAAAATAACAGATGTTTATTATGGAGAAAATAATAACTTCAAGGAAAAAAGCAGAGAAAATGTTATAATTAATAATAATAGTATTTCAATTAACCTTGGAAAATTAGAAAATCTTTATGCATACATAGAGAGAACTAAACCAACAGATGAGTCAGAAACAAACAAAGCAACAGTAATAAAACTAAGAGAATATACTTATGTAGGTATTGAACTTGAGGTTGAGGGATTTACAGGTGAATTTATTGCTAAAGCAACAGCAAAAGCAGATGAAACAGCAGAGCATTATTCAAATCAAAAAATATATAATGCAGAAGAAATTAAATTAACAATACAACAAAAAGAAGCAGATTCAAGATATATAAAAGAAGGAAAAGAAGTAACTTATACATATATAATAGAAAACACAGGAAAAATTTCTTCTATAAATAATAAATTCATAATGAGTTTACCAGATGGAGTTACTTTTGTAAAAGCAGAATATACAAACAATAACAAAAAACAAACTATAAAAACTATTAGTAATAAAGAACTTAATATACTAATGTATGAAATAATTGCAGGAGCAAAAGTTACAATAACAGTTACTGTAAAAGCTGATTTATTACCAGACAAAAATGATAAAACAGTAAGTTCTTATGCTACATTAGAAGCTGATGGATTTGATAAAATTGAATCAAATAAAGTTAATATAACAATTGAATATGATGCAAATGCACATGCAGGGGAAAATAATGGAGGCAACAACGGAGGCAATAACAACAATCCAAATAATCCAACAACAGAATCTTATAAAATAACTGGTACAGCTTGGCTAGACAGCAACAAAAATGGTATGAGAGATGAAGACGAAAAACTTTTATCAAATATTCAAGTAATGTTAGTATATAAGAAAACTAATGCAATAGTAAAAGACAGTGTAACAAACAATGATAAAAAAGTAACAACTGACAATAACGGAAAATATGAATTTGACAATATAAAACCAGGAGAATATTTAGTAATATTTGTATATGACAGTGGCAAATACAGTATTACAGAATATAGAAAACCAGAAGTTGATGAAGCTCTTAACTCTGATGCAATTGATATTAACATAGTATTAAACGGAGAGAGAACAATAGCTGGTATATCAGATGTAATAAAAGTAACTAATAGCAACATAAGAGACATTGACATAGGTTTATATGAAGCAGAAAAATTTGACTTAAAATTAGATAAATATATAAGCAAAATTACAAGAACAACTCCAACATCAGGAACAGAAACATTTACTTATGCTAACGAGAAAAACACTAAAATAGAAGTTTTAAAACAAAACTTAGGAAAAAGCAGTATTGTTATTGAATATAAAATAGTTGTAACAAACCAAGGAGGAGTAGCTGGATACGTTAAGAAAATAGCTGATTATTTACCAAAAGGAGTAGTATTTAATACAGAATTAAACAAAGATTGGTATAAGGCAAGTGATGGAAATGTATATAATACAAGCTTACAAAACACAATTATTAAACCAGGAGAATCAAAAGAAGTTACAATAATTTTATTAAAACAAATAACAGATGATAGCTTAGGAATACTAAATAATAATGCAGAAATATATGAAAGTTATAATGAACAAGGACTAAAAGATATTGATTCAACACCAGGAAATAAACAAGAAGATGAAGATGATATGTCAAAAGCAGATATAATCTTATCAGTAGTAACAGGTGGGCAAATTGCATTTTATGTAATTATAACATTAACATTTGTAGCTATAATAGGATTAGGCGTAGTTGAAATTAAAAAAAGAGTTTTAAATAGGAAACAATAATTAGTGAGGAAAGGAGGAGATAAAATGATAAAACATAAGGAAAAAATAAAAATAGCTTTAATAGCAACAATATTAATTGCTTTTACTATATTAATAGTACCAAATCTTGTAGTTTCATTTATAAATGAAACTTACAGGAAACAGGGTTCAAGACTAGATAATGATGGAGTAGGACCAATAGAAATAGTTGATGAAAATACTATAGAAGGAACATGTGGAGAATTTGAAGTAACAGAATTTAACGAAAGACAGCTAGCTATATCTACAGGAAGAATTATATATTGTATACAACATGGAACAGGATTTGTAGCTAGATCTGGAACATTAAAAATGGAAGTTGCATCACAATATGGAGATACAGAAGGAAGTATATTTGACTGGGGATGGACATATAATGGATGTAGCGGAATGTTTGCACATAATGGAGAAACTACATACCCATATTTAAAATGCGTAGGAGAACATCATGATTTATTAGCAGAAGGATATGAAGATGTAGCATATATAATAACATATCCACCAATGGATGAATGGACTATTGATAAGCAATATGCTATATGGCGTACAAACTTAAATACAGGTCATTCTTTAACATCAGCTGGAACACCAGGTATTGATGTAGGTGACTCGGACGAAGAAAGGGATCCAGAAGCATTTGCAAATAGTGAAATTATATATAATGAAGCACAAAAATATAAATCATTTCATGAGAAAACACACCAAAATGGTGGAAACAGTGATTTGAAAGTTAAAAACAAAACAGATAAAGATAAAGTAAGAACAGCAGTAAATCAAACCCAAGCAAGCTATATTATGGGACCAGTGTCTATAGACTATAATTATGGAGCCGAAAATGGTGTGGCCTTTGGTGGAATTTCAGATATGTATGCAATTGGCTACAATAGCAAAGGAAAAGTAGTATTTGGAAAAGAAAGAATAGATATAAATAAATATTACGATCAAAATGGAATTAGCTATGAACTAAATAAGGACACATATTATACTCCAAGCAAAGATTATTTTGTGGACTATGGAGAACAAGTTTACCCTAAAGGAATAAGTCAAGGTGAGAATCAATTTTATTTTGAATTTTCAGATCCAAATGCAAATATAGATTATACAGTAGATAATTATGAAGACTATATGGTAAGCTATGTAAAGCTACATATTGAATTTCAATGGATGGAATGCCCTACTTGTGTTGTATGTGGACTTGACTGTGCAGCATATACTGTTAGATGGAATCATATGCATTCTTCTGGAACTAAAGGATACAATTGCCATACAACATCTTGGCTAGAAAAAAGAGAAATACAAGATAATGTTAGTGTACTTGAAGGTGGCAGAAGACTATATAAAACATCATTAGAAATTGGTGAACCTGATAATGATACTCCACCAACATTTAACTTACAAATGCAATTAGCAGGATATGTATGGGTAGATGGAAGCTTAAATGACAAAATGAATACACCATATAATGGAGTAAGTGGTGATAGCAATGATGTAGCATTACCAAACACAAAAGTTATATTATATAACAAATTAGGAAAAAAAGTTAGAGAAACAACAACTGATAATGATGGATGCTATATATTTACAGTAAATTCGATGGAAAAATACTATGTTGCATTTGAATACAATGGACAACTTTATGTACCAACTATATATAATAAACCAGAATATAATTCAGCTGAATGGCTAAAAAGTTCAAAAGCAACAGAAAAAGTTTCAGATAGAGATGCTTTAAATGCTAAATTTGCAACAATTGGAGCATATCCAAATAGTTATAGTGGTGGAAAAATATACTCTATGGAACAATTAGTAAAAGATGATGTAATTGATTGTTTCTTTGAAATACAAAATGGTGAAATAGTAGAAGTTAATACATTAAATAAAGCTGAAAAACGACCATCTACAGATCAAAAAAGATTTATGGATGATTGCAAAATAAAGGCATATACAATGGAACAAGGCGCACAAGCTTATGATCTATATCCTGTTTATGATAAATTTATTATAAACACAAATAAAAAATTTAATACAGGTAAAGAAGCAAGAAGTGCAACATTTGATACAACTGGTGATGTATTTAACGGTGAATATTATGTAGCTCTTTACCCAGGTCAATTTTATATAGACTTAGGATTAGTTAGAAGAAAAATTAACGATTTAGCTCTTAGAAAAGATGTATTTAGAGCAGCTACTAAGATAAATGGAAAAACAGAAGTATACAAATATAAGAGCAGACCAGACGATGATAATGAAGAATACTGGGATATAACAGTAAGACAATCTGATACAAATTACTATAATTCAGTTTATAATAGAGAAATATTTGAAGCAGATTATGCTTATAGAGTAAGTGAAGCACATCCAGGAGCTGAGCTAGAAATATTCGTAACATATAAAATTACTATTAGAAATCAATCTCAAGGAATTATAGATACAATTAATGAAGTAGTTGATTATTATGATAATGAATATAAATATAGATCAGATTTATCATGGGTAACTTATGATGATAATGCATTTAGAGATGAAGAATATTATAAGACTATTCACACAGAAACATTACAAATGTCAAATGCAAAACCAGTAAATAGTAGTGAAGAAAAAGGCAAAGTATATGTTAAAGGACTAAAAGATAAGAAATTAGAAACTGGTGAAGTCGAATATATTTACTTAACATTCCAAGTTAAAAAAGATAATAATGGAATAATTTTAGATAATAGCGATAAGGACGCAAAACAAAATGTTGCAGAAATAAATGGATATACATCATACTATAAAGATGAAACATTATTACCAAATGGAGTTACAAAAGGCTCAAGAGATTATGCAGGTATATTAGATATAGATTCTGTACCAGGAAATGCTGATGACTTAGGAGACATACAAGATGAAAGCAAGTATGAAGATGATACAGATAAAGCTAAAGGATTAAGAATAAAATTCTATGATAATGCATCAAGAAAAATAAATGGTATTGTATGGGATGATTTAAGAACAGAAAAAGTAAATGATTCAATGATTGGAAATGGACTAAAAGATGAAAATAACGGAATTGGAAATATAAAAGTTGAATTAGTTGAAAAACTTGCTAATGGTGGAGAATATGTATGGAGAACAACAACATTAGGAAATAAAAACCAAGAAACAACAAATACAGATGGAAAATATGAATTCAAAGACTACATACCAGGTGATTATATTGTAAGATTTACTTATGGTGGACAATACAATAGCAAATATAATGGACAAGATTACAAATCAACAACATACCAAAAAGGAATAAATCAAAGAGGTAGAACAAATTATGAAAATGCATCTGCTGAAATAATTAACGCTGTAACTGAATTGGGACAAAAATTATATTATGGATACACAAATGTTGAAAATCAAAATACTTCTGGAAGTTATGGATATAGCATTGTAAAATCAAATGGTAAAAATGTGTCGGATGCAAAAGATATTTGGTCATATAGAGAAGCAGTAAATAAATATAGTAGTAACAATTATAGAGGTGTAACAAATGGATTAGCACAAACTTTAGCTAATACTGGTACCGCAAATACAAATACTCAAATGGTTGCAGAAACTGGAGTAATTTCAATAGAAGTAGAATACAATAGAATATTTACTGGAGATGAAAGTGGAGCATACCATATCAAAGATGTTGACTTAGGATTAACTGAAAGACCAAAGGCACAACTTGAATTAAGCAAACATGTTGATAACGTAAGAATAACACTTGCAAATGGAAATGTACTATATGATGCAAATGATACTGTACCAAACCTAGCTTGGGTAAGAGGAAAAGATTACAATTTAAGAAAAGACAAAAAATATTTTAAACCATATAGTAGTGAATACTTATATAATGCAACACAAGAACAAGTTAATAGACATGTAGCTTCTTTATACAACGGTGGAAAAAACGGATTAATACAAATAATTATGGACTCTGAGTTAATGCATGGAGCTACAATAAGAATTGACTATAAATTAACTGTAAAAAATGTTGGTGAGACAGATTATACAGGAAAAGAATTCTACTATAAAGGCACAAACCCAGGAAATATAGTAACTACATCAGGAGATGTGTTAGTTGACTATGTTGCAAATAATTTACAATATAGAGAAGTAGATAATACAGGATGGAGTACAGTTAATACTGGCAACCTTGCTGTAAGTGATAGTGTAAAAGCAGCTATAAAAAATAAAACAATCATTAAAACTGAGAAATTTAAACAAGACTTAAAACCAGGAGATGTTAAAGTTGATAATCTTGTATTATCACAAACAATTACATCACAAAATACATCTGATGATATGACTTATGACAACATAGCTGAAATTATACAATATTCTAATACTGTAGGTAGAAGAATGGCATACTCAGTTGTAGGTAACCAAAATCCAAATAATATGCCAGCTGAAGTAGATACTGCAGCAGCAGAAAAAGTAATAATTTTACCACCATTTGGTCAAACTTACTTATACTTAGGAATTGGACTTGCAGCAATTGCAATCATTGCAGTAGGAATAGTAGTAATTAAGAAAAAAGTTCTTAAGAAATAATAAAAAATAAATCTTATAGGTTATGCCTATAAGATTTATTTTTGTGCTAAAATATAATAGCAAATATTGAAAAACTAACAAAAATAATGTAAAATATAAAAAATAATTTGGAAAAAAATAATAAAAACACTAAAGATGGCAAAAAAGATAAAAAACTTTTTTAATTTCTATACTAAAAACGACAAACATTTTAAATGTCTTGTACTACAATATATAAGAATTAAAAAAGTAGAGGTGATAGAAGTGTTTGAGAATATAAAAAAAGAAAATTCACAATATAGTAAAGACTCTGTTAAGCAAATATTAACAAATCTTTTTAGTGTGCAAAATATTGTTATTTATATAATATCATTTATGATTTCAATGGTTGGATTTAGAAACCAAAGTTTAGTGCTAAGTATAAGTCCATTTGCTATTAGTTTTTTAGCAGCAATGTTAAGTAGCCGTATGCCAATTGGAATTGGGTATATATTAACATTATTAGGCACATTTATTTCGTTTGGAACAAATAGTTTATTAACATATTTTTTAACAACGCTAGTATTTTTTGTATTTATTTTAATAAAAAGACCAAAAGAACAAGAAGAAGTAAATGAACAAATTAAAATTGGACCACATTTATTTTTAGCTGTATTACTAGTGCAAATTATGCCAATGTTTTTTAATAATTTTTATGTTTATGATTTATTAACAAGCATTATGCTTGCAATTGCAAGTTATATATTTTATAAAATATTTACAAATGCAATACCAATGTTAAAAGAAGTTGGTGAACAAAAAGCGTTTTCAATTGAAGAAGTAATTGGAACAAGCCTTTTACTAGCAATTACATTTTGTGCGTTCAAAGATCTAAGCGTATTTGGGTATAACATAAGAAATATTTTAAGTGTTTTATTAGTACTAATACTAGGCTGGAAAAATGGAATGCTAGTAGGAGCAACAAGTGGTGTTACAATAGGAGCAGTAATTGGAATTATTGCAGAAAATGATCCAGTAACAGTTGCGTCTTATGCTATATCAGGGCTAATAGCAGGCATATTTTATAGACTTGGAAAAATTGGCGTAATAATTGGTTTTATTGTAGGAAACATATTATTAACTTATGTTGCAAATGGAAATACAGTACCAATAATTTTAATACAAGAGATTTTAATAGCTTCATTAGGGTTATTAGCTGTGCCTAAAAGATTTAAAATAAATATACAAGATTTATTAGGAAATGATAAATTATTGCCAGAAGCAACAATAAGAGCATTAACAGCAACTCAAGATACTGTAACAAAATTAAATAGTATGTCTGAAACAATTGCAGATTTAGCTAAAAGCTATGAGGAGGCTGCTAGTACTGTGCTAGAGGAAAAAGACATAAAAGAACAAGAATTATCAAATGAACAAATATTTAGAGAAGAATTAGAAGTAAATATATCTGATTTGGAAAATAATCTATTATATGATGATATAGCAGGAAATAATTGCGGAATAGTAGATGAAATATTTAAACATTTATTAAAAAATGAAATAATAACAGAAAAAGAGCTTGCAAGTATTTTTGAAAAACATAATTTATATATTATAGGTTTTAAACAAAATGGTACAACAGCTGAAAATGATGTATCAAAAATGATAAAAGCAATAAATTCAGCATATAGAGTCAGCAAAATTAATTTTATTTGGAAAATGAAATTAAAAGAAAACAAGAAAAATGTATCCTCACAATTAGAAGGAGTGTCAGAAGTAATATCACAGATGGCACAAGAAATTGAACAAAAAGAAGATGATCCATACTTAAATCAAAAACAAGAAATATTAAATTTATTAAAACAAAAAGAAATTGAAGTAAATGACATAAAAATAAAACAAAGTTCTTCTGGAAGATACTTTGTAGAAGTATTTGCTCCTTTATGTGATGATATTGAAGGCAAAAAATGCAATATTAAAAAAATAGCCAAAATAATAGAAAAAATATTACAAACTAAATTTGTAATTCAGTCACAAAATTGTGGACTAAGAGAAGAAAAAGAAAACTGTGTATTTACATATTATTCAGAAGATAAATATAAATTACAAGTTGGAGTTGCAACATCAACTAAAGAAGGCTCAAAAGTTTCTGGAGATAGCAATATAGAAGCAAAACTAGATGATGGAAAATATTTAATAGCACTTAGTGATGGAATGGGTTCAGGAGAGGAAGCAAATCAAAGTAGTAGAATTGCAATAAATATGCTTGCAAAATTATTAAAGGCAGGTTTTGATAAAGAAACATCATTAAAGCTAATTAATTCAAGCTTAATTGCAAATACAAAAGAAGATATGTACACTACGTTAGATATTCAAATACTTGACTTATTTGCAGGCAACATGGAATTTATAAAAAGTGGTGCATGTCCAACATTTGTAAAAAGAAATAAAGAAGTACAATTACTAAAATCAATCACACTTCCAACAGGAATTGTAGAAAAAAATGAACTAATAGTATATGATTATGATTTAGAAGATGGAGATATTTTAGTAATGTGCAGTGATGGTGTTATTGATTCAAACACTGAATATATAAATAAAGAGCTTTGGGTAAAATACTTATTAGAAGATATTTCAGTAGATGATGCACAACAAATTGCAAACATGGTATTAAATGAAGCAATTGATAACGAATTTGGAATGAAAAAAGATGATATGACAGTAATTGTTGCAAAAGTTAATAAAAAAACTTAACAACAAAAATAATAAAAATATTGTAATTATATGTATAAATATGATATAGTATAGCTATAAAATTAGCTATACTATGTCATTTTTTGTATAGCCTTAAGGAGGAACGTGAAAAATATGTCAAATAAAGGTAAAAGATATACTTCACAAAAACCAAAGCTAAATATAAAAAAAGTAATAGCCGTTCTTTTTGTTTTTGCAGTAATTATTATGGCAATTACAGGTGTAATAAGGTTATTTAACGGAAGTGGAAACAATGATGATAAAACAGTTCCAAATCGTTACTTTGCAGTATATACAGATGATAAATGGGGAGTAATTAATTCAAAAGGTGAAACAATTATTAAACCAGAATATACTGAAGCAATTATTATTCCAGACAATAGTAAAGACTTATTTTTATGTACTTATGATGTAAATTATACAGATAATACATATAAAACAAAAGTAATCAACTCAAAAAATGAAGAGATTATAACAGGATATTATGCTGTTATGGCATTAGAAAATTATGATAGTGATAATAATGTATGGTATGAAAATGATGTATTATTATCATTAAAAGATGGAAAATATGGATTAGTTGATTTTAAAGGAAAAGAGCTATTAAAATGCGAATATGATGAAATTACAACTTTAAAAGGTGTAAAAAGCAGTTTAGTAACTAAAAAAGATGGAAAATACGGATTAGTTGACAACATTGGTGCAACTATTTTAGAAAATCAATATACAAAAATAGTACCAATTTCAGATAAATATGAAAATGGTTATATAGTAACAGATTCGAATAAAAAAGTAGGAGTTATAAATAGAGATAAATCAACTGCAGTAGAAATAAAATATCAAGATGTAAAAGCCCTATATGGAAATGGAAACTATGTAGTAAAAGAAAATGGTAAATGGCAAATAATCAATTCAAATGGAGATGTATATTTAAAAGGTAAATTTGATGATGTTGTATCAATTAATGGCGAGAATGTTATTATAAAAAATAGCAATAAATATGGAGTCATGACATTAAGTGGAGAAACTAAAGTTGCAACTAAATATCAAGAAATGAGTTATATATTTGATAATAAATATATTGTTAAATTAAATAATAAGTATGGAGTTATAGACTTAGATGGAACAGAACTTATAAAACCAACTTATGATAGTTTAGTTTACAGAGCAGATGCTGGATTTTTAGAAGGTAATAAAACAGAAAAAATAAATTCAGACTTTATAGATAGTAATTTAGAAGTGAAATTATCAGGTATATTATCAGAAATAAATATTACAAATGGATATATGAGAATAAGAATTGACAATGACTATAAATACTACAATTTTAAATTTGAAGAAAAAACAAATAAAGAAGTTTTATCAACAAACACTATTTTCTTAGATAAAAAAGATGGAAAATATGGATTTGTGAATAAGGCTGGAATAGTAGTTGTTGATTATATTTATGATGATGCAAGAGAACAAAATGAATATGGATTTGCTAGTGTAAAGAAAAATGGAATGTGGGGATGTGTAAATAGTAAAGGAAAACAAGTAATGACACCTGCATATCAACTAGAGAGCAACTCATTAATTGAATTCATTAATAAATGGCACTTAGGAGAAGACTTAAATTTAAATTACTATACAGATAAATAAGGAGAAAAAATGGAACTAAAGACGAAATACCAATATACATATTTTATTTACCCATATTTAATCGAAGAAAAAAATTATCAAAAATATTTGTATAAACTTTTAAAAAATGAACAATGTAGACTAAAATTATTTGACAATAAAAAAGATATTCAAATAGATTCATACTTTTTACCAGAAATAAAAAACAAAATGTTTTGGTCATTAAATCTAGAACAAGATGGCTTAAAGAGCTATGAAGCAATGGACTTAAAAATGAAGTCAGCTGTATTAAGTAAAAAGTATTGCAATGTTTTTGAATATGTTTTGGAAAAGGATATTCCAGGTAAAATTAATGAAAAAGAAGGAATATTTTTCGATATAAATAAGATTGAAATAGTATGTTTTAATACAGGAATATGCTTTATACTTATAAAAACAGCACTAGAAAATAATGTCAACTTTTCAGATGTATTAAATTTTAATTATAAGTTTAGAGATATAGTATCAAATATAGGGCATACAAAAGAATATGATAGTATAAAAATACAAACAAAAAAATTAGATAATATGCAAAAATTCTCAGATTTACTAACAAAAATTGCGGGAAAGAATATCACAGCTAAAAAAATAAATATTGATACTGATAGATTAATAACATATTCTTATGTATGTTTAGCTCAAGATTCATGGAATGAAAGCACAGATATACTAAGTTTAGAAAAAGAATTTGAAAAATATCGTACAATAAAACCAGCAAATGAACAAGTAAGAGGTATTACATACCAACAAGAAAATGTATACAAAGAAAAATATTTATATTATGGATTTGCAAATAATGCAACAGTATTACTTACATCTGATTCAAATATTCAAAATTATACATCTTTATTGTATGAATATGAAAATGTGCAATTATATCATTTTATATATTATTTGCACCAAAAAATCCACTTAAATAAACTAAACTATGAAATTAAACAGGCTAGAAACTTTGAAAACATAAAATCAAGATTTATAAATTTTGCTAAAAAAGATTTTATTTACGAAATAACTAACAATTCTAATGGAATAATTTTAGATAAATATTATCGTAGGGAACAGAACTTAGATGAGAATTTTATTAGAATAAAGGCAAAATATGATTTGTTATATAAAGAATATGAAATTGACAAAACAAACAGACACCATAAATGGATTGCTATAATTATAGGAATAATAATTGCTATTAACTTAATAAAATTATGGATGTCATTTAAATAGAGAGGAATAACATGAAAATTAGAACAGGAATAGACATAATAGAAGTTGACAGAATACAAGAAGCAATTGAAAGCCAGGGAGAAAGATTCCTTAATAAAGTATATACTAAAAATGAAATTAATTATTGTAGCAATACGGGTAAGATGATGTACCAACATTATGCTGCCCGATTTGCGGCTAAAGAGGCTATTTTTAAGGCGATTTCGGAAATTGTATTACGAAGAGAAGATGATATTTTAAACAAAATGGAAATTATGAATGAAAAAGATGGTAAGCCAGTTGCCAATTTAGACTTATTAAACATAAAAAATATTGAATCAATGGACTTAAGTTTATCACACATAAAAAATTATGCAATAGCTTCATTTACAATACTTTTTAAATAAGGAGGAAAAAATGCAGATTTTTGATTCACATGCACACTATAATGATGAGAAATTTGAAATGGATAGAGAAGAAACAATAAAAAAAGTGTACGAAGCTGGAGTAAAAAAATTAATATGTGCAGGTTATAGCTTAGATTCATCAATTGAAGCCGTGAAAATAGCAAACGAGCATGATAATATATATGCAACAGCTGGTATTTCTCCAAATGATATACCTGTATTTGAAAACGAGAATGTGGATGTGAAAGACTTCTTTTTTGAAGACATTATGAATGAACAACTGAAAAAAATAAAACAACTAGTTGAAAAAAACCACCAAATTGTAGCAATTGGGGAAATTGGGTTGGATTATTACTGGAATAAAGAAAATAAAAAGGAACAAAAATTAGCATTTATAAATCAAATTAAACTTGCAAATGAATTAGATTTACCTATAGTAATACATACAAGAGAAGCTGTAATGGACACTATAGATATATTAAAAAATCAAATAAATGTTAAGAATAATGGGGTATTTCATTGCTGCCCATTAAATATAGAATTAATTCGCGAAGCTTTAAAATTAGGTTTTTATATATCTTTTGCAGGTCCAATAACATTCAAGAATTCAAAAAATGCCACGGAAGTAATAAATTTGGTACCTTTAGATAAAATGTTAGTCGAAACAGACAGCCCATATTTGTCACCAGAACCAAAACGTGGAACAAGAAATGATTCTTCTAATATTATATATACAATTCAAAAAATTGCAGAAGTTAAAAATATGTCAGCAGAAGAAGTGGCTCAAATTACATATAATAACGCAATAAAAATATTTAAAATAAACGTCAATTGATGCATATCAACTGACGACGTTTTGCTTTTTTTATATAACAAGGTTAAGAGTTACCTTGCCATTTTTCTTATTTGTTGAAATCAACTTTAACATTTTTTCTTGCTTCTGAATTATCAACTTCAAATAAATTTTCAGGTGTAAAGTGGAACATTGAAGCAATAATATTTGAAGGAAATAATTCTAGTTTAGTATTATATCTTGTAACAGAATCATTGTAAAATTGTCTAGAATAAGAGATTTTATCTTCTGTTTCTGATAACTCAGCTTGTAAATTAGAAAAGTTTTGATTTGCTTTTAAATCTGGGTATGCTTCAGCAACTGCCATAATTGTTTTTAAAGTACTAGATAATTCATTATCTACTTTTGCTTTTTCATCAACTGTTTTAGCATTTGCCCAAGAAGTACGAAGTTCTGTAACTTTTGCTAATGTATCACTCTCATGGGCCATATAGCCCTTAACAGTTTCAACTAAATTTGGGATTAAGTCAAATCTTCTTTGTAATTGTACATCCATTTGGCTAAAAGAATTTTTTGCACGTTGTTTTAGTGTTACTAAATTATTGTAAACAGAAATAATAAATAATACTATAAGAACTACAATTATCAATAGAATCCACAACATAAAATATTCAACTCCTTTATAATTATTATGAAATAATAATAACATATATTAAAATAATATACAATAATTTTTTTTATAATCATAATTTAGTACAAGCATACATATAATAATAGTATATGTAAGAGTTTGCTAAATATTACAAAAAATGTAAATAAGCTAAAGGCCTACAGCCTACGGAAACAAAGAAAAGTAACAAAAATTTGACATTTATTATAAAAAATGGTATAATATGATTGTTGCTTTTAAAGGAGGGAACAAATTTTATATGAAAAATGATGATAAAGCATCAATATCGTTGAAAAAAATAATAAGTATTAGCATTTTATTTGTTTTCATTATGTCAGCAGCAGTTTTTGCTGGTAATGTAAAATTAAACAATGTTAAAATTATTTTAGCCAGTGGATATGAAATGAATGTATTAACTAGTAAAACAAAAATAGCTGATATATTAGATGATAATCATATTATATTATTAGAAGATGAAAAAGTATTACCTGATTTAGACTCAGAATTATCAGACAATAATACAATTAAAATTTCTAAGATTGATGAGCAAGAAATTGAAGCTCCAGAAATCATAGAAACATCTGAAACTATTACAAAAGAAGAAATACTAAAAAATTATGACACAATTATTGAAAAAATTGTAGTAGAAAAAATAAAAATACCTTTTGAAACAATTACTAAAAACAAGGCTTCTGGTTCCGGAAAGAAACAAGATCAAATTGTGCAATATGGTGTAGACGGAATAAAAGAAGTAACTTATAAAGTAAAATATCAAAATAATATAGAAATTGAGAAAAAGGAAATTTCATCTAAAATAATCAAAAAACCAGTAAATAAAATAGTTGAAGTAAGAAATAGACAGGTTATATCAAGAGGTGGAACAATTACTAGATATGGTGGTAAATGGACATACTCTGAATCAGAACTTGACTTATTATGTGCTATTACAGCTCAAGAAGCTTGTTCAAGTTATAATGCAGCATTAGCTGTTATAACATGTGCAGCAAACAGAGCAGAAAGTAAAAGATGGAGACGTAATGGTACAGACCCATTAAGCCAATATATGGGCAAAGGACAATTCTGTTACTCAATAGATAACCACTGGAGAAGAAGATTAAATGGAAATTATCCTTCTTACGTAAAACAAGCGGTAATAGATGCTTTAAACGGTAAAAGAAACCATAATTATTTATCATTCAGATCTGCAGGATATGCAACTGGTGTAAATATAGGTGGTAACGTATATTTTAACGCAATGTAATAAAAAAAGAGTTCTTTAAGAACTCTTTTTTGTTTGCAATAAATTTACTATAAAAAGACACCCTTGAACTGTAAGAAAATTTATGGTATATTATTCACACAAGGAGACAAGAAAATATGAAACTAATTTCATGGAATGTAAATGGATTAAGAGCAGTATTAAAAAAAGGCTTCGAAAAATTTTTTAATGAAGTAGATGCAGATATATTTTGCATACAAGAAACTAAAATGCAAGAAGAACAAATAGATAATGATATAAACAATATATTGAAACAATATAACTGCTATTGGAATAGTGCATTAAAAAAAGGATATTCTGGAACAGCAGTATTTACAAAAAAACAACCAATAAATGTTTTCTATGGTTTAGGAATAGAAGAACATGACCAAGAAGGAAGAGTTATAACACTTGAATTTGAAAAATTCTATTTGGTAAATTGTTATACACCAAACTCAAAAAGAGAGCTTGAAAGACTAGAATATAGAATGATATGGGAAGATGAATTTAGAAATTATTTACTAAATTTGAATAAAATAAAACCAGTAATTTTGTGTGGGGATTTAAATGTAGCACATAAAGAAATTGATTTAAAAAATCCAAAAACTAATAGGCATAATGCAGGATTTACAGATGAAGAAAGAAATAAAATGACAGAGTTATTGGATTCTGGTTTTACAGATACATTTAGATATTTATACCCAACTAAGGAAAACTGCTATACATGGTGGTCATATATGTTTAATGCAAGAGCAAATAATGCAGGTTGGAGAATTGACTATTTTATTGTATCAAAATCTATTGAACACAAAGTAAATGAGGCAACAATTTATTCAGAAACTCTTGGTAGTGATCATTGTCCAGTAGGACTTGAAATAGAAATATAACAACAATTTTAAATTTGGAGGTAAATATGGAAGAAAGGAAAAGAGGACTAAGATGGTTTTATTGGTTTAGTCTTGGTGTTGCAATTATTGCAGTATATAAATTGTTAGATAATTTTGGACAAATAACTGAATGGCTAAAAGGTTTAGCAAATATTCTAATGCCTTTTATTATGGGACTATTAATTGCATACTTATTTTATATTCCTTGTAGGAAAGTTGAGAGTTGGTATAAAAAATCAACTAAATTTGTCAGAAAAAAAGCTAGAATCTTATCTATTATAACTGTATATATTATTGCAGTACTATTAATTATATTAGTATTGAATTTTGTTGTTCCTGCAATATCAAAAAGTATAGGAGACTTTGTATCTAATTTTGGTATTTATTACAATAATACTATGAATGCAATAAATGAATTACCAGAAGATTCAATATTAAAAGATGAAACTGTTTTAAATGCTATAAAAGGAATTGGAGAAGTTGATATAAAACAATACTTGAATTTTGAAAAACTTACTGAATATGCTAAAGGAGCGATAAATGTAGTAAATAGTATATTTGATGTGTTTGTTTCATTAATTGTTTCTGTATATTTATTAGCAGAAAGAAGAAAAATATTAGAGTTTTTCAAAAGACTAACCTCTGCATTGTTTAAAAAAGATAAATATGAATTAATTGCAAAATATTTTAATAAATCAAATGAAGTATTTTTCAGTTTTATTTCTGGTCAAGTTTTAGATGCAATAGTTGTAGGAATTTTAACATCAATTGCTATGTCTGTAATTGGAGTTAAATATTCAGTTTTATTAGGATTTTTAATAGGACTATTTAATTTGATTCCATATTTTGGAGCAATTATAGCTGTAACGGTTGCCATACTTATTACAATTTTTACAGGAGGAATTGGTCAAGCAATTGTAATGGCAATAGTGGTTATAATATTACAACAAATTGATGCTAATATTATTAATCCAAAAATTATTGGAGGGTCATTATCAATAAGTCCACTTTTAGTAATTTTTTCAGTTACAGTTGGAGGAGCATATTTTGGAGTATTGGGAATGTTTTTGGCAGTACCAATATTTACAGTAATTAAATTATTAATTGAAGAATACATAGAATATAAAAGCAGTACAATTTAAGGTACTGCTTTTAGCTTATAGCTCGGAATAAGAAGTATATCCCTTCCAAATACTACGCCAAACGTAAACAGGCAGGCAAGATGGAAGCTAATAATAGCTTCAACAATCATAGCCACAATGCTGTTGAATGGCAGAAAAGTCTAGAATGCCTTGAAGCATAACCCGGTGACAACAGCCACCAAGGAAGAGCCCTTCAAAAGCAATACTGCATTTTGAAGTCTGAGCTCTTTTGCCTTATACGTTAATTCTTATATCAATTCAATTAAATATAAGGGCAAACTTAAGAATAACTTAATAAATTAAATACTTTTTTCTTAATAAATTTGTGATATAATTATTGAGAAATAAGTAAAGAGGGGAATTTTATGTATAATATTTTAGTAGTGGATGACGATAAAGAAATTGTAAATGCAATAGATATATATTTGAGTAAAGAGGGATATAACGTTATAAAAGCCTATGATGGAATGGAAGCTTTAAAAGTGGTGGAAAAAAACGATAATATCCATTTAATTTTGCTTGATATAATGATGCCTAAACTTGATGGAATTAGCACAGCTAATTTGATTCGAAAAGATAAATCTATTCCAATAATAATGCTCTCAGCTAAATCAGAAGATTATGATAAAATTACAGGCTTAAATAATGGAGCAGATGATTATATTACAAAACCATTTAATCCGTTAGAACTAATTGCAAGAGTTAATTCACAAATTAGAAGATATACTCATTTAGGATCAATTGCTGACAAACAAAAAGAAGGAAATACATATTATTCCGGCGATTTACTAATAAATGATGACATGAAACAGGTGACTGTTGAAGAAAAAGAAATAAAATTAACCCCAACAGAGTATAACATTTTGAAGTTCTTAACAAAAAATAAAGGTATAGTGTATTCAATTGAGCAAATATATAAAAATGTATGGGAAGATGAATGTTATGGTGCAGAAAACATTATAGCAGTTCACATTAGACATATTAGAGAAAAAATAGAAATTAATCCTAAAGAACCAAAATATTTAAAGGTAATTTGGGGAATAGGATATAAAATTGAAAATTTAGATAAGTAAGGAGAATAAGAAAATGGGAAAAGCAAAAGTTGCAAAAAATATAGCTTATGTTTTAGTACCAATATTTGTAGTATTGCTTATGTTAGCAACAATGGGAACAGCTGTTATAGATGAACATGTTATTATAACAGAAGATGACTACTATGTATGGAAAATGGCAAAAGGACTAACTGAAATAACAAAAGAATATACACCAGCTATTATACCAGTATCAATAACAATATTAATTATTTTAGCTTCAATTATAATAAAAGGAATAGGAGCAAATAAAGGTAAAGACTCTACACAACTAAATTGGTTTGATAGATGGAAGTTCGAGTTTGTATTGTGTTTAACAGGTGGAGTATTCTTTGGAGGTTTTTTAATTGGAATAACAGGAATACAAACATATTCAAGAGCTATGAACATTTTATTATCAAGTTGTGGAATTGCAATAATATATATTAACTCAATTATACTTTTAGAAACTATTATAAAAAGAATAAAAGCTCAAATGTTTTGGAAAACAACACTAATATATTCAATTTGTAGAGGAATAAAAAAAGCAATAGATAATCGAAAAATGATTACAAAATTATTTATATACTATTGGGGATTTTGTATTATTGGTTTTTTTGTAACACTTTCAATACCAGATTCTTATGGTGGATCATTTTTTAACAAAGTAGTTATATTAGCTGCACTAGGAATAGGAACTTTTTATATGTTATGCAAAAAAGCTGAAGAATTTAAAAAAGTACAAACAGCACTAGAAAAAATATATAATGGAGAAACAAACATTGAAATTAATCCAAAAGAATTAACAGGAGCTTTAAAGCAAATGGCTATGTACATTGATGACATTGCAGGTGGATTATCAAATGCAATTGCTCAGAATATGAAAAGCGAAAGACTTAAAACTGAGCTTATAACAAATGTATCACATGATATAAAAACACCACTTACATCAATAATTAATTATGTGGATTTACTAAAAAAAGAAAAAATGCCAAATGAAAAGGCAACAGAATATTTAATGATATTAGACAATAAATCTCAAAGATTAAAAAAATTAACTGAAGATTTAGTTGAAGCATCAAAAGCGTCTTCTGGTAATATTAAGTTAAATATGGAAAAACTAAATGTAAAAGAACTTATAAAACAAGTATCTGGCGAATTCGTGGATAAGTTTAAAGAAAGGGGATTAGAAGAAATAATTTCTTTTCCAGAAGAAGATATATTCATAAAAGCTGATGGAAGATATATGTATAGAGTATTAGAAAACATTTATTCAAATGTTGCAAAATATGCTTTAGAAAATACAAGAGTATATTTAGATGTGATCAAAAATCAACATACAGTTGTAATACAAATGAAAAATATTTCTAAACAAGAACTTAATATTTCAGCTGATGAATTAATGCAAAGATTTGTAAGAGGAGAAACTTCAAGAAATACGGAAGGAAGCGGATTAGGACTTTCAATTGCATCTAGTCTAACAGAGCTTCAAGGCGGACAATTTCATATTTACCTAGATGGAGATTTGTTTAAAGTAACAATAGGATTTGAAATGTTAATAAATTAAAAAATGTGCCATTGGGGACGGAGAATTTTGGCACACTTCATTATTAAAACAAATTATTTTAATTAAAATAAGAAGTGTGCCAAAATTCTCCGTCCCCAATGGCATTTTTTTAGCCTACATGATTAAACAAATATTGAATACCACCATTAGCTGCAGCAGTTACTGCTAAAACAATTATACCAGCAACAAGTACGCCAGCTATAATAGGTGGAATAGCTTTTTTAGGTGGTAAATTTAAAAAGTTAGCAATTAAAGAACCAACCCATGCACCAGTTCCAGGTAAAGGAACTGCTACAAATAAAAATAGACCTAAAGCTGTGTAAGTTTGTAACTTTTCACTTTCTTCAATTTTTCTTGTAGCTCTTTCAGTAGCCCAATCAATTATAATTTTGAAAGGTTTCCATCTTCCAAAAAAATCAAATAAAGGTCTAATAAATTTTACAATAAAATATATAGGAACTATATTTCCAATAAAGCTACATATAAAAGCTTCAAAATATGAAAGACCAAGTCCAACACCTATTGGAATAGCACCTCTTAACTCTAGAATAGGCACCATACCTACAAAAAAAGTAATTAAATATTTTAAAATTATAGACATATTATTTACCTCATTTCTATCAGCAATGTAAGTATTTTACTATATTAAATTTGGTTTGTCCATATTCTAACTAAAGTTTTAAAAAGTATTGACATTTTTAATAATAGAGTGTAAACAATATATATATTTAAGTAAGAGGGGGAGTATAATATGAAGCAATACAAAGTACTAACACAAAAAGATAAATGGTTCTCGGGAAAATTTAATAAAACTGATAATAAAATAAGAACAGTATATTTCTTATTTTTGATGAAAGCAGGATTTAATGGAGTATATAGAGAAAACAGCAAGGGAAAATTTAATGTTCCTTTTGGTAAGAAAGAATATATAAGAATTGATTATGATAATCTAAAACATATTTCAGATTTAATACAAAATGTAGAATTTTATAATTTAGAATACCAAGAACTATTTAAAATATTAAAAACAAAGAAAATAATCAATAATGCTTTTTTATATTGTGATCCACCATATTTACCTGAAGATGAAATAGTAAATCAAAAACAATTATTATATACAAAGGAAATTTTTGATCATGAAGAATTTCTTAATAATATGTTTAAACTTACTTCGGCTAAATATATGATTTCAATGACTGATTCAAAAATAGCAAATGATATTTATGGAAAACTAGAGAAGTGTACAGCTAAAGAGTTAATAAGAACAATAAATCCACAAAAGAGCTTTAAATCAACAGAATTAATATTTTCAAATTATAAAATTAATAAATAAATTAAATAAAAAGTAATTATGTGAAAAATCATATAATTACTTTTTTAATGCAAAAAATTAATTGATTTGAATACCGGAAGAAAATTCCAACATTCTGATAATACCGGAATAAAATCAAAAAAACTTCCGGTATTCTATTGACACCGGAAAAGAATTCTGGTATTATATAAATACAGGAAGAAAAATAAAAAAACTTCCGGTATTTATATTAAGAAGGTGAAAATATGGAAAAAAAATTAGAAATGTTACCATTAAGCAAAGATATAGAAACCAAAAGAATTTTAAAGCAATTATCAAGTACCAGTAGAGCTTTAGCTGAATTAAAAGGTATGGCTCAAACAATGCCAAATCAGAAAATTTTGATAAATGCGATAATGATAAATGAGGCAAAGACAAGTTCTGGAATAGAAAATATAGTTACTACACACGATGAAATTTATAAAGCTATGATTAGACCAACAGATACTAGTCCAGCAGCAAAAGAGGTTGTTGATTATAGAGCTGCTATTTGGCAAGGATATAATCTAGTAAAAGAAAAAGGAATTATTAATACAAATATAATAACTAGTATTCAAGAAAAAGTAGAGCATAATGAAGCTGGAATAAGAAGTGTACCAGGTACAGTAATAAAAAATACCTTGACAGGAGAAATAGTTTATACACCTCCACAAGAAAAAGCAGAAATATTAGAATATATGAAAAATCTAGAAGATTATATAAATAATGATGATGATATGGTAGATCCTTTAATAAAATTAGCTATAATACATTATCAATTTGAATCAATACATCCTTTTTATGATGGAAATGGAAGAACAGGCAGAATAATAAATATATTATACTTGGTATTAAAAGAGTTAATAGATACACCTATATTGTATTTAAGTAAATATATAATTAGAAATAAAATGGAGTATTATAAATTGTTCCAAGAAACAAGGGAAACAGGTAATTTTGAAGAATGGATTATATATATGCTAGTTGGAATAGAAGAAATGGCTGAAGAAACAATTAGTATAATAAATAAAATAAGAGACGAAATTGTTAATATGAAACATGAATTAAGAGAAAAAACAAAATTATATTCAAAAGAATTATTAGAAGCATTGTTTTTTGAATTCTATACTAAGATTCCATATATTCAAGAACAATTAGGAGTTTCAGATAAAACGGCACAAAAATATCTTGATACATTGGTAGAACTTGGATTCCTAACATCTGAAAAAATAGGAAGAGAAAGAATTTATAAAAATGAAAGATTATTTAAAATAATCAAAGAAACAGATAGAGAATAAATATTAAAAATATTATAAAAAATAAATTAAAGTATATAACAAAAAAAGGAACATATCATTGTTCCTTTTTTATATTGACAAATATTATAAAATATTATAAAATATTATAAATTGTTATAAAATAAGAAATGAAAGGGCTGAAATGATATGGACTATATAAGTAGTATTAGGAAACTGGCTAAAAATACAGAACTGTTGTACAAAGCTCATGCATTTGAGCAAATGATGCTAAGAGGTATAGAATCAGAGGATGTAGAAAACATATTAACAAGTAGTACAAATGAAATATTGGAGATACAACCTCCGACAAATAAGTGTAAAGATGAAAGAATTTTGGTTTATGATAAAAACTATCCAAAAGATATAATTGTAGTATCTGTAATGACAAACTTCCCAAGAATTGAAGTAATAACGGCAGAATTTGTAGATTATAATAAATGGAAAAAAGTTAATAATAAATTAGTAAGAAAATAAAATAAATATAAATTTTTAAATAATTTTTAAGGTGGTAAAAATGGAAAATAATATAATAAAGTGTGAAATTTGTGGTAAAGAAATGTTAAAAAAGAAAATTAATAAAGAAATAGAATATAATGGAAATAAAATAGAATTTAAAGAAATAGAAGCATATATATGTGATGAGTGTAATAATGTAATATTAGAAAGTAAAGAAGTTAAAATGATTGAAAATTTATTAAAATCGTTTAAGAAAAATGAAGATTTATCAATATTGAATTTAGATGAGACGGCAGAACTTTTAAGAGTATCTAATCAAACTATATATAACATGATAAAAGAGGGACGATTAAAAGCTTATAAAATAGGAAGAGAATGGAGATTTATGAAAAAAGATATTGAATCATTTATATACTCATCTTCTTCTATGATTGCAGCTAAAGGTGGTAAAGGAGAAGAAAAAGATATCGAAAAAATAAAAAGAAAATTGGGGATATTAGATAATGAACAATAAGTTAAGTGAAATAAGAGCAAGAGAGATAATTGACATATTTAATATTAATTATCCTTTTGATATATTTAAATTTTGTGATAATTTGGATATAAGAATAATTGAGGATGATTATAGTAAAGATGCATATTTGTTTTGTGAGAATGGTATAAAATGCATTGCAATTAATAGAAAGATAACTAACTTAAATAGAAAAAAGTTTATAATAGCACATGAATTGGGACATTATTTTTTACATGGAAAAGAAATAACATTTGCTTGCTTAAATATTAATGAAGTGTTTAACAGATATCAATATATTGATTACACAGAAAGACAAGCAAATGAATTTGCAAGCGAGATATTATTACCACAAAAAGAGTTGGTAAATAATTTACCTACAACTACAATAAGTTTTGATAATATTGAGAAAATTGCAAGAAAATATGAGGTCTCATTAACATTTGCTAGTATTAAATCAGTGGAAAATTCTAAAACTGAAAATGAGGTGCTACTTTATTATAAAGATAATTCATTAAAATGGTTCAGTACTACTTCGATATTTGTACCATTACCAATAAATTCTCTTCCTCCAAGAGGATCCATTGTTGAAGAATTCTTTAAAAATGGGGATGTCGAGTCTTATAAAACAAATCAAAAATATATATGGAATTTTATAGATGGAAATGTTAAAGAAGAAGTAAGAATAATAAATCCTAGAGAGATAATAGTTTTAATTTCAAAAGCTAATATATAAAAGACCAGAAAACTCTGGTCTTTTATAATAGTATAAATATTATTCAGAGCAGCCCTTAATCAACTGTACGCCATCAACAAAACCATTTCTATAATACTTTTCATTCATATAATCAGTATATTTCATAAAATCGTCATAAATAAGTTCAAGCTGTTTTTGAACATAATCTTTATTTTGTTTAGGCAAATTCTTTAAAATATTTTCTCTAAAATTATCAAATTTAAGATTATGAAATTTATCTTACTCAGTCATATAGCATAAATAAACTTCCTCCATACAATCATACCATCTTTTTAACATATCTTTATTATTTACTTCTCTAAAATTCATTTATAAAACCTCCAAAAATTAAATTGGTTTTCCCTAAAAACTGTACGAACAGATGTGTAAAATGAGTTGGGGATAAATTGGTGTGAATCGATTCAAAAAAGTACCCAAAATTACACAAATGTTCGAAAAACTGTATCCAAAATTTTTATTGATATACAGCCTAAAACCATTGATTTCACTAAATTTCATAAACGTGTCAGGAGCCGCTCATAACCCGAAGGTCGTAAGTTCGAGTCTTACCCCCGCAACCAGATTTATCAAGGAATTCAAAGTTCCTTGATTTTTTCGTTTTTGAGAAAAACGGCGGAAAAACGGCGGAAATCTTGGAGGTATATTAGCAAAATTAAAAAAGCGTGATATAATAATAAAAAACATAAATTGAGGTGAGCTAGATGAGAAAATATTTTGATCAAAAATTTAAAACAAAATTTTCAAAACAGACAATGGCAGGTAAAGAAGGATTCCAGTGGGTAATTAGAGAGATGGAAAATGAATTTGAATATCCTGAATGTGACAGTAATAATTTTGATGAGTTTTTTTCAATGTTGGCAAAATTTAATCAACACATAAATTATTTTATTAGGATATATGAAATTGATAAGAAAGAACTAAAAATAGAAAATAAATTTGTAACTGTACTTAGTGATATTGCAAGATTTGCAATAAAAAATAAAACCATAACTCAGGTAATGAAAAATAACGATTATAAAAATTTTTCAATGTTATATTTATTAGGGTTAATTGCTGGATTTGTACAAAAAACAAGAATAAATGGTGCTTATGATTTTGGTATGTTTATTTTTTATAATTGGTTTGAATTGCATGAAATAAAAAATATGTCTAAAAAAAATAGAAACAATATAGAAAAGCTTTTAAAAAATCTAACGATAACTGAAAAAAAGAAAATTACAGATATATATTCAAAGAATTTTAATGAAACAATAGTAGGATATAATAAAAGAAACTTGACAGGGTTAAAAAAATATACTCAATTATTTAACAATTTTGGATATAAAAGAAATCAATTTTGTACTTGGCAAGAAGATTATATTTTAAAAATGTCAAAGTTAAGTTTTTCTATTTCAGAGATAATACCTCAATTTTCTTCTAGAACATGGAAAATTCCGAATTACGATTTATGGGATGAACAAGTTATAAATAACATGAAAAACTTTTTCGAAAAAAGTGATGATGTATTAATGATTTTAGAAGTTATTGACTATAGATTACACAATAAAAATATCGGAACAACTACGCAAAAAATAGTATTTGATCAAGTTTTGAATAGAATTAAAAACCAAAATAGAAGATATGATTTTGATAATATATGGTTTTATATTTTAATTAAACAGATGAAGGAAAAAAATAATTATATTACTAAAAATATCAACCAAATATATATTGAATTAAAGAAAAAAAGAAATATACAAATAATACTATTTTTAAAAGAAAAAGGTTTTAAAATTGATAAAGAGTTACAAAAGAAAATAGATAAATACTATATAAAGCAAATAAAAGCAATTGAGCAAATTGAAAACTTATATACATTTACTGAATTATTGAAAGACGAATACATAAAAAAGAATATTAATTTAGAAATAGTAACTATGGTTATGAAAATTTTCTTTAATTTAATAAGTAAGAATGATAAAGATATTCTGATATCTAATTCTTTTTATTATATTATTAACTTTCTTATAGCTGCTAAATCTAAAGTAAACAATGAAATAATTAATGAATATATATTTAAAGTATTAAAATTATGGAATGAAAAGTATTTTGAAAAAATGCAATCTCAAATGCAAAAATTTGAATATTCTACTACTGTTAAAAAAGAGCAAATAGAAGAATATAATCAGTATTTTACTCAATATCCTTTGGCTTGCTTTAGAAATAGTTTTTCATGGAAGGAACAAAACATTTTAGCTCAGATGTCAACATCATCTGAATTTGCAATTAGTACGTTGTTTAAGGAGAATACAATATATATTGATAAGTTTGTGCCATATATTAAAAAGATAGACTTAAGCCAAAAAGATTCATTTGATAATATTGTTTGTAAGTATCTAGATGATATACAAATAAAATATGCTGAACAATTATTAAATTCTAATATTGAGCCAGTTGCTTATTTGCGATCAATATATGAAAGCTATTCATTGACGCTTTCTACATTTATAACTACTATAAATGAAAATAATTACAAAAAGATGTATAAAGATATAGAAGATAGATTTTTGAAATATGGTTTGTTACCATATCCTGATAGAGTTAGTGTGGCACATATAACACAACTAATACCATTAGTAGAATTGTTAATTAGAGAATTGGGAATAAAGAATAACATTATTCCATTTAAAGAAAAAGAACAGCAAATTCATGTAATGAAGGATTCAAGTACAATTTTGTTGAGCATTATAAGAAAAAAATTTAAAGAGAGTAATAATTTTGAAAATATGGGAATTTACTTATATTTATACAATTATTTGTATAATAATAATTCATTAAATATAAGAAATGAATTAATTCATGCAAGACAATATTTAGATAGTGAAGGACAGATGAATTTTGCATTTAGGGCACTAATAATCGGAATATTTTGGGGATCAATTGAATTATATATTTAATAAAAATAGACGGGATCAGAATATTGAATCTCGTCTTTCTTATTGTACTTTTTCAAAAATATCATTCATAGAATTTGCAGCCTGTTTAAATTCATCTTCAAAGAAATGTGAATAATAAGTATCAGTAACTTGAACACTTGAATGGACAACTTTTCTACAAATTATTTGTGCTTGAAAACCTCTTTCAATCATATGTGAAATACCTGTATGTCTAAGACCATGAAAAGTAATATATTTTAAATTATACTTTTTAACAATCTTCTTTAGTATTTTACTTGGTGTATCAGGATGAATATTTTCACCAAAATCTGTTGTGAAAACTCTATTAGTTTTAACCCATTTAGAACCAAGTTTTAATTGCTTTTCAAGCTGTTCTTTCTTGTATCTTTTTAGAAGATCAATAGTATTAGGATTAATAAAATTAATTCTATCACTATTAACAGACTTTGTTTCTTTTTCATATATACGTTTATCAATATATTGAGTAGATTTATTAATAACAACTGGCAAAAAATGTGTCATAAATAATGTTATAATTTTATTGAAAAAAGTGCGACACTTATTATTGCAATTTATAAAAACGGAAAAATTTGCTAAAAAACATTGACAGCAAGTACACTAGATGTTATACTAAAATTGATATGTTTTGATTAAATGTATTAATCTCCGTTTAAGGTGGATGGAATGGTTAATATAAAAATAAGTTTTATTAAATAAACAGCAAATGAAACAGTTGGCAAAAATGTCAACCGTATTTTTGTTGTCTTTTATAACTATGTTGTTGTATAGAAAAAATTGAAGATTTTTCTATACAACAAGGTTAATTTACCTTGGGCTGTGCCGATTGCAAAGCAATCGTGTACAAGCGTACGTCGAAATCTTTGATTTCGCTAACGTCCAATTTTCTTATGTTAATTTAATAAAAAGAGGAATTGTTATATAATTGCTTACGGAACGGGTATTTAGAGAGCAGAAAATATGCCAATCTGTAAACCAATTATAGAAACAAGAAGGACTTTTTATTAAAATCATATATTTATCTTCTGCTTAATTTTTTTTAGGGAGTGATTTTTTTGTTAAAAGAAATTAAACACGAGAAATGTACTCGTAAAACTTTTGCAAAAATCGGCGATTCAATCGAAATGCCAAACTTGATTCAAGTTCAAAAAGACTCATACAATTGGTTTATCGAAGAAGGCTTAGGAGAAGTTCTTAGAGACGTATCTCCAATAGTTGATTATTCAGGAAACCTTGTACTTGAATTCTTAGACTACTACATGGAAGAAAAAACTAAATACACACTAGAAGAAGCCAAAGAACGTGATGCAACTTATTCTACAAGATTACATGTAAAAGTAAGACTTATCAATCGTGAAACAGGTGAAATTAAAGAACAAGAAATTTATCTTGGTGATTTCCCACTTATGACAGATAGTGGTACTTTCGTAATCAATGGTGCAGAAAGAGTTGTAGTAAGCCAATTAGTTCGTTCACCAGGTTGCTACTATGCACAAGATTTTGATAGCAAAACAGGAAGAAGAATTTACACATCTACTGTTATGCCTATTCGTGGTGCATGGATAGAATATGAAACTGATGGAAATGATGTATTCTGGGCTAGAGTTGACAGAACAAGAAAAATACCAGTTACAACACTTTTAAGAGCATTAGGAATTGTAACAGATGAGCAAATTACAGAGCTATTTGGAGAAGAAAACAAAATAAAAGAAACTTTGGCAAAAGACCCAATTAAAACTCAAGAAGAAGCTTTGGTTGAAATATATAAAAAATTAAGACCAGGAGAATTACCAACAACAGATGCTGCAAGAAATTTATTTAATGGACTATTTTTTGATGATAGAAGATATGATCTAGCAAAAGTTGGTAGATATAAATTTAATAAAAAATTAAGTTTAGCATCAAGAATTGAAGGAAGAATTGCTTATAATGATATTATTGATCCAGAAACAGGAGAAGTATTAGCAGAAAAAGATAGCAGTATTTCTGAAGATGCTGCAATTGCAATTCAAAATAGTGGAATTAATGTTGTTGATGTTAAAGTTGATGATAAACCAGTAAGAATTATTGGTAATGGAACAGTAAATATCCACAGTATATTACCAAATGTGGATTTAAGTGACTTACATATTAAAGAAATGGTAAATTATATTGTTCTAAAATCAATTATTGATACTACTGATGAAAAAGATTTACATGATGCAATTAAAGAAAGATTAGATGAATTAATTCCAAAACATGTTACTAACGAGGATATTATTTCTTCAATTAGTTATTTATTAAACTTAGAACATGGATTAGGAAATGTTGATGATATTGACCACTTAGGAAATCGTCGTATTCGTTGCGTTGGTGAATTATTACAAAACCAATTTAGAATCGGTTTAACAAGACTAGAAAGAGTTGTTCGTGAAAGAATGACAATTCAAGACTTAGATATAGTTACACCGCAATCATTAATAAACACAAAACCAATAACATCTTCTATTAGAGAATTCTTTGGAAGTTCACAATTATCACAATTCATGGATCAAACAAACCCACTTTCAGAATTAACTCATAAAAGAAGAATTTCTGCATTAGGACCTGGTGGTTTATCTCGTGAAAGAGCTGGATTTGAGGTTCGTGATATTCACTATACACACTATGGTAGATTATGTCCAGTAGAATCTCCAGAAGGACCAAACATTGGACTTATATCAGCACTTTCATCATTTGCAATTATAAATGAATATGGATTTATTGAAACACCATATAGAAAAGTAGATCATGAAACTGGAGTAGTAACTGATGAAGTTGTTTATATGCCAGCTGATGAAGAAGACAAATACATAGTTGCTCAAGCATCAGAACCACTTGATAAAGATGGAAAATTTATTAATGACAGAATTCGTGTACGTCACAGAGCAGATATTACAATGGTTGATAAAGACCAAGTTGACTTTGTTGAAGTATCACCAAAACAATTAGTATCAGTTGCAGCAGCAATGATCCCATTCTTAGAGCATGATGACGTAAAACGTTCTCTAATGGGTGCAAACATGCAACGTCAAGCAGTTCCACTACTTACAACAGAATCACCAATAGTAGGAACAGGAATGGAATATAGAGCAGCTAGAGATTCTGGAATTACAGTAATGGCTAAAAATGACGGTATAGTTGAAAGAGTAACTGGTGAAGAAATTCAAATTAGAAATAAAAAAGATGAATTAGATGTTTACCACTTAAGAAAATTCAAAAGAACAAATGGTGGTACATGTATAAATCAAAGACCAGTTGTAAGTGTTGGAGAAAGAGTTAAAGCAGGAGATCTAATTGCCGATGGACCTGGAACAAAAAATGGAGAAATGGCACTTGGTAAAAATGTTTTAATAGCTTTCACAACTTGGGAAGGTTACAACTACGAGGATGCTGTTTTAATTAATGAAAGATTAGTAAAAGAAGATGTTTATACATCAATCCACATAGAAGAATATGATTGTGAATGTAGAGACACAAAATTAGGACCAGAAGAAATTACAAGAGATATTCCAAATGTTGGAGATGATAGCTTAAAAGATCTAGATGAAAACGGAATTATTCGTATAGGTGCAGAAGTTAGACCAGGAGATATATTAGTTGGTAAAGTAACACCAAAAGGTGAAACTGAACTAACAGCAGAGGAAAGATTACTTCGTGCAATATTTGGCGAAAAAGCTAGAGAAGTTAGAGACAATTCACTTCGTGTTCCACACGGTGAAGCTGGTACAATTGTAGACGTTAAAATATTTACAAGAGATAATTCAGATGAATTAGGACCAGGAGTAAATCAAGTAATTCGTTGCTATATAGCAACAAAAAGAAAAATATCTGTTGGTGATAAGATGGCTGGGCGTCATGGTAACAAGGGTGTTATTTCACGTATATTACCAGAAGAAGATATGCCATTTTTACCAGATGGTACTCCAGTAGATATAGTATTAAACCCACTTGGTGTTCCTTCTCGTATGAACTTGGGTCAAGTTCTAGAAGTACACTTAGGAATGGCTGCTAAAGCTCTAGGAATTAAAGTAGCAACACCAGTATTTGATAGTGCTACAAACGAAGAAATTAGAGACTTATTTAAACAAGCAGGACTAAGAGAAGATGGAAAAACAGTAGTATATGATGGTAGAACAGGTGAACCATTTGATCACCCTATTACAGTTGGTGTAATGTACATGTTAAAACTACACCACTTAGTAGATGACAAGATACATGCTCGTTCAACTGGACCATACTCACTAGTAACACAACAACCTCTTGGTGGTAAAGCACAATTTGGTGGACAAAGATTTGGTGAAATGGAGGTTTGGGCATTAGAGGCTTATGGTGCTGCATATACACTTCAAGAAATGTTAACAGTTAAATCTGATGATATTGTCGGAAGAGTAAAAACTTATGAAGCAATCGTAAAAGGCGAAAACATTCCAGAACCAGGTGTTCCAGAAGGATTTAAAGTATTAGTAAAAGAACTTCAATCTTTAGGATTAGATATTAAACTTCTTTCTGAAGATAATAGAGAACTAGAATTAAAAGAAAATATTGATGAAGGTATTGATTTTAATAGTATTAAAGATGATCCTAAAATAGAAGAAGAACTTGCAGTAGTTGATGAAGATGAACTAGCTGATGGATATTCAGAAGATAGTGAAATGCTTTTAGACGAAGAAGAAAATATTGATGATGAAGACTTATTACTAGATGATGAAGATTTGTTAGATATAGACGAATTTAATGATAGTGAAGAATAAAATTTAATAGCCATTCAGAAAGTTTAAACAAGTTAACAATATAGAATTGCACAGCAGTGTAAAACTTGTTTAAACAAGTACGAAAAAAGAAAAATATTTAGGGGGCTAAATAAAGTGGATGAATTAGAAATTTTTAACAAACTTAAAATTGGAATAGCATCAGATGAAAAAATTAGAGAATGGTCAAAAGGCGAAGTAAAAAAACCAGAGACTATTAACTACAGAACACTTAAACCAGAAAAAGATGGTCTATTTTGTGAGAGAATATTTGGACCAACAAAAGACTGGGAATGCCATTGTGGTAAATATAAAAGAGTAAGATATAAAGGAATTGTATGTGATAGATGTGGTGTTGAAGTAACAAAATCTAAAGTTAGACGTGAAAGAATGGGACATATTGAACTTGCTGCACCAGTTGCACATATATGGTACTTTAAAGGTATTCCAAGCAGAATTGGACTAATGCTTGATGTTTCTCCAAGAAACTTAGAAAAAGTAATATATTTTGCATCATATATTGTAATTGATAAAGGAACTACAGATTTAACAGTAGCTCAAGTTTTATCAGAAAAAGAATATCGTGAAGCAGAAGAAAAATACGGTGCAGGTTCTTTTACAGCTAGAATGGGAGCTGAAGCAATACAAGAATTATTAGCAAAAGTTGATGTTGAAAAATTAGCTGAGAAATTGAAAAAAGAACTTGAAAAAGCAAGTGAACAAAAAAAGGCAAAATTAGTTAAAAGACTAGATACAGTTGAAGCATTTAGATTATCAGGAAATAAACCTGAGTGGATGATAATGAATGTAATTCCAGTTATTCCACCAGATTTAAGACCAATGGTACAATTAGATGGTGGTAGATTTGCTACATCAGACTTAAACGACTTATATCGTAGAGTTATAAACAGAAATAACCGTTTAAAAAGATTATTAGAATTAGGTGCACCAGAAATTATTGTACGTAATGAAAAAAGAATGTTACAAGAAGCTGTTGATGCTTTAATTGATAACAGTAGACGTGGAAGACCAGTTACAGGTGCTGGTGGTAGAGCATTAAAATCTCTATCAGACTTATTAAAAGGAAAACAAGGTAGATTCCGTCAAAACTTATTAGGAAAACGTGTTGATTATTCAGGTCGTTCAGTTATAGTTGTTGGACCAGAACTTAAAATATATCAATGTGGTGTTCCAAAAGAAATGGCTGTTGAGTTATTCAAACCATTTGTTATGAAAGAATTAGTTGGACGTGGAATTGCACATAATATTAAAAACGCTAAAAGAATGGTTGAAAGATTAAGACCAGAAGTATGGGATATACTAGAGGATGTTATAAAAGACCACCCAGTATTATTAAACCGTGCTCCTACATTACATAGACTTGGTATTCAAGCATTTGAACCAGTTTTAGTAGAAGGTAGAGCTATAAAATTACACCCATTAGTATGTACAGCTTTCAACGCTGACTTCGACGGTGATCAGATGGCTATTCACTTACCATTATCACCAGAAGCACAAGCAGAAGCAAGATACTTAATGCTTTCAGTAAATAACCTTTTAAAACCACAAGATGGTAAGCCAGTAACAGTACCTACACAAGATATGATTTTAGGTGCTTACTACTTAACAATGGATGTTCCTGGTGAAGAAGGAGAAGGAAATTACTTCTCATCACCAGAAGAAGCTAAAATAGCATATTTTAACCATGATTTAGGTTTACATGCTAAAATATATGTAAGAATTCAAAAAGAAATAGATGGTAAATTAGAAACAAGAAAAGTTCAAACAACAGTTGGTAGATTAATTTACAATGAAGGAATTCCACAAAACTTAGGATTTGTAGATAGAACAAAACCAGAAAACTTATTTGAACCAGAACTTAACTTTGCAGTATCTAAGAAAAACTTAGGAAAAATTATTGCAAAATCAATAAATGCAAATGGTTTAAGTGCAACAGCAGAATTACTAGACTATATTAAAGCAACTGGTTTCAAACATTCTACAACAGCTGGTATTACAGTTTCTGTTGATGATGTTAAAGTACCAGAGGCTAAAAAGAAAATTCTTGCTGAAGCAAATGAGCAAGTAAATAACGTATTAAAACAATATAAACGTGGTTTAATAACAGAGGATGAAAGATATAACTCAGTTATTAAAATATGGGAAAAAGCAACAGATGAAGTTACAGAAGCAATGAAAAGTAACTTTGATGACTTAAACCCAGTATATATGATGAGTCAATCTGGAGCCAGAGGTAACATTAACCAATTAAGACAAATTGCTGGTATGCGTGGTCTTATGGCTAGTACAACTGGTAAAACAGTAGAAATTCCTATTACATCTTCATTCCGTGAGGGTCTAGATGCACTAGAATACTTTATTTCTGCACACGGTGCTAGAAAAGGTTTAGCAGATACAGCTTTAAGAACAGCTGACTCTGGTTACTTAACAAGAAGACTTGTTGATGTTTCTCAAGACATTATAGTTCGTGAAGATGACTGTGGAACACATGAAGGTCTTACAGTATTTGATATTAAAGATGGAAACCAAATTGTTGAAAAAATGGATGAAAGACTAGTTGGTAGATACCCATTAGAAGATATAATTAATCCTGAAACAAAAGAATTAATTGTTGATACAAATACAATGATTACAGATAAAATTGCTGAGAAAATTGTTACAGCAGGAATTGAAACAGTAAAAGTTCGTTCAGTATTAGGATGCCGTACAAAACATGGTGTTTGCCGTAAATGTTATGGTATGGGATTGGCAACTCGTGATGAAGTTAACATTGGTGAATCTGTTGGTATTATTGCAGCTCAATCAATTGGTGAGCCTGGTACTCAGCTTACAATGAGAACTATTCACTCTGGTGGTGTTGCTGGTGTTGCCGATATTACACAAGGTCTTCCTAGAGTTGAGGAGCTATTTGAAGCTCGTAAACCAAAGGGATTAGCAGTAATGACAGAAATAGATGGTAAAGTTAAAATTGTTGAAGATAAAAAGAAGAAAGAAATTGTTATTACGTCTAAAGATGATTCAAAAACTTATGCAATACCATTTAGATCTAAATTACGTGTAAAAGACGGAGATGAAGTAAAAGCGGGAGATCCATTAATAGAAGGTGCTTTAAACCCAGCTGAAATATTAGCAATTAAAGGACCTGAAGGAGTATATGAATACTTAATTCAAGAAGTTCAAAAAGTTTACCGTAACCAAGGTGTTGATATCAACGATAAACACATTGAAGTAATTGGTAGACAAATGCTTAAAAAGGTAAGAGTAGAAGATAATGGGGACACAGACATGTTTGCTGGATCATTAGTTGATATACATGAATTTGAGGACAAGAATGCATTAGTTGAAGCAGAAGGAAAACGTCCTGCAACAGGAAAACGTATATTACTAGGAATCACAAAAGCATCTCTAGCAACAGAAAGCTTCTTATCAGCTGCTTCATTCCAAGAAACAACAAGAGTATTAACAGAAGCTGCTGTTAAAGGTAAAGTTGATGACTTAATTGGATTAAAAGAAAACGTTATTATTGGTAAACTAATACCTGCAGGAACAGGATTACCTGTTTATAAAAATACACATATTAATACAGAACAAAATGAAGAAGAACCTGAAGAAGAAACAACAAGTGCTGAATAGTATAAAACAATAAAAAAAGAACAAACCACGGATTAGAGAGGTTTGTTCTTTTGTGGTTTATGTTGTAGTTAGCCGGAAGATATGGGAATAGGCAATAGAATCACACTATGGGGAGGTTATTGTTAAAGTTCTTGGAAAAGATGAAGGAGAAAAGCGAAGAAGAATTGAAGCTTTAAAGAAAATTGGCTTTTAAAATATAGAGAGAGCTAAATAGCTCTCTCTATATTCTTTTTTGCCCTGTTTTAAGCTAATAAAATTGACAAAAACGCGTAAAAATAGTAAAATAGTATACGTAAAAGAGGAGCTTATTTTATGAAAAATAATAATAGTAAAAAAATATTTGAAGGGTTAATATCAAGAACTAAAATATATTTAGTTCTAATTGCTATACTTTTAATTGTAATATGCATATTAGATATAAGATATTTTACACCTTCAGTAGTGTTATATATATTAATACTTGTATATACATACTGGAGTAACCAAAAAAGAAGAACGGAACTTTCAGACCATTTACAAGATTTAACACTAAATGTGGATAAATTAGCAAAAGATACAGTAAAGAATTCTCCTTTTCCATTAGTTATAATTGAAACAAATGGAAATATGGTTTGGAGAAGTAGTAAATTTGTACAAGAATTTGCAAATGTAGATATAAATAATATTTTGAGAGATTTATTAAAAGAAATAAAACTTGAAATAGAAAATAATGAGGAAGACTCAGAAAAAAGTATTCATAAAGAATTGGAAATAGGCAACAAAATTTATGAGATATTGGGAAAATATACAAAATCTAAAGATGAATATATGTGCACAATGTATTTTTTAGATGAAACTAAAACTTTAGAGCTAGAAAAGAAATATCATAATTCTCAAATTTGCGTTGGAATAATTATGATAGATAACTTTGAAGAAGTTAATCAAAGAATTAATGATGAAGAAAAACCTGTACTAACTGCGCAAATCGAAAAAACAATTTATGAATGGGCAGCAGAATTTAAAGGATTAGTTGTTAAATCAGAGAGAGATACATTTGTATGTATATTTGAACAACAATACCTAGAAAAACTTAAAGAAAAGAAATTTAATATATTAGATACAATTAAAGAATTAGAATTATCAAATAAAGTACAAATAACATTAAGTATTTCAATTTCAACAGAAGGAGAGTCTAACTACGAAAAATATAAATCTGCACAGGCAGGATTAGACATTGTACTTGGAAGAGGTGGAGACCAAACTGTTGTTAGAGAAAATGAAAAATATCAATTTTTTGGTGGAAGAACTCAAGAGCTTGAAAAAAGAACAAAAGTAAAAGCTAGAATAGTATCACATGCACTAGAAGAGCTAATGCAAGAGGCTAAAAATGTAATGGTAATGGGTCACACAAATGGAGATATAGACTCAATGGGCGCAAGCATGGGAATATACAGACTAGCAAAAAGTCTTGATGTTGAATGTTATATTATAAACAATTCTACAGGAATTAGTTTAGAAAATTTCATGGAATCAGCAAAACAAGAAAAAGAATATCAAGAATCTATTATTAATAAATCAGAAGCATTATCTAAAATAACACCTGAAACATTACTTATAATTGTTGATACACATAAAAGAAGTTATGTTGAAGTACCTGAATTGCTAGAAGAAACAAGTAAAATTGCAATAATTGATCACCACAGAAAAAGTCCAGACTTTATTGAAGAAGCAATTCTTTCATTCCATGAAGTATATGCTTCATCAACCTGTGAACTTGTTACAGAAATATTAGAATATGCAACTAAAGAACCAGATTTAACAACAATTGAAGCAGAAGCTTTATATGCAGGAATTATGATGGATACAAAGAACTTTACTTTTAAGACAGGAGTAAGAACCTTTGAAGCAGCAGCTTATTTGAAAAAACGTGGAATAGATATAATAAAAGTAAAAAAATGGTTCCAAAGTGACTTAAAAACATATACAAAGATTTCTAAAATAATTGATAATGCACAAATTACCAATGGAACAATAGGTATTTCTGTATATGAAGAAGAAGACAAAGATGCAAATATAATATGTGCTAAGGCAGCAGATGAATTATTAACAATTAGTGATATTACTGCATCATTTGTAATAGGAAAATTAGGAGATAAAGTATGTATTAGTGGACGTTCTATTGGAGATATAAATGTTCAAATTATACTAGAAAAACTTGGAGGCGGAGGTCATATTACCTTAGCTGGTGCACAAGTTGAAGGAATGAGTATTGAAGAAGTTAAAAATCTTCTTATTGAGAAAATAAATGAATATTTTTCTGAAACAGCTAATTAATTTCAAAATGGAGTAAAAACTTTTTGAAATTAAATGAAATAATTACAAATTGAAAGGAGAAAAATAAATGAAAGTAATTTTATTACAAGATATAAAAGGTGTAGGAAAAAAAGATGAAGTAATAAATGCTAGTGATGGATATGCAAGAAATTTCTTATTACCTAAAAAAATGGGAATTGAAGCAAATGCTGAAAATATGAGTAAATTAAAAGCAAAACAAGACTCAAATCAATATAAAAAATCAGTTGAAAAAGAAAAAGCACAAGAAATAGCAGAAAAGCTAAAAAATATTACTTTAAAAATTTCTGTAAAATCTGGAGAGAATCAAAAAATATTTGGTTCAATTACAGCTAAAGAAATTGCAGAAAATTTAAAAGAACAATATAAAATAGAAATAGATAAAAAGAAAATTGATTTAAAAGAACCAATTAAAGTGTTGGGAGTAAGTACAGTGAGTGTTAAACTTTTTGAGGGAGTTATGGGTTCTCTTAAAGTCCAAGTACTTTAAATTTGAAAAATAATTGGCATCTTGCTGTGTCAAAAAGCATTAAAAACGCGGTTACAACCAAGAGGTTGCGCCCTTGCCTTTTTAATACTTTTTTCCTTGCAATATACCAATTCTTTTCCAAATTCTAGAAAGTTATTGGCATCTTGCGTTGTCAGAATTCATTTGTAAGAAGGGAGCAGAAAAATGGAGCTAGGTAAAATTCCACCACACGATATAGAAGCAGAACAAGCTGTAATAGGAAGTATGCTAACAGACAAAGATGCAATTATGTCTGCAGTAGAAACCTTAAAGTCTGAGGATTTTTATCGTGAAGATAATAAAATAATTTATGAAGCTATTTTAAATTTATACAATCGTGCAGAACCAGTAGATATTATAACTTTGAAAACAGAGCTTCAATCTATGAAACAGTTAGAAGCTGTTGGTGGACTTGAATATATTGCAGAGCTTCCAGATAAGGTTCCTACTACAGCCAATGTAGAGCAATATATTAAAATTGTAGAAGAAAAATCAGCATTAAGAGCACTTATAAAAACTGCAAATGATTTAATTAGTTTAGGGTATGATCAAACACAAGATGTTGAAGATATATTAGATACTGCAGAAAGAAAAATATTTGATGTTATACAAAATAGAAATCAAAAAGGATATTCTGCAATTAAAGATATTTTAGTAGATTCATTTACACAATTAGAACAACTATATAATCAAAAACAACACATAACTGGAGTGCCTACAGGATTCGCAGATTTAGACTTTATAACCGCAGGACTTCATAAATCTGACTTAGTTATTGTAGCTGCCAGACCTGCTATGGGAAAATCAGCATTTGCATTAAACCTAGCAACAAATGCAGCTGTTAGGTATAATACACCAGTTGCTATATTTAGTTTGGAAATGTCAAAAGAACAAATGACAAACCGTATTTTATGTAGTGAGGCGATGGTCGACAGTAATAAAGTAAGAACAGGTAAAGTAGAAGATGATGATTGGCAAAAGCTAGCTGAAGCATCAGGAAATTTGTCTCAAGCGCAAATATTTATAGATGATACACCTGGTATTTCAGTAATGGAAATACGTGCTAAATGTAGAAAAATGAAGCTAGAAAAAAATATTGGAATGGTTGTAATTGACTATATTCAATTAGTACAAGGAAGTAACAGAAAAGGTGGAAGCCGTGAACAAGAAATTTCTGAAATAAGCCGTTCTTTAAAAATATTAGCAAAAGAAATAAATGTGCCTGTTATAGCATTATCACAACTTTCAAGATCTGTAGAACAAAGACCAGACCATAGACCAATGCTTTCAGACTTACGTGAATCTGGAGCTATAGAGCAAGATGCTGATATAGTTATGTTCTTATATCGTGATGATTACTATAATCCTGATTCAGAAAAGAAAAATATTGCTGAAGTTATATTAGCAAAGCACAGAGCTGGTTCTACTGGAACAGTTGAACTTTTATGGCTTGGAAATTACACTAAATTTGCTAATCTTGATAAGTATAGAGAGTAAATTGTAAAATTTGTGCTATTTCAAATTGAGCAACATCTCCTAGCTTGTCGGTCCCCACAGCATTCACTACGAAAATTATTATATTGCACAGTTTGAGAAAGGTGAAAAATGTTAAATAAAATATTAAGTACGATTAACAAATATAATTTAATACAAAAAGGAGATAAAATCGTTATAGGAGTATCTGGTGGACCTGACTCAATGTGTCTACTAGATTCTTTGTATTGTCTAAAAGATAAACTAAATATAGAAATAATTGTGGCACATATTAATCATAAAATAAGAAAAGAAGCAGATGAAGAAACAGAATACGTAAAAGATTATTGTAAAAATAAAAACATAAAATGTTATGTGAAAAAAGCAGAAGTTGAAAAATTAGCAAAAGAGCAAAAGCTAGGAACAGAAGAAATGGGGAGAAAAATTCGCTATGATTTTTTCAAAGAAGTTGCAAAAAAAGAAAATGCTAATAAAATTGCAACAGCACATAATTTAAACGATAATGTTGAAACAGTTATGCTAAATTTATTAAGAGGAACAGGAATTTCAGGACTAAAGGGGATAGAGATAAAAAGAACTGAGGATAACTTAAAATACATAAGACCAATAAGAGAATGTGAAAGAAAAGATATTGAAAAATATTGCGAAGAGCAAAACTTAAACCCTAGAATTGATAAAACAAATTTTGAAAACATATATAATAGAAATAAAGTAAGAAATGAATTAATTCCGTTTTTGAAAAAAGAATTTAATCCCAATATATTAGAAGGAATAAATAGACTTTCAGATTTAGCAAGAGAAGAAGAAGAATATTTTGAAGAAATTATAAGTAAAAAGTATGAAGAATTAAAAATTGGGGAAAATTTAAATGAAATTGTGTTAGAATTACATAAATTTAATGAACTTAATAAAGTTATAAAATCTAAAATAATTATATATACTATTAACAAGGCAAATGGCAATGTTCAAGGAATTGGAAAGATACATATAGAAGATATAATTAAACTTTGTGAGAATAATATTGGTAATAAATATTTAACTCCAAATAAAAATGTAAAAGTTTTTGTAAAAAAAGGTAAAATTTTTTTTATGGGTAAAATGAACCTTCCGTAAGCAAACTGTTGATACGGGCTTGTTTGCTAAATGAAAGTTTTGTGAAAGTACTTGAATTTAAAAAATTAGTGTGTTATAGTCTAAATTGTTAAAAAACGTAAAAGAGGAGGAGCAAATTTGAAAAACAGTATAAAAACATTAGCAATGTGGCTAATTATAGCTGTAATATTAATAGTTCTTATTAGTTCTATAATGGAAAATACAGACAATAAATTAGCATATTCAGAACTTATTTCTAAAATTGAAGCAGGAGAAGTAAAAGAAATTACATTAGCATCAGATGGAGGAAAAGCAGAAGTTAAATTAAAAAACGAGAACTTTTCAAAAGAAGTTAATATTCCAAGTGTAGAAAACTTAATGAATAGTTTAAGTGAAAGTATGAAAGCTGGAACTGTAAAAGTAACAGAAAAATCAGAATCAATATGGATGGTAGTTTTTAGTTTATTAACTCCTTTCGGATTACTTATTATATTCTTTATTTTTTGGTTCTTCCTTATGGGTGGAATTCAAGGTGGTGCTGGAGGAAATGGCAATGGAAAAACAATGTCATTTGGAAAAAGCCGTGCAAGAATGATAAACCCTTCAGATAAAAACAGAGTAACATTTGATGATGTTGCTGGTGTAGATGAAGAAAAAGAAGAATTAGAAGAAATTGTAGAATTCTTAAAGAATCCTAGAAAATTCACAGAAATGGGTGCTAGAATACCAAAAGGTGTATTATTAGTTGGTCACCCAGGAACAGGTAAAACATTATTAGCAAAAGCAGTTGCGGGAGAAGCAGGAGTTCCATTTTTCTTTATAAGTGGTTCTGACTTCGTAGAAATGTTTGTTGGTGTTGGTGCATCAAGAGTTAGGGATTTATTTGAAGAAGCAAAGAAAAAAGCTCCATGTATTATATTTATAGATGAAATTGACGCTGTTGGACGTCAAAGAGGTGCAGGCTTAGGTGGAGGACATGATGAAAGAGAACAAACATTAAATCAATTATTAGTTGAAATGGATGGATTCTCAGCAAATGAAGGTGTTATAGTTTTAGCAGCAACAAACAGACCAGACATACTAGATAAAGCTTTACTAAGACCAGGAAGATTTGACAGACAAATTGTTGTATCAAATCCAGATGTAAAAGCAAGAGAACAAATATTAGAAGTACACAGCAGAAAGAAAAAATTAGCTGCTGACGTAGATTTAAGAACAATTGCAAAAAACACTTCAGGATTTTCTGGAGCAGATTTAGAGAATGTTTTAAATGAGGCAGCTTTATTAGCTGCAAGAAGAAACTTACCAGAAATAGGAATGCAAGAAGTTGAAGACGCAATGGTAAAAGTTACAATGGGACCTGAAAAACGTACAAGAGTTAGAAGCGAAAAAGAACAAAAATTAGTTGCTTTCCATGAAGCAGGTCATGCAGTAGTAAGTAGATTCTTACCAACACAAGATCCAGTTCATCAAATTTCTATTGTACCAAGAGGAATGGCTGGTGGATATACAATGTATCGTCCAACAGAAGATAAATCATTTATGTCAAGAACAGAAATGGTTGAAAATATAGTATCATTATTAGGTGGTAGAGTTGCAGAGCAATTAGTATTAAATGATATTTCAACAGGTGCAAGTAATGATATTGAAAGAGCAACACAAATTGCTAGAAGTATGGTTACTAAATATGGTATGAGTGAAAGAATAGGTACAATTACATTAGGCTCAAGTCAAGAAGAGGTATTCTTAGGAAGAGATTTTGCACAAGCAAAAGAATATTCAGAGGAAACAGCTAACTTGATTGATGAAGAAGTAAAAAGTATTATAGATTTCGCTTATAAAAAAGCAGAAGAAATTTTAAAAGCAAATATGGATAAATTGACAAGTGTTGCAACAGTACTTCTTGAAAAAGAAAAAATTGATGGTGAAGAATTTGACGAAATATTTAATGGATAAAATAAAATCAGCTAAATTATAAATTTAGCTGATTTTATTTTATTTTCCTAATGTTACTTTAATTATTGTACCTTCTTCAACAGAAGTATTTGCTATAGGTTCTTGACTAACAACTGTACCAGAACCTGTAACACTATAATTTAAATTTAATTCTTTAAGCAGTGTTTTTACTTGATAAAGTGATTTTCCAGTTAAGTCAGGCACTTGTTTTGAAACTCTGGTATTTTCGGTTTCGGTATATAGTTTAACAATAGAACCCTTTACAAGCTCATAACCTTTAGTTGGATATTGTTCAGTAACAATATCAGTAGATGATGCAGATGTGCTAACTGTGAATCCTGCATTTTTTAATAGTTTTTCAGCTTCAGCAACAGTTTTATTAGTTACATTTGGAAGAGTTATAGTTTTTGTTGTAGAAGTACTTTCAGAATTATCAGTTGAAATTTGCATATATGGTAAAATTTCTTTTAACATTTGTGCTGCTACAGGGGCTGCAACTGTGTTTCCACTATAGCCTTTAGGTCCTTGTGGATCATAAAGAGTAACCAACAATACAAGTTCAGGGTTTTCTGTAGGGCTAATAGCAACAAATGAGGCAGTATATCCTTCGTTTTTGTTATAATCTGGCTCAGATGTACCTGTTTTACCAGCAATTGAATAACCTTTGATTTTAGCATATTTTCCTGAACCATCAGTCACAACAGTCTCTAAAAGATCCATCATTGTCTCTGCAGTTGTTTTTGATATTACTTGTCTTACTGCAGCAGTATTAATTGTAGTAATAGCTCCAGTGTCAGTATTTTTAATTTCTTTAACAATTCTTGGCTTTATTAACACTCCATTGTTTGCAACGGCACAAACAGCAGTTGCCATTTGAATAGGAGTTATTTTAAATCTTTGACCAAACGACATTGTTGCAAGTTCTATAGGACCAACGTCATTTAATTTCCAGAAGATTGAATCAGCTTCGCCAACTGTATTTATTCCAGTTTTTTCAAAGAAACCATAAGCATTATAGTATTTATAACTTGTTGTTGCTCCTATTTTTTCACTAATTTGTATAAATGCTGGGTTACATGAAACAGCAAAAGCTTCACGTAAACTTTCATGTCCATGTTTTATTCTATATGCACAATTTATTGTTGTTCCATATACTGTTTGATAACCTTTACAATAATATACATCTGCTTTATCTGGAATAGCTAAATTTTCTTCTAGTGCAATTGAAGCAGTAATTACTTTAAAAACAGAACCAGGTTCATAAGTGTCTGATATAGCACGGTTACGGAATAATTCGTATATAGTGTTATATTGTTCTTCAGAAGTCATTCTTTTCCAAGTTTTTTCCGTAACAGAAGCAGGCATTTCAAATGGTGTATTTAAGTTATAATCAGGATATGTTGCCATAGCTAAAATATCGCCAGTTTTTGGGTCCATTGCAATTACATTTCCACCACGTGTACATTTATTGTCTATACATGCTTGTTTTAAATATTTTTCTACAATACTTTGAATATTTGCATCAATTGTTAATGTTATATCACTACCATTTTCAGCAGGTATATATGTTTGATTATTATCTGGAATAAATTCTTGAATTGCATCTTGAGCTGTAGTTACTTTTCCAGGAGTTCCTGTTAATACATCATCCCAAGCTTTTTCTAAACCTTCTAGTCCGTCGTTGTCAGTACCACAAAAACCTATTAAAGAAGAAGCTAAATTATCATAAGGATAGTATCTTTTAGTATCTTCACTAATATTTATTCCTGAATAAAATTCTTCTTTTTTCATCCATTCTTTTAGTTTATCAACTTTATCTTTTTCAACTTTTCGTGCAATGGTAATATAATTTGAATCACTTGAAACCTTTTCTAATGTTTCATCATAGTTTAATTCAAATATTTCAGAAAGAGCTTTTGAAAGGCTTTCTTTTATGTTTTTTGTTTTTTCTTCATCAATTTTATCATTAGCTTTATCATAAACTACAATAGAAGAAGGAACTATACTAATAGTATCAACATCTGCACTAATGGCTAATGCTTTGCCAGTAGAGTCATATATGGTTCCTCTTTTTGGACTTATAGTACGACTAGTTATTAATTGGTTATACATTTGTTGCTTCAGGTCAGAACCTTGAATAAATTGTATAAATGCTATACGAAAAACAAGAAGTAACATTAAAATTAATACAATTAAAGCAGCAATTCGTATTTTTTTTGACATAGTAAGTGCTTTTTTCATCAGTCCTCCTAATTAAATTCTTAATTTTTTTATAATTTTAATTTCATTATATAGTTGGTCAATCACATTCTCACGAACTTTTAATGCTGTTTTATATTCTTCTAAAATCTGACTGTAATTTTCCATATTTTCACCTTGTTGAAATAAAAGAGTCATACCTTCATGATAATAATCTTTTGTTTTTTCTTTATTAGAATTATCGGCTTTTCTCTGATAAGATTGAATTAACTCTAAACGTTTTATTTGTTCTTTTAAATATTCAACATAATCCATTACACAACTAATTTCATATAAAGTATCATCAATAACAACCTTGAATAATTTTTTTAAAATCAATCCATTTATTTTTCCTTCTTTTTCATGTGTATTTAGTTGATCTAAGGCAATAAATCTAGGGTCAGGTTGAGCATCTTTTATAAGATCCTTTAAAGTCTCGGAAATATTAACGTGAGTAGTATATTGCCTTTTTGTAACAAGCGCATCATATTCATCCGCAACACGCACAATTTGAGCACCATAAGGGATATCTTTTTTAGTAATGCCATTAGGATATCCAGAACCATTTAGTGCTTCGTGATGATCTAAGGCAAATAAAGCATATGGACGAAGATGAGGATCTTTCATACACATATCATAACCAAGAGTAGTGTGGGTCTTTATAACTTCATATTCCTCAGGGGTTAGCTTGTCCGGTTTGTTTAGAATTTCAGGTGGAATAAATAATTTACCTATATCATGTAAATAACCACCAATTGTACAATGGACAGTAAAAGAACTTTTACATCTTAAATATTCGCAAATTCTACAACATAAGTTTGCAACGTTCTCGCTATGCCTTTTAGTGAAAGGATCTAATTTCCCTAAAATATCTAATTGATAACGAATTATTTGATCTAAATTATACGATTTTAAATTTATTGGACTGTAGAAGTCAAACTTTTTTTCAAACATGTAACTCTCCTTAAATTCATTAGTAATAGTTATGCTAATAATACTACAAAATAAAATAAAAGGCAACAAGTTTTGACTTGAAAAAAAATAATAATACTTATATAATATGTACATAAAATAATAAGAGGAGAAAAATATGAAAAATCAAAAAGGACTAACTTTAACCGGTACTATAGTTTTAGTTTTATTAATAGCATTTATAGTGTTTGGAGTAATATATTTTATTAGAATTCAAACAGCCAAAGAGGGCCTAGAAGACTTGAAAACAGATTTATTGTTAGTACAGGCAAAAGTAAGGAAACTCTCAGCTGACTATACTTTAGAAAAAAATGAAGAGGTACTTGTTGGAACAAAGCTTACGGATATGCAGGAAGACGAAACAATAAAGGAGTTTCTTAATAATAATTCAATAGATATAAACGAAAAAAATAAAAAATATTATGTTTTAAATCAAGATAATTTAAATGAATTAGAGTTATCTAAAATAAAATTAGAACCAAATTCTTATTACATTGTAGAATATACAGAAGGAGAAGTTTATTATACAAAAGGGTTTGAACATATTGATGGCAACAATTATTATGATATGAATAATATTGAAAGCTTAAAGTTAGAACAATAAAAGGAATATTAAAATGAAAGAAAAAGAATTAGAAAGATTAATAAATTTAAAAAAAGTTGAAGAAGAGTTATATAATGAAAAAGGATTAAAAGCTATTGCAGGAATTGATGAAGCGGGAAGAGGACCATTAGCTGGTCCAGTTGTGGTAGCTTGTTGCTTAATGCCACGAAATTCTATGATAGAAGGAGTTAATGATTCAAAAAAAATATCAGAGAAAAAAAGAGAAATGCTATATGAACAGATAACTAATGAGGCAATTAGTTATGGAATAGGAATTATTAATCAAAAGGAAATTGATGAAATAAATATTTTACAAGCAACAAAAAAAGGATTAACAGAAGCTATAAAAGATATGGAAAATAAGCTAGCTGAAAAACCTGAATTAGGAATTATAAAACCAGATGCAATTTTGGTAGATGCATTAACTAAAATTGATACAGATGGAATACCATATAAATCAATAATTCATGGAGATGCAATAAGCTACTCAATAGCATGTGCTTCTATAATTGCAAAGGTAACAAGGGACAGAATAATGAGACAATGGGATGAAATATACTCTCAATATGGCTTTGCTAAACATAAAGGTTATGGAACAGCTGCACATATAAAAGCTTTAAAAGAATATGGACCATGCCCATTACATAGAGCAAGTTTTATTAAGAATTTTATTTAAATTAATATGTTGTAAAATGAGGTGTAAAATGAATATTTTAGAGATTATAGCTAAAAAAAGAGATAAACAAAAATTAAGTAAAGAGGAAATTGAATACTTTGTTGAAAATTATACAAACGAAAATATTGCAGACTATCAAGCATCTGCACTAACAATGGCAATTTACTTAAATGGAATGGATGAAGAAGAAACAACAAATTTAACTTTAGCAATGGCACATTCAGGAGATATTTTAGATTTATCAGAATTAGGAACAGTTGTTGATAAACATAGCACTGGAGGAATTGGAGATAAAGTAACACTTATTTTAGCTCCAATAATTGCATCACTTGACATTCCAGTAGCTAAAATGTCTGGAAGAGGACTAGGATATACAGGAGGAACAATAGATAAACTTGAAGCAATACCAGGGTATAATACAAGTCTTACAGTAGATCAGTTTATTAAAAATGTAAAAGAAATAGGGATTGCTTTAATGGGGCAAACATTAAATTTAGCACCAGCAGATAAGAAACTATATGCATTAAGAGATACTACGTCAACAACTGAAAGCATACCACTTATTGCATCTAGCATAATGAGTAAAAAAATAGCCGCTGGAGCAAATAAAATAGTACTTGATGTTACATGTGGAAGCGGAGCTTTTATGAAAAACATAGAAGATGCAACTAAACTTGCTGAAACTATGAAGAAAATAGGGGAGTTGGCTAAAAAAGAAACTACATGTATAATTACAAATATGAATGAACCATTAGGAAAGGCAATAGGAAACTCATTAGAGGTAATTGAAGCAATAGAGTTTTTGAAAGGAAATATGCAATCAGATGTGCAAGAGGTAATATTAACTCTTGGTGCATATATGATAAAACTTGCAAGTAAAGGCGAAAATATTGAAGCAAATAAAGAAAAAATGTTAGAACAAATTCAAAGTGGAAAAGCATTTAAAAAGTTAGAACAATGGATACAAAAGCAAGGCGGGGATATTACATATTTAGAAAATACAGAGAAATTTGAAAAAGCGAAATTTACAATTCCTGTTGTAAATGATAAAGACGGATATGTAAAAGAACTTTTGGCAGAAGAAATAGGAAAAGCTTCAATGAATTTAGGTGCAGGAAGAAAGAAAAAGGAAGATAATATAGACTTTTCAGTTGGTATTATATTAGAAAAGAAAACAGGAGATAAAGTTAAAAAAGGTGAGAATTTAGCTTATATATATGCAAATGATGAAAATCTAGGACAAATAATTGCACAAGATGTGTTAAAAGCATACACAGTTGTTGATGAAATTGTGGATAAGAAGCAAGATATTTTAAAAATATTGTAATAAAAAAGAGCCATTTTGATAGGCTCTTTTTTGTTATACTATAAAGATATAGTTTTATTTACAAAATTACTAAATTGTTCTTGAGCTAGAAATCTATTTAAGTTTTTATCTGAAATTCCAGTACTTGAAGCAATATCTTCTAGGTTGAGGTTAGTATTTGAATTTTCCATAATAAAATTTTCTAATCTACTCATTTCTAATTGATCTTTTTGAAGGCAATTAGGGCAAGTATTTCCATCAGACATAAAAAAACCTCCACAACGACTACATTTATTAAAATTCATGACAATTACCTCCATACTAAAAATTTTACGTGAACATTATAACACAATCTTTGACAAAAAACTACAAAAAATAAAAAAATTTTAACATGCTATTAATAATAATTTTTTAAAAATACATAAAAAACCAAAAAAGTGTTGCAATTACAATAGTTTTTTGATATAATTAAATGCGTTGAAAAATACACACATATTGTTAGCATAAAGAGAGTGCTTGTATATACAAGTTTCATTATGTGATTGAAGCAATATGGAGGTAAAACTAAAAGGAGGAAAGAAAAATGGCAGTAGTTGCAATGAAACAATTACTAGAAGCTGGTGTTCATTTTGGACATCAAACAAGAAGATGGGATCCTAAAATGGCTGAATATATATTCCAAGCTAGAAATGGTATCCATATCATCGACTTACAAAAAACATCTAAAAAATTAGATGAAGCTTATGCTTTCTTAAAAGAACAAGCAGAAGCAGGAAAAACAGTTCTATTTGTAGGAACTAAAAAACAAGCACAAGAATGTGTTAAAGAAGCTGCAGAAAAATGCGGTATGTACTATGTAAATCAAAGATGGTTAGGTGGTACATTAACAAACTTCACAACAATTAGAAAAAGAATCGGAAGATTACTAGAACTTGAAAAAATGCAAGAAGATGGTACTTTCGAAGTATTACCTAAAAAAGAAGTTATTTTATTAAAGAAAGAAATGGAAAAACTAGAGAAAAACCTAGGTGGAATCAAAGAAATGACAGAACTACCAGGAGTTATGTTTATAGTTGATCCTAAAAAAGAAAAAATAGGAATCTTAGAAGCAAGAAAATTAGGTATTCCAGTAGTTGGTTTAGTAGATACTAACTGTAATCCAGAAGACTTAGATTACCCAATTCCAGGAAATGACGATGCTATTCGTGCAGTTAAATTAATTGCAGATTGTATGGCAAATGCAGTTATTGAAGGAAAACAAGGTGAATCTATGGAAGTTGCTGAAGAAGTTGTAGAAGAAGCTACAGAACCTACAGATATGGAAGAAGTAGTTGCTACTGAAGAAACTCCAGCTGAAGAAGTTGCAGAAGTAGAAAAACCAAAAAGAACAAGAAAAAAAGCTACTACAGAAGAAGTAGCAGAATAATATAAAAATATTATTTTAAGAAGGATGTACTTATTCTTAAAAAGTAAGGATAAAAAGTACATCCTTTAATAAAAGAAGGAGGATTTTTTATGATTACAGCAGAACAAGTAAAACAATTAAGAGAAAAAACTGGTGCAGGAATGATGGACTGCAAAAAAGTATTAACAGAAACTAATGGAGATGAAGAAAAAGCAATTGAACTTTTACGTGAAAGAGGAATTGCAAAAGCTGCTAAAAAATCAGACAGAATTGCAGCTGAGGGTTTAGTTACAACTTATGTAACAGACGATAAAAAAGTTGGAGTAGTAGTTGAAGTTAATGCTGAAACAGACTTTGTTGCTAAAAATGAAGAATTCAGAAGCTTTGTTGTAGATGTTGCAAAACAAGTTGCTGAAAAAAATCCTGCTACAGTAGAAGAATTATTAGAACAACCTTCAATTGTAGAACCAGATAAAACAGTTAAAGATGTATTAACAAATAAAATTGCTACAATCGGTGAAAACATGTCAATCCGTAGATTTGAAAGATTCGAATCAAATGGATTAATTGAAAGCTATATTCATGGAGACGGGAAAATTGGTGTTTTAGTTGAATTAGAAGGTGGAGATAGCACTTTAGCAAAAGACGTATGTATGCAAATAGCAGCAGCTAGACCAGAATACTTAGATAGAGACAGCGTTCCAGCTGACAGAGTAGCACATGAAATGGAAATTTTAAAAGCACAAGCTGTTAATGAAGGAAAACCAGAAGCAGTTGCTGAAAAAATAGTACAAGGTAGAATTGGAAAATTCTATGGTGAAATTTGTTTAGTAGAGCAAGATTTCGTAAAAGATCCAGATCAAAAAGTTGGAAAATTAGTAGAATCTAAAGGAGCTAAAATTGTTAGATTTGCTAGATTTGAAAAAGGTGAAGGATTACAAAAAAGAGAAGAAAACTTTGCTGAAGAAGTTGCAAAACAAATTAATGGATAATAAAGAAAATAATTTTGCTAATATGCAAAGTTCAGAGCAACTTAAATTTGTTGCATAGAAAAGAACGAGTAATTTGAAATGTAATTTCAAATTACTCGTTTTTTATTGTTATACACTTGTTTATAAATGGCAAATTTGATATAATGCTAATATAAAAAAAAGTGGGTGAAAAGATGATTTTAAAAATTATTACTTTTAATGTTGCACATGGAAAAGGAATTGACGGAATAGTTGATTTACAAAGACAAGCTGAGGTTATTAAAAATTATAATCCAGATATAGTTTTTCTACAAGAAGTAGATATGTACACTAAAAGAGCAGGAGATAGAAATCAAATTAGAGAATTTAGTAAAGCAATTGGTTTATATTATTGCTCAATGGAAAGTAATATTACATTAGAAGAAGGATATTATGGAGATGGAATTATTAGTAGATTTCCTATTTCTTTTTCAACCAATTACTTAATGCCTCTTACTGATATAAATCATGAGCAAAGAGGAATTTTATGTAATAGAATTTCATTTGGAACTACTAAAATAAATTTATTTTCTGTGCATTTATCAACATATCAAGATGAAAGAGTTTTGGCAGCAAAGGAAATAAACAGAATAATAAGAAAAATTGACCCAAGTGAATTAATTATTATGGGTGGAGACTTTAATGTAGGTGTAACTAGATTAGGTAAAGGCAAATACACTTATGAAGAATCTGAAAGTTATGAAGAATATGAAATATTAAAAAAACAGTTAGAAAAATTACCAAATGAAAAAGATACATGGTTTTCTGATTTGGGTAATGGATGTATAGATACAATTTTCTACTCAAAAGGAATAAGATTAAATAAATATGAAACAATAGAAGCAAATGGAGCATCTGACCATAATGCTGTTTTTGCGGAGTTTGATATATAATCAAAGGAGATAAAAGATGACAGATAAAACAAAAATGAAGTTTAATGTATTGGCTATATTTTGTATTTTAATATTTTCTTTTGCATTAACGCCAGTTACATTTCAAAATGATACTTATTATACCATAAAAATTGGTGAACATATTGTACAAACAGGTCAAATAGATATGCAAGATCCTTTTTCATGGCATGAAGACTTACCATACACATATAACCATTGGCTATATGATGTTAGCACATACTTAGTATATAACCTTGGAGAAAATATAGGAATAGGCGGTTTCTGTGCATTATATATTGCTACAATTATTCTTAGTATGATACTTGGAATAGTACTTTACTATGTATCATGTAAGTTATGTAAAAATCAGGTTGTTGCATTTTTAGTTTCAATGGCAACTATGTATTTATTAAAGAATTTTATTGCAGCCAGAGCGCAACTTGTAACTTTTATTTTATTTGCTTTGACAATTTTATTTATAGAACAATTTATTAGTACTAAAAAGAAAAGATATGCAATTTATTTAATTATAATTCCTATATTAATTGCTAATTTACATTGCGCAGTTTGGCCATTTTATTTTGTTTTATATTTACCTTATGTGGTTGAATATATGTTAGCAGTTTTAACAGATGTGCAATTATATTATTTTATTGCAATAAAATGGAATGAGCTAAAAATAAAAAAATTAACTAAAAAAGGAAAACTTGATGAGATAGGAAAATATCAAGAAAAAATAGCACATTTACAATTAGATAAAGAAAATGGAAGGCAACTTAGAAAGAAAAATGAAACAAAAGCTTTTAAAGTTATTTTTAAAAGAGAAGATTCAGTTAAATGGCTTATGGTAATTATGCTTATATGTACTCTTACAGGACTATTAACACCTATAGGAACAACACCATATACATTGTTACCAAAATTAATGCAAGGAAATACAACACAAAATATTAGTGAACATCAACCTTTAACTCTAATAAATAATAGAGCAATGTTAATTGTTTTTACTGTATTTTTAATGTTTTTAATATTTACAGATACAAAGTTGAGCTTAAGAGATTTCTTTATGTTAGCAGGCCTTACATTGTTAACATTTATGACGAGAAGACAGGCATCAATGTTTGTAATTGTATGTGGATTTATATTTGCTAAAATGTCGGCTAACTTTTTAAGAAAATATGATAAAGATGGCACTGATAAAGTAATAAAAATTATGACATCTTTATTAGGAAAAATATTTACTGTTTTATTAGTCATATTATTAAGCTTTATAATGTATAAAGGTAAAATAAATAATGAATTTGTAAATTCTAGTTCTTATCCTGTAAAAGCAGCTGACTATATTTTAGAAGAATTAGATATAAATAATATGAGATTATTTAATGAATATAATTATGGAAGTTATTTATTATACAGAGGAATACCTGTATTTATAGATTCTAGAGCAGATTTATATGCACCTGAATTTAATGGAAAAAAGAATGCTGATGGAAAATATGATGGAAGAGATATCTTTTCTGATTATATAAATACTTCTAATATTACTAAATATTATGAAGAAACATTTGAAAAATATAAAATAACTCATGTAATTTTAAAAACAAACACAAAATTGAATATGCTTATATCTAGAGATGAAAATTACAAAGAACTATATAAAGATAATAGTTTTGTAATCTATGAACGATTAACAAAGTAAAAGGAGAATAAGATTTGGAATTTATTGTACATGAAGAAAAAGATAGACTTGATAAATATATTAGTAATAAAACAGATGAAATATCTAGAGTTATGATTCAAAAACTTATAGATGAAGGAGAGATTTTAGTAAATGGCAAATCTCAAAAAGCATCATACAAAGTACAAAATGGAGATAAAATTTCAATAAATATACCAGAAGTAAAAGAAGTAGGATTAAAATCTCAAGATATTCCATTAGATATTATATATGAAGATAATGATATTTTGGTTGTTAATAAACCAAAAGGAATGGTAGTACATCCTGCAGTCGGAAATTTAGACGGTACACTAGTAAATGCTGTTATGGCACATTGCAAAGATAATTTATCTGGAATTGGCGGAGAAGTAAGACCAGGAATTGTGCATAGACTTGATAAAGATACTTCAGGACTAATAATTGTTGCAAAAAATGATAAAGCACATATTAAATTAAGTGAACAAATTCAAAATAGAGAAGTTAAAAAAATATATATAGCACTTGTAAGAGGAATTGTTAAGGAAAATGAAGCAACTATTGATATGCCTATAGGAAGAAGTAGCAAAGACAGAAAAAAGATGGCAGTTGATAAAAAAGGAAAGGTAGCAATAACTCATTTTAAAGTACTAAAAAGATTTGAAAAATATACACTCCTTCAAGTAAGAATTGAAACTGGAAGAACTCATCAAATAAGGGTTCACCTTGCCGAAATAGGGCATCCAGTAGTGGGTGATTATACATATTCAAATGGTAAAAATGAATTTAATGTAGAAGGGCAAATGCTACATGCTAAGAGTTTAGAATTTAAACACCCAATAACAGGAAAATTAAAACACTTAGAAGCACCATTACCTGAATACTTTGAAGAAGTTTTAAAAAAATTAAATCAGGAGTAAAAATGGAAGAGAGATTACAAAAGTTTTTAGCAAATCAAGGAATAAGCTCTAGAAGAAAAGCAGAACAATATATACTAGAAGGAAAAGTAAAAGTGAATGGAAAAGCTGTTACTGAACTTGGAACAAAAATAAATACAGAAATTGATAAAATAGAATTTAATGAAAAATTAATTTCTGGTTCTGTTGAAAAAGTATATATATTACTTAATAAACCAATAGGATATGTAACTACAGTAAAAGACCAATTTAATAGGCCGACTGTAATGGAACTTTTAAAAGAACGTGGAAATCCAATAAAAACATCAGTTGTTCCAGTGGGAAGGCTAGATATGTATACATCTGGTGCATTAATATTAAGTAATGATGGTGACTTTATCTATCAAGTTACACATCCAAAACATGAAATAAACAAAACTTATCAGGTAACAGTAAAAGGAAAAATTACTGAGGATGATGTAAAAAAACTACAAAATGGAGTAGACATTGGAGGATACATTACAAAACCTGCTCAAGTAAAAATAATGAAAATAGATGAAGAAAAAAATATATCTAGAATAGAAATTACTATACACGAAGGAAAAAATAGGCAAGTAAGAAGAATGTGTGAAGCAATAGAAAGAAAGGTATTAGCATTACATAGAAGTAAAATTGGAAACATTAATGTTAAAGATTTAAAACTAGGTAATTTTAGATATTTAACTGATAATGAAGTAAAACAGTTATTAAAATAATTTTTAATCTTTATTAAAGATTAGAAGGGAGTATAAATATGATAAAAGATAATGAAATAAAGGCCACAGTGTCGCCTTTTGCAATTAGAGAAGGAGAGGTTAAAGTATTTGACGGAAAAGACGGATATGTTTCTATGAATCAAATTATTCACAGAATAAACATAGGACATATTACAGATATTCATTTTGCTATTATAGAATTAGTAAATGAATTTGAATTTATTACATCAAGACAGTTATTACAAATGCTAGAGTGGAAAGGCATTGAAATTGGTTCACAAGATAAACTAAATAATAAATTAGAGCAATTGGTAAAAACAAAAATATTAACAAGATATTATTTCAATTCTGAAGATGGAAAAGGAGTATATAGAATATATTGCCTAGAAAAAATGGGTAAATATTTGTTAAATTCTAGAGGAACTGAATGTAAATGGCAACCAACAGATAATACTAAACCAGTTGCGATGATAAAGAAAAGATTAGCTGGAAACCAAACTTTAATAGCTTATTTAAGAAAAGTAAAGGCATTTGATTCTTATATTCCAAAGCCAAGTTTTACTGCAAAACAAGCTGGAAAAGTTTTTAAAGCAAGTGGTGGAAGTGTTAAATTAACTAAAAATAATAAATCTATTGAATTTGTATTTGAAGTTGTAAGAAGAGAAAAAGAATGGGAAAAGAAATTAGTAGACAAAATGAGGTTATATAAGGACTTTTATGAGAACTTTCAAGTTGGTGATTCAGGATATTCAAGTATTCCTCAATTAATAATAGTATGCGAAGATGATAAACAAATGGCTGAGAGTTTTAAAACAATTGTTATGAATAAAGTTGAAATTTCAAATATAAAGCTATATTTCACAACAGATTTAAGACAAAATGAAGAAACTCTAGAGAGAACATTAGTACACTTTGGATTAGACCCAGAAACTAAAAAATATAAAATGGAAAATATAGAAGTAAAAATATTAGGAATTTAAAAAATAAAAAACTTTGAGAATGAACTCAAAGTTTTTTATTTTTATTTTTTTTTGTTTTTGAAATTTACTATAATTGCATTTTCATTATCAAATAAGTATTTTGAATCAGAATTATCTGTTTGAACTGGATCAAACTCACGATTAATATCATAATTATCATTTCCAGCTGTAACTGCAGCAAAGTTTTCTTTTTTAGATTTTAAAGCTTTTTTTGCAGCTGATTTAGCATCAGATATACCACTTACGAATTTAGTAAAATCATATTTTTTAGTCTTTTGGACTTCTTTGTATTTTGATTCTATAAAATCAACTTTACCTTTATTAACTGCGCTCTTTCCAGATAAATCTTTAATTTTGTAAATTACTTGTTTACCCTTCAAAGACATTATTTTACCAGCGGCGAAGTTTGGTTTCCATTTAAAACTAATGCTAGCCTTTTTAGGATCATAAGAGTTTTTATCAGTGTTATAACTATCAGTCCATGTCCATTCTCTCTTATCTTGCATTGCTGTTTCCCACCATTCAACATCTTCTGGTGTAGCATTACCAAATATAATTTTATTAACTGTATTAGAAAGTATTAAGTTCTTATAGTAATCTCCTCTTGCATCAGCAGATAAGTCACCTTTTAATTGTGTTAAGTTTTGAGAGTCTAATACTGTTGCTACATTGTATTTTCTATATAATGTATATATAGGTTCTGTTGCTTTACAAATATAAGCAGGGAAGTCATCTATATATAAACAATGTGGAATTCTATTACTATCATTACCTGGTCTAGCAAGTATTGATTGTTGCATTAGCAATAAGAAGAATAATCCAAACGCTTTATGAGCAGTTTCACCTAAATCTCCTCTACGAGTACATACTAATGTTACTTGACCTTCTGATAAGATTTTGTCATAATCTAAGTTATTTGAACGATTACATAATACTGATTTTACACCAGGGTAACGCAATAAGTTATCAATTTCAGCAGAAGCAGTTGTTGTAGAACGTTGAGCATTTAATAAATTAGGGCTTTCTGGGTAAAAGTTATTTTCAAAAAATCTAATTAATATACGGTATTTTTCAGTAAATTCAGGAATTTGTTTCATCTTTTCAACATAATCTACTACTAAGCTAAAATCTGTAAGTAAATCTAAAATATCTTCTAAGTTAGGTAATAGTCCATCATGCTCTAAAGGATACATTTCTTTTAATAAAATAGAAATATTTTCTATCATTCGAATTGCTTCGTTTTCTCTAAAAGCAAGTTCTGTATCTGGTCTACTATGAATGAATAATCCTTTTAAAACTGAAGAAACAGCTAAACCTGTTTTTATAGGATCTGAGTAAACAAATGGGTTTAAACCAGGTGAGTCAGCTCTATTTGGATCAACTATATTTACAGGAATATGGAAATTTTGAGCCACTTTAGCAATTTTTTCTACTGATTCATGTTCTGCAGAAATATAAGTGATACCCATATTTCTGTATGTGATTTTGTCACCAGAACTTGAAATTATCATTTTTTTCATATAATTCTTATATGTATCTAGCTTGTCATCTTTTGGAATTAACATATTTAATGAAAAATGTTCATTAATATAATCATTATCATAAGGACAATTTAGAGATGCTAAACCAGTTCTTAATGCTGTAAATCCCATTTCTTTAGAAACTTCTTTAAAGAATGATTTTCTTTCTATATCTCTTGCAAGCATTGGTTCATAAATCATTGTTGTTTTACCTGAACCAGACACACCAACTACTAGTAAAGATTCATAACGTTTTTTCTCAGGCATACAAATATCTTCGCCACTCTCGCTGTCTACACAAACTTTTACTTCACAAGTGTAAACACCATGAGCTTCTTTATCAGATGTTAATTTAATTCCACCATAATCAAAAATTGAATCACGTATATCTTTAACATCATTAATACTGAAGATAAGCCATTTAATTACTTTATAGAATGTAACAAGTGGAATGTATACACCTATAGCTGTAAATGCAGGCTTAAACAAGTAAAAGAAGTCTCTTGCAAGCTCAGGATAATTTGGTAAAGATAAAATGTTTATCCATATTATTTGATTTAACCATTGAACAACTGCTGAAACAATTAAAATGTAAAAAGAAACTATGAACGCATGGAAAAATCTTAATTTATTAACGTCTGCTTTAGCAAATTTTGAAGATCCAGAAAAGAAAAATGCAAAAGCCATACAAGCGAATGCAAAGAAGTATTTTATTGGACCCCAATAACTAAATCCCACACCAGTAAAAATTATGAATAATAGTTCCATTATTCTATCAACTAATATATATGCAGAAATTAGTGTTAAAACATAGGTTATAAATGTATTTCTATCTGTTTTTAAAAATTTTAAAAATTTATCAAATAGTTTCAAAAAATTCACCACTTTCATTTTCAAATCTATACTACTATATTATCCTATAAAATCGCGAAAAATACAAGGGTTTTTGCGAAAAAATGTGCAAAAGAACGACAAAAATCTACATATATAAAATAAAAGTAATAATAGTGATTTAAAAAGTATATGTATATAAAAAAGAAATATAGAGGAAATTTATGAAAACAAAAAAAGAAAGTTTTATGAGTAGTGTTTTAATTTTAATGATTTCACAAGTTTTAATTAAAATACTGGGACTTATTTATAAATTATATTTAACAAATAGAGAGGGGTTTGGAGATAAGGGAAATGCTATATATAGTAGTGGATTTCAAATATATGCTTTGTTTTTAACAATTTCATCAATTGGAATACCTGGAGCACTTGCAAAACTTGTTTCAGAAAAAATTGCAATAGGAGATACAAAAGGTGCACACAGAATATTTAAAATAGCATTTGTAACTTTCGGATTAATTGGATTTCTAAGTAGTACCATTTTATTTTTAGGAGCTGGGTATATATCAAATACATTGCTACAAATACCAGAGGCAGAATTAACATTAGTTGCACTTTCGCCTTCAATATTTTTTGTATCAATTTCATGTGTAATTAAAGGATATTTTACAGGTAGAGAAAATTTAAAAGTAACAGCAAATTCTCATACTTTAGAACAATTTTTTAAAACAGTACTTTCAGTAATAATAGTAGAAATGGTTGCATTAACAACAGGAACAGATACTACAATTATGGCGGCTGGGGCAAATTTGGCAACAACTTTAGCAACAGTGCTATGTTTTTTATATTTATACAAATATTATTCAAAAATGAGAAAAGAAATTGCTTTTGAATTAAAAAGAGCAACAAAAAATAAAAGAACAAGAATTATAAAAACAATAAAACAGATTTTATCTGTTTCTATTCCAATGTCTATGACAGCAATACTTGGAACAATAAATAAAAATATTGATTCTATGACTGTAGTAAGAGGACTAAAAAGTTTTCTGTCAGAAGAACAAGCTAAAATTCAATATGGAATACTTAGTGGAAAGGTAGATACTTTAGTTACACTTCCTATGTCATTGAATATGGCATTTGCAACAGCTCTTGTCCCTTCAATTTCTTCATCAAAAGCAATAGGAGATATAGAAACAATAAGAAAAAGAGTCTCGTTTTCAATGCTTATATCAATGTTAATTGGAATGCCATGTATGATTATAATGATTTTATTTGCAAAACAAATTCTGGAATTATTATTTCCAAATGCAACATCTGGAGCATTTATATATCAAATTAGTTGCCTTGGAATTATTTTTATAGTACTAGAACAAACAATTAGTGGTGCTTTACACGGATTGGGGAAAATGTTGACTCCAGCAATTGCACTTGGAATAGGTGTAATAATTAAATTTATTTTAAACATGTATTTAATTCCAATAAATCCAAGTGATTTTTTTCTTGGTGGAACAGCTGGTGCTGCCATTTCAACAGTGGTATGTCATGCTGTTGCATTAACAATAGAATTTAAAATTTTAAGTAAAAATATAAATTTAAAATTGGATAAAAATAAATTTATAGTAAAACCCATAATTGCATGTTTAATAATGGGAACAATTGCATATATTTTTAATATTACATTATTTCAATGCTTAAATGAAAAAATATCAACAATGCTTTTAATTTTAATGTGCGTTATAATTTATATATTGTTACTAATAATTTTGAGAGTATTTTCAGAAGAAGAAATTTATATGATACCTTATGGAAGCAAAATATATAATTTTCTAAAAAAGCTGAGGCTGTATGACAATGGCTGAAAAGGTATGAAAATCAATACTTTAAAGGACACTAAAGGTCAGAAACGTTGGAATGTGTAACTTTTTAAATAAAAATTTAAACAAAAAAGAAGGGTTTTTGAAAAAAATGACGAATAATGATATTAGTAGATGAAAGTCTGCTGATCTTAAAATCTTATAGGAGGTAATTTAAAATGAACAAATCAGAATTAATCGCAGCTATGGCAGCAAAAACAGGAGAAACAAAGAAAGATGCAGAGGCAGCTTTAAACTCATTTGTTAGTGTTGTAACAGAAGCATTAGTAAAAGGAGAAAAAGTTCAATTAGTTGGATTTGGTTCTTTCGAAGTAAGAAAAAGAGCTGCTAGAAAAGGCAGAAACCCACAAACTAAAGAAGAAATCAAAATACCAGCATCTAAAGCACCTGTATTCAAAGCAGGAAAAGCCTTAAAAGAATTAGTAAATAAAAAATAATTTGAAATTTATATAAATTATATGAATTCATATCAAAAGATGTAGCATATTATAAGTCTACATCTTTTTTGTGCTGTTTTTCTGCTTTAAATAGTAGTTTAAAAAATACAGAAATTTCCTTAAATTTTGTAAAAAGTGTTCTAAACATATTAGTATTGTGATATAATGCAAAAAAACTTAAGAGGAGGAAATAAATGTATAGAAATACTTATGCTCAAATAGATGTAGGTAACTTGCAAAATAATGTTAAAGAAATTGTAAGAAAATACCCAGAATATGACTATTATTTTGCAGTTGTGAAGGGAAATGCGTATGGACATAGTGATAAAATTTGTAAGTATTTAATAGAATGTGGAATAAACTATTTTGCAATTTCATCTTTGGAAGAAGCAATCAGTTTAAGAAGAGATGGAATAAAAACTCCTATTTTATGCTTGGAACCTATTGATTTAAAATACATTAATGAATGCATTGAAAATAATGTAACAATTACAGTACATGATTATGAATATTTTAAAGAATTACAAAAAATAGATATACAAAAACCTTTAAAAGTACATATAAAAATAGATACAGGACTTTGCAGATTAGGTTTATATGATAAAATGCAAATAAAAGAAGTTGTGGAAGGACTACGAAAAAAACAAAACATTGAAGTAGAAGGAATATTTACTCATTTTGCAACAGATGGAGTATATGATGTTTCATGGGACAACCAATATGCAAAATTCCAAGAACTTACATCTGAAATTGATTTAATGAAAATTCCAATTATACACTTAGGAAGAAGCCAAACACTTTTAAACCATAGTAAAATACCTTTTGCAAACGGAATTAGACTAGGAATTATATTATATGGGTATAATACTACACCAAAGCCATTACCAGATGACTTTATAAATAAACTCAGAAAACTTAAGAGAGAATGGTATAAAAGAAAACACCATATTAGTAAAACAATAACTGATGTAGAATTGAAATTAAAACCAGCGTTTTCACTTTACAGTGAAGTAATGCAGGTAAAGCAAATAAAAAAAGGCAGTTTTGTGGGTTATGGAAGAATTTATGAAGCACCAGAAGATATGTATGTAGCAATTATTCCAATAGGATATGCGGATGGATTTAATACTAGAAATAAAGGAAGACAAGTAGTTATTAATAATAAAAGATATTCTCTAGTTGGGGTTATAAACATGGGAATGATAATAGCTAAAGTAGACGAAAATGTTCATGCAGGAGACAAAGTTACTTTAATAGGAGAAGAACTTACAATGAAAGAAGCGGCAAGCTATATGGGAACAAGTGTATATGAAGGATCTTGTATGATAAATGACTGGGTTCCAAGAGTTCTTGTAAAAGATGGAGAAATAATTGAAATAGAAGAACGAAAATAGGAGGAATAGTTATGAAATTTGATGTTCTTATATTAGGAAGTGATTTTAATGCTTACTTTATGTCTAGATGTTATCATGAAATATATAATAAAAAGGTAGATGTTATTAGCAAAAGGGCAATAGGTGTTGTTTCATATAGTAAAATTGTAAACTTTAGAGAAGTACCTGATTTCGAAAATGCAGATGTATTTGTAAAAACATTAAATGAATATGCTAAACAAAGTGAGAAGCAAAAAATAGTACTTGTTGGTACAAGTGATGAATTAGTTAGATTAATAATTGAAAACCAAGATAAATTAGATGAAAAATTTGTACATAATTATCCAAGCTTAGAAATTTTAAATCAAATATTAGTAAAAGATACTTTTTACCAAAACTTTGACAATTGTGAATTTGAAATACCAAAAACTTATATCTATTCATGCAATGCAAATCAAACTATTGATGAAGAAAAAGTTGAAAAACTTATGTACCCTTTAATTGTAAAGCCAGGTAATAATATTGAATATCACAATCATAAATTTGATGGAATGTTTAAGGTATTTAAAGTCTATTCTAGAGAAGAATTACAAGATGTAATAAACAAAGTAGAAGCATCTGGATATAAAAGCAATTTAGTTATTCAGGAATTTATACCAGGCGATGATTGTGCTTTATTTGATTGTCAATTCTATTGTAGTAAAGCTAAAAAAGTACAACTAATTGCATTTGCACAAATTGGATTACAAGAAAGAAATCCAGGAGGAATAGGAAACTGTACTCTATTAGTTAATGGATTTAATGAACATGGATATGATGAAAAAATAGTAGAACCTTTAAAGAAATTCATGGAAAGAATTGGATACCAAGGATTTGCAGAAGTAGATTTAAAATACGATAGTAGAGATGGAAAATATAAAGTGCTAGAAATAAATCCAAGGCAAGCAAGATGCAGTTATTACTTAGCAGCTGGTGGACACAATTTGATACAATATTTAGTGGATGATTTGATATATAATAAAGAAAAAGAATGTACTTTAATGAAAAATGAAGTTGCATTAAGTTTTGTTCCAAAGAGTGTTGTAAAAAAATATGTAACAAGTGAACCATTAAGAAATGAAGCTTTAAAGCTTGCAAAAGAAGGAAAAATGGTAAATCCTTTGAAATATAAAGCAGATAGAAGTATAAAAAGAAGACTATATTTAGTAATGAAGGATATAAATTATAAAAGAAAATATAAAAAATTAACATGGTAAAAGCAAAAGCCAACAGAATGTAAAATAATGAAACAAATGAAAGAAAAGAAGTAAAAATGTGTAAGCATTGCTTTAAACCATTTATTGCAAAAAATTTAAATAGTGATTATGATACAACAAGTTGTAGAAATGTTGCAAATGTTTATAGAAGCAGAGCAAAAAATAAATAAGGTTAAAAAGCAAATAACCTTTAGACTAAATCTAAAGGTTACTTGAAATCAACTTGACCGTCTTTCAGGTCTAAATGTCTTATTTATTGAGTGTATTTCAACTCCTAACAGAATTGCTTCTGTTAATATTATTATACTCAATTTATAAAAAAAAAATCAACAAAATATTAAAAAATTTTAACATTTTGTTTAAAAATATGGTAATATAATGCTAATTTAGCTTTTAGGAGGCATAAACTTTGAATATAAATGATGAATTAAACAAATTAAATACAAACCAAAGACAAGAATTAGAAAAATGGTTTGCTGAACAAATATTTAAATTAAATAAAGTTAATAAAAATGAATAACTAAACTATGTGCCTTATGTTACAAGAAAACAAGTTGTTTGGGTAGATTTTTGAGTAAATGTTGGTCAGGAATTAAATCATTCACATCCTGCCGTTGTACTTTATTCAAGACCAAATGTTGGTACTGTACTTGTCGCTCCTCTAACAAGTAAATCAAACACATCTGATGTTGTTATTAATATTGGAGAAATAGAAAATTTTGAAGGATTTTCATATTGCAAGATAGACCAAATTAAGAGCAGTAAGTAAATTAAGAATACAAACCAAAAAGTATGAAAATAAATATTATAATAATTACAATAGAGAAACTGGAGAATATTCTAATCCAGAATTATCTACAGAACAAATGAATTTAATAGATACAGCTATACAAGAATTGAAATTCAAATCGAAATAAACAAAGAGGTTATATATATGAAAAACAAAAATTATTTTGGAGCAATTATTGCAGGAATAATTGCATCTATATGGGTTAGTAAAAAGAGTCAAAATGAATATTTGATACCAATGATTATAATTGGGATTGGAATTATATTTTTAATTTTTGTAATTATATGGAGAATTATCACAAATATCCATAAAAAGAAGTATGGAGAGGAAGAAGATGTAAAAATTGAAGATATTATAATAACTGACAATAATATAAATAAATATGTTGATATATTAAGTAATAACAAATTAAATAGTAATAGTATTAATGACCTGTTTCAAAATTTTACTGTAAAAGTTACTATGAAAACAAAAACACTTCAGTTGATTAATGCTATAAATGAATTATTAAAAAATCTCGGATATGATTTAAGTATATCTGAATCTGATATGCTTGAATATGATTATGACTTCATAAGAATTAGACGAGCTAATAATTATAATACAGTAAGACATGATATTAATACAATAATAAAGATTCTTAACAATAATAATTTAGAAGTAATAAATGTTGTAAAAAGCAAAAATTATAGTACTAATCTATCAATTATTTCATTTGAAAACTTGGAAAAGTTAAATAATATAGGAGAAAAAGATGAAGTTAATAAAGAATAATATCAAAGAATTATTAATATGGGTTTTATATGTAATTGCTATTATTTTTATACCATTAGCAGAAAATATGAATATATTTGTTATTGGTGTAATTATACTTAGATTACTATGTACAACAAAAAAATTATTCAAAATGCCTAGTTACTTTTCACACAAAATACAAAAAGATATTTACTTGTTAAGAACAATATGTTTTATAAGTTTTTCTATTATGGGATTATATATACAAAAAAATCTTACATATAGTATTGTTGCTAAAATTAGTGGTACAATTTTTGTACTTTCTGTAATATTTATACCAATACTAGAAATATTATATCTTATTCAAATGAAATCCGAAAAGAATTATTTTAATAAGATTAAACAAAAAGAAAATGAATATAAAGAAAAATATGATATTATAGAGTTTAAAGGTAAAGCGTTTAGTTTAAATTATATATCTCAAGAAAATGAGATAAGAAAATTTGCTTATATTATTACAAATTCTGCATTAGAAAATTGTAGTGATATGTATAAATTAATAATGCAATTAAAAGAAAATAAATATTTAACTGAGCTAAATATTAATATGTACAGAGGAAATGCAAATATACTATGCTACAATGTCAATAAATTAATAGATAATGTTGGAATTAAGTTAAAGATTACACCAGATATGATTTACGCAAAGGATACCGAGAAAATAGCAAATAGAAGATTAGAATCAATTGATACTATAGTAAATGATTTAAATATAATAAATGATTATTTAAATGATTACAACTATGAATTAGTCTATATGAATTATAATGAATTAGGATTATTGGCATTACTTAATAATAGTCAGATAGCTGGACTTGAAGAATTATGTACTATCAGCTAATCCAATCTACATAAATTGACTTTTCCATCAAAATTTAGTATAATAGAAGTGTAAGAGGAAGATAATTTATATCTTCAGCACAACAACACTACAACAATCCGATTGGAGGACAAAGAAATGATGAAATACGAGGCAAGAGAACGGTGGATTCGCGACAGAATCTGTATGCGAAACTATGGCAAAATGAGGGCTGGTGAACACAACCACGAGATTTATACCACAGTAGACCCCACAGAAGAAATGGTCCAGCTTGGCGACAACTGGGACATTGAATTCTACACTGGAAACGGTGATGGAAGCACTGATGGTGGTTGGTTCGTTGATGTTTACGAGAAATCTACTGATCGCGAATTTTCCATTTACATCGTACGCAAGTAATCAAGAACAACATGTTGAACAGACTGTCACAAGAGATTTCAAGTGGCAGTTTGTTCTATTTTTATCTTCCTTTTGATTTATCCTTCTTTTTTCCCTTAACAATTTCTTTTGATTTTTCAATTTCAAGTTGATTTTTAAGCAGAATAGTCCTATTCTCAATTTCAAAGCAGTTGACAATATCTTTGTTGGTTTTCTTAATTAAAACCTTTAAATCATCAATTTCGTGGGTAATCCTTTCTTTTATTTCTGAATTCGTTTCTTTACTTCTTTTTCTCCATAAGCTTTCTCTTTTACCTTTTAAAATTCTCAAATTTTCTTCTTGAATATATCTAAAACTCTTAAGGTCATTTAAATTATTAATTTTGTTTTCAGTAAGTAAAATAGTTTGCTCACTTAAGCTATTTAAATGTTTTATTGCTATTTTCATTTCTTTTGTATTAGGGAATTTATAATTGTTTAGTTCTATTCTTTGAGGTAGTGGGTCAATTTTCAATAATAAACATATTAAAATATAGAGTAAAGGTAATTTGCCTAATTGATATTCTCTTTGTTTTTGCTTGAATTTATTATATTCTTCAATACTCATTTTATATTTTTTCTTTGGAGCATAAGTTTTGTTATTATATTTATTTTCAATTCTATGAACTATTCTATATTTAGTATAATCAAATTCAAATAATTCTTGTGGCCTTACAACTTGATAACTATTATCTCTTTCAATAATAAGTCCTGTATTTTCATTTTCTGAAATATAATAGCCTTTTGCTTCTAGCTTTGATACAAATCCGTTATATGAATTAGATATAGCAATTGCATCATCTATATCTTTTTTTACTAATTGCATATATGGATTATTTTTAACATAAAGCTTGTAATAGCCTTTATTCTTCCATGGAGTTTTTATAACCCTTAATCTATTTTCTTTGCAGATAAAATCAGATGTTATTCTTATAAAATCTTTCGTTTCTCTATTACTATAAAACTTATTTCCACTTTTAAATGAAACAGAATTTACAACTATGTGATTATGAACATTATCTGTATTTAAGTGAGTAGCAACTACCAATTCATAATCTTCTCCAAATATTTCTTTTGCATATTGTAATCCTAGTTCGTGACATTTTTTTGGAAATATTTCTTTTCCATCAAAAGATTGTATTAGATGGTAAGATATTATTCCATTTTCTTTATCAAATCTTTTCTTTGTATCTTGCATTTCAGAAATAGCAGTGTCTGGTCTGCAATTCACACCAGACACATACATCATCTTCTCAGTTTTTTCTCCATTCATAATATATTTAATTAATGTGTCTAATCTTGTTTTTCTAGTCAAAAATTTTGTGACCGCCATAATAAATTCCACCTTCTTTCTTGGCTGGCGTAAGGTAGAATTTTTGTAAATCATCAATCATATCATTAACTCTATTAGCAAGTGGATAATATTTTTTGTCATCAACATACTGATAAGTGTTGGCTACTCTTGCAAGTTGATTTATATTTACTGCTACACCTCTTAAATCATTCAATATTTTATAAAAATTTTCATCTGGCTTTTCCTTTATTTGAGTGTCATTAATTACTAACCTAAAAAAAGAAGATTCAGATAGACCTGCTTTCATACATTTCTTTTTTTGTAATTCATTTTCTCTACTATTAAGCCATACTTGTTTTTTTATTGATCTAGTTCTCATAAATTATCATCTCCAATCCTTAAAATTTTTTTGTAAAACTTTCCTAAAGTTTTGTTTAAAGTACAAATTTTGTAATTTGTGCTTTAAGAATTGTGCGGTAGTACAAATTCATGGCTTGCTTTATACACAAAAGTAAGGATTGTACTACCTCACTTTTTAATCATAAATTAGTTCTTTTAGTACAATTTCTTCAGCTCTGTTTTTAATATTGTTCATTCTTCCGTACCCACTCAAGTTGATTATTTGCTTTTAATTCTTCAGTAACATTTTCTTGCTCTGCAAGTTCTTTTATTAGGTTATCAACTCTCCTGTTTGTTTCTTCATCTACTTTTACTAAATGCTCGTGTAATTTATTATCAAGCAATAATTCTTTATATAAATTTCGTTTATAATTCTTTAGATAATTAAGTCTTAATAGTCCATATTTACCGAAATGTTTTTCTTTGGTTTCTTCACTTTCTTTTGGCATTGCTATATTAGGTAAATAATAATCACCGCATTTTCTATATTCTAATTTCATAAAAATCTCTCCATTTCATTTAAAAATTATTATTTGCATACAAGAAATCTATATTATCATATTGTCTTTGTTCATAATTTTGATAATTGTTTTTCTTTCCTCTATTGTTATAATTATTATAGTTATAGTTAGGTCGTAAATTTTCCGTGTCCTGAGTCGTAGATTTTACGATTCGGGAGTCGTAATTTTTACGAATCATTTTTGTTAATTCTTCATCATGTTCTATTTTTTCAACATAAATTAGGTTTGGTTTATTCGCACATTGTTTCTTTTCGTGTATTAACTTACATTCATTTAATTGCTTAAATGCTTTAGTTGCTGTTTTATCAGATAGATTAAGCATTTTTTGTACATCTTTTCTAGTAAATATAAGAAATATATTACCATCTTCATCAATCCAGTTATTTTTAGCTGATAAAGTTAACCTATTTAATAGAAATCCATAGAGAATTTTACTATCTGAATTTAATTTATCTCTATAATTTTTGTTAAAGAATAATTCCATAGGTATTTGATAATATAAATGCTCAAAACATTCGTGAGCTTTGTATGGTATAAATTCCATTTCTACATCCTTTCTGATAATCAGAATAGGAATAATAATAAATAAAGGATATAATTGATAGAACTATCAAAGATTAAAATTTTTCCAGACATGTAATCCCAACATTTTACATTAATTTTTGGATATTTTTTGAAACTTTTCAGAACTGTTCCAAAGCATCTATTAAATTGGAACTTTTACCGAAATTACACAAAAAAATACAGGTTAGAAATTTGTTTTCTAACCTGATACTATGGTGCCAACGACGTAGACATTTACAACTCGTTGACTCTCTTGACGATTGATATTATTATCAATCAGCTTATACATATATTAACAGATTACTAAATAAAAATCAAGTAATTTTATTAAAAATATTTTACAAATATTTGTTTGTTTTTTTATTGCTTTATTGTAAAATGTATGTTATACTAATTGACATAGGAAATGAGAATAAGCAGATGTGGTTTTTGCCACCAATTTTACGAATCTTCGTAGGAAGGGTGGTGATGTTTATGGTTAAAGCGATACTATTTTTTATAATATCCTTGATGTTATCTTTAACATTAAACGTTGCCTTGACAGCAGTTCTGTATAAGAACTGGGTTGATAAGCAACTACATAAATAAAAAAAGCTCACATCTGTACTTTGCAAGGTAGATGTGAGTTTTCTCAATATATCTGGCATAACCACGTTTGTGGTTTCTCCATTTCCTATATTTATTATACACAGATTATATGAAAAAGTCAAATAAAATTTCGTTATTTATCTTATTTTTTATCTTTCGTCTGTACTAATTGAATTATGATTATTTCTTTTAAATAATTCAAAATTTCTTTCTTCCCATAGTTTCTTTACATCATCTTCTTTAACATCTATGCCATAACTATCTAATACAGATTTAGATATAACATATTCAGAATCATGTTGTCTCCAAACACCATTTAAAAATGGCCATTCTTTTGATGACATTGGTTTTACTCTTTTTATTCCTGCAAGTTCATCTTGCTCCCACTGTCTAATAGTATCCTCTTTTTTGTCATTATATATACTTTCCATCATACTTAATGCAATTTCATTTCTATCTATAAGTCCACTTTCTTGTAAAGCAGGAAGCAGTTGAGATACTATATCTCTGATTTCATCTATATCCTCAAAATCCCCTCTAACCAACTTTGTTCTATTTCTTTGATATAATCTACGAATATTTGTATATTGAATAGATTGAGATTCAATTCCCATAAAAGTTCTCTGCATTCCAATAAGAGCTGAAGATAGTGAATGTTCTAATGACATATCATTTATTTTTGTTTCATCTCTATTTTCTTTATCATCACTATATTTTCCTAATTTTACTAATGCGGATTTTGCTTTTTCAAATATTCTTTTTTCTTCATCACTCATCATAATAATCACCTCATACACTTATATTTTAACATATTTTTACAAAAAAGTCAAAAATCGCTGGTTTTTTGCTACTTCGAAGTATACTTATCAATCCAATTTAAAAAATCAGAATTACCATTTGATATAGTATAACAATATATTTCAGGAGTTTCGTAATTATGTGCTTTCTTTATTTCATTTTTTACTTCTTCAAATAAACTTAATGTAGTTCTAAATTCTATTTTAAATTCATCACATTCTTCTAATTTGTTATTCCACCAATAATTTCATAACCTTTAAATTTACAAAAAGATTCTAATCTTTCTTTTTGTTCTGGAAGACTAAAACCTTCTCTCGCTTGGTCTTCTGTTGATACTCTCATATATAAGCCACACTTTTTCTTTTCATCTTTCAATTTTCAAACCTCCAATCTTAACAAAAAAGAGACATCAAAGTACAATACGAGTACTTTTGACATCTCTTAAATCCGTTTAACAAAATACAATATAATTGTAATATAATATAAATTTTTCAAAGCGCTCGTAAACATATAGCTTTTGCCGAACAGCTATATGCAATTAATTGGCTATATTATATCACGATTTCAAAAAATGTCAAATATTTACAAATTTATATTTTTTTCAAATATTCTTCTAACTCTGATAATTTTATCTTTTTAGATAAGTTTGAAATATACACATCATTTGAATAATTGAAAACTAAAAAAGTAATACTTTTAATAATCACTTTATGTGGCTCAATATATGTAAGATTAGTTTTTTCTAATTTCCTAATGCTAGCATTTATAAAAGTAGGGGTAACTTTAGCAAATTCACATATAAATTCAAGTCTCTGTTTTAGACATTCTTCAAATTGTAATTCTTGTTTAATTATTTTCAATTTATACACCATCCTTTCGTTTGGATGATTTTTATATTGTTTTTAGACAACAAAAAAATCAACCAGATTTATTTTCTGATTGATTTTTGTATCAATTCTGTTCTATTAGTTCGAACAGATACGTCATTGGTGCAGATGAACATTTTAAAACTGCCATCTATCCTTGTATTTCTCAATGTTTTGCAACTTATCATAATTTTGGAACTTGGTTCCAAACTATTCTTATTATATTTTTAAGTTCCAACTTTTAGGTTTTATATCATAGAAAGTTCTAATTGTAAATTATTATTTTAATTTTAAATATTCTTCTTCAAATCTTTCGAAGTTTTCTTCTAGTATAGCATTTGTATCTTGCATATACTTTGTGTATTTCTGATTTAATTCCTTTTGTCTTAAATATGAATAAATATATCCATAAGTGTTTATTGTTGTTGTAATATCTGCATGACCTAGGATTTTTTGTAATACTTCAATAGCAATTCCAGACTCAATACATCTTGTTGCAAAAGTATGTCTTAACATATGAGTATGTGTATCACTAGATTTATAATTAACATAGTGAATACCTTTTTTCTTGCTAACTTTCTTATGCTTTAATGTTATAACTCTAAGTCCTGCATTTTTGCATATTATTTTAAATGCTGAATTAACTTGTCCATCAGTATAAAAGTTGCCACTAGGTTTAGAAAATAATACATCATATTTATTTTCCTTGTATTGTTCTAATGCTTTTTGTACTACTGGTACTGCTAAAGGTGTAAGATCAATAGTTCTTAATCCATTTTTAGTTTTAGTTATTTCTCCAATTACAACTTTATTGTTTATATCTTTTGTTAATGTTCTTTTAACATTAATGCTACCAATGTTTCCTACAATATTTATATCACTAGGTCTTAATGCCAGTATTTCTCCAATTCTCATTCCAGTATATAAAGCAACTAGTAATATTAGCTTATACTTGGATTTATGAGTTTTTAAATATTCTGTTAAAACATATTCTTCTTTTCTAGTAAAAGCATCAACTTTTTTATCTTCTTTAAAGCTTTCTGGCTTTTTAATTCCATCTCCAATAAGGAATAGATTTTTTTGAATTATTCCATTTGCATAAGCAATAGCAAAAGCTTTTTTAATTTTACTATAATATTTGTCTATTGAAGAATTAGATTTTGTTCGTTCACTTTCTAAATATTGTTTTATCTGGTTAGCTGTAACATTTTGTATTGGAATATTTGCGAATTTATAATTCCCAATTGCTTTTATAGTTTGCATATGCCTATTATAAGTGTTTGGCTTAATTTCCTTGTTTCTTACCCTTTTAGTTTCGTATGCTTCACATATTGAAACAATAGTTGCATTATTTTCTTTAACCTTTTCAGTTTTACCATGAATCGAAACATCTTGGATATATTCAAGCATTTTATTTAAGGCTTCTTCTTTTGTTTTTCCATTAAATTGCATCCTATTTGTATCTTTTGTTGTGGATTTTCTGCCATTTGTTAAAAGCTCTACTTTGAATTTTGGATAAATATAAAATTTATCGCAATGTTCTTTATCTTTACAATTACTGCAATCTTCACATTCCTTCATTTTGAATAGCTTTTTTCTATTACTACAAAAATCTTTATGATTGCAATTACTACAAGTAGGGCATATTTGTCTATCATTGGCTTTTCTTTTATCTTTAGTAGTATATTCGTGTACAGAATAATCTTTGCCTTCAACTAAAGTTTTCAAATTTCTCCCTCCTTTAAAAAAATTAAAGGAATATCTTGTCCGTTTTTCATCTCTTGTGATATAATTATCAAAGAGATAACGAAAAGATATCCCATCATTTCGGTCTAATCTCTGTTAGAGAATTTAGAAGCTTCATTTCTAAGTTCTCATTTTTTATTTTAATGTTATAGATTTTGAATAGTCGTGTCTTTTCATTAGAAATTCTTTAAAAGCATCTGCTTCAATCCACCAACTTCTACCAACTCTTTGAGCAGGGAATTCATTATTGTTAAATAATTCTAGTCCCTTCTTTGGACCAATTTTTAACAACTGGCATACATCTTTTAAAGAATATACTTTCATTCCAGCAAGTTCTTGCATATACATCACTCCTTTCGACTTAAAATTTGGTGCAAAAAATACCTCATCATAAAAGATGGGGAATTACCTTACTTGTTCTTTATACAATCTTTTTACTTTTCTTTTGTATTTTTTAGGTAAAGCATATGAAGTTTTTATTTTATCATCTAGTATCAAGTTTCCGTCTTTATCTTGTTTATAAGCACTTATATTTGATTTTACAAATGCATCAGTAGAAATTCCAAAAGAATGTCTAGACATTTGACTTGCATCACTATCTAATAAAGCTTGTAGTTTTTCATAATCTTCTTTATCAGATTTATCTTTTTTTCTTTCGTAAGTTTCTAAATATTTTTTATTATATTTAGCTTTTCTTAATTTTGCTTCTTGATGTCTTCTTTGTTTTTCTTCTTGGTATCTTTTATCATTTCTAACAACTTTAGAAACATATTCGCTACTCACTTTAAAAAAATCTGCAATATCTTTTTGCTTAATGTGCTCTTCAAAATACATTTTTAAGATTTCTTCTGCCATTTTCTTGCCTCCTTTCTTGGTTGATTTTTATACTTGCTAAATTTTAAGCATAATAATCCTATATATATTGTACTTACAAATTTTGCAAAAATTATTGCTTTTATTTACTTTATGTAGTACAATTTAAGTATGATAAAGCATCTAGCAATAATCTATGTTAATAATTAAGTATACTAAAATAATAACATAGTAATTTTTGAAAGTCAACAACTTTTTTAAAATTTTTTAAGAAATTAGGGGGAAATTATAATGATTAAGGAAAAGAATCCCAATTATAAAGGGCTTTGGGCTAAATATAAAAAATATGAAATTTTAAAAATAAATAATGAATACTATATTAGACCAGATAAAAAAGCTTCTTATGAAATCTATGATGTCTTTGATAAAGAAAAAGAACTTCTTGTAGATTTTCTTTTAATTGGTAGAGAAGCTATGAATTATGCAGATATAAATGATGCTAATTGTGATTTAATGTCTACAGAAACTAAATATCAAGATATGATTTTAGATTTTGTAAATAAATATGGTATGTTTGGAGAACTTACATATAGATTATTAAATACCCACATAATTTCATCTGGTAAAGCACTAACTCAAGGATATTCTAATATTGATGAAATGTCTGCTAGTACATATATAAAACCATATTTTATGGGTAATGAGGATATACAAAGAATAGATTTCGATCACGGAGTTAATGAAGATATATTAAAATATGTATATGGTTCTGATAATCCAAATGTAGATTTATTAAATAACTTTGATAAAGGAGAAGATTTTAGTATTGTATTTTCTAAATGCTATACTGAAAAATTAGCTAATATTCTAGTAATGGCTAGAGCTTTATATAGAATATTTAATTCCGTAGAAAACATCTCTTGGACTGAAAATGAAGATAAAAAAGCAATATATCAAAAATATGCAAATATGTTTAACCCTAACAATGTAGCATTTAATTTTGATTTTGCAGATGAAAAAACATTTTTAAATTGGAATTTTAATTCTCTATTCCAAGCTATTGAACTTATACTTGCTTTTAATGAAACAAATGAAAGAAAAGAAGTAAAAATGTGTAAACATTGCTTTAAACCATTTATTGCAAAAAATTTAAATAGTGATTATGATACAGCAAGTTGTAGAAATGTTGCAAATGTTTATAGAAGCAGAGCAAAAAATAAATAGTAATTATGAGGAGGATATAATGATTTTTTTAAGTCACAATTATAAAGATAAAGACATAGTTGGACCCATTGCAGTAGCGTTGGCTAATAAATATGGCAAATATAATGTTTTTTATGATTCTTGGTCTATAAAACCAGGAGATGGTATAATAAATGAAATGAATAATGGATTAGAAAAATGTAAATATTTTTTCTTCTTCATAAGTGAAAATTCTTTAAAAAGTGGAATGGTTACATTAGAATGGCAAGTTGTACTTAATAAATCTACTAAAGGTGATATAAGATTTATTCCAATAAAAGTTGATAATTCAAAACAACCAACTATCCTAATAGATAAATTATATATAGATATGTATAATAATGGTATGCAAAAAGCATTACAGCAAATAATAGATATAATAGAAAATACAGACAACAACATATATAATTCAACTTATAGTAATGTTTATTATGAGCTAAATAAAATCTCAGAAGCAGAGTTTAATATTGTTGTGAAAGCAAGAAGATTTATTGAACATAGCCCTACAATCGATGTTTCATTTTCAAATGAATTAGAAGAAATGGAGTTTAAAATGATTGCTCCACCAAATCAGTCTAGCTTTGCAAGTATGTCTGTATCTTATTCTGGACAAGTTAATAATCAAAATTGTAAAGGAATAAGATCAATGGCTCAAGATTTAATTCCTGAACAACCTTTGTATTTTAAAATAAAAAATACTAAAAATCATAAAATTAATAATTTACAAGTTTGGATTGTTAATGGAAATAGTGCTACTATGCTAAAAAATAATATTTAGGAGGAACTTATGGCTAATATTGAAACAAATCGTATAGAAAACAAAGAAAAACTAAATGAAGATTTTGAGCAAGAAGTTATTGCGTTTCTTAATTATAGAGAAGGTGGCATAATTTATGTTGGAATTAGAAAAGATGGACAAGTAGTTGGTGTTAAAGATATTGATTTAACACAATTACAAATAAAAGATAGAATAAAAAATAATATCCAACCCTCTACTCTAGGACTATTTGATGTAATAGTAGAAGATATTGATGACAAACAAATAATTAAAGTAGTTATATCTAGTGGAACAGAAAAACCATACTATTTAAGAAAAAAAGGAAGAACTCCTGAAGGTTGTTATATTAGAATTGGTAGTGGTAAGGAACAAATGACATTTGATATGATAGATGAAATGTACTCTAGAAGAGTTAAAACTTCTTTAAAAGAATTAGAATCGCCTAGACAAGACTTAACTTTTAGGCAATTAAAAATCTATTATGAAGAAAATGGCATGAAACTTAATGATAATTTTGCTAAAAATCTAAATCTCTTAACCAGTGATGGTAAGTATAACTATAATGCTTTCCTACTTGCTGATGAGAACAATATATCAATAAAATTAGTTAAATATTTAGGAACTAATGAGATGGAGCTAATTGAAAATCACGAGTATGGTTATTGTTGTATAATTACAGCAACTCATAGAATTTTAGAGAGATTAGTTGCAGAAAATACTGTTTATGCAAAAATTGAATATAATGGCAGAAAAGAAGTCGAAATGATAGATAGCAAAGCCCTAAAAGAGGCGGTTATCAATGCTATAGTTCATAGTGATTATACTTATAACACTTCCCCTATTGTTGAACTATATTCTGATAGAATTGAGATTACTTCTGGTGGTGGACTTCCTCAAGAATTATCACAAGAAGAATTTCTAGAAGGTGTTACTGCTCCAAGAAATAAAGATCTTATAAGAGTTTTTAAAGATGTTGATTTGATTGAAAATATTGGCTCTGGTGTTTTAAGAATACTTGATGCTTATGATAAAAGCTGTTTTATATTTATGGATCACTTTTTAAGAGTTTCATTTAAATATAGAGAAAATCCATTTGAATATGATGAAAAAACCAATAAGAAAACCGATAAGAAAACCAATAAGAAAATTAAGAATAAACCACAAGAAAAAGAACTTATAAATTTCTGTAAAAAAGCTAAAACACTAAAAGAAATTACAATTCATTTTGGATTTAAGGATATTACAACATTTAAGAAAAATTATATAAATCCATTATTAGAAAATGGTTCATTGCAACTCACAATACCAGAACAACCAAGAAATAGAAACCAAAAATATATTGCAAAATAATATATGAAATTATATATATTTTTTATTAGAGAAAGGAATTTTATATGGAAAATATAATAATTAGGAAAGCAATTTTGGAAGATGTTAGCTACATCCAAAATTTAAATAATGAATTATTTAAATTGGAAAAAGAAAATTATGACACAACTTTAGTTTTGAATTGGGCATTAACAGAAGATGGCAAAGAATATTTCGAAGATTTAATCAAAAATCAATATGTTATAGTCGCAACATTAGAAGAAAAAATTATTGGCTATTTAGCAGGTTCAATAAATGAAAAAGGTAGTTATGAAGAAATACACTATGGAGAAATTAATAATATGTTTATACAAGAAAATTACAGACTATATGGCATTGGCAAAAAACTAATAAATACTTTTAAAGATTATTGCAGAAATAATAATATCAGCAATTTAAAAGTGGTTGCAAGTTCAAAAAATAAAAATGCAATAGATTTTTATAGGAAAAATGGATTTGATGATTTTAACTTAACGTTAACTATGAATATTGGAGATTAAGATATGGATGGATTTTATGTAGGAGATATAATTGGCAATTCATATACTCACGAAAATGAAAAATATAATTTAAAAACAAAAGACTTTGAATTGTTTACAGATAGAAGCAAATTTTCAGATGATACTATTCTATCTTTTGCAACTATATATTGGTTATTGCATACAAATCATGAATCTAATGAAATGATAAGAGTTTTAAAATCATTTTATGAGAAATATCCAGATAAAAACCCAACTATCTATGGAGAATCTTTTGTAAATTGGGTTACAAATGTAAATGATGAATACAGAAAATCATCTGGCAATGGTGGTGCAATGAGGTCTGCTGTTATTGGATGGTATGCTAAAGATATAGAAGAACTTAAAGAATTAGTATATAAAGCTATTATGCCTACTCATAACGAAGAAGGAGCAATTAAAGCATCCGAAATTGTTGCAATTTCTATATTTCTATTTAAAAATAATTATACTAAAGAGGCAGTATTGAATTATATTGAAGGTAATTATAATTATGATTTACATGAAAATATAGATTCATATAAAAACTATTACACCTATACATCAGATGCAAAAGAAACTGTAAGACCTGCGTTAATTGCTTTCTTTAACTCGACTGACTATGAGGATAGTATTAGAAATGCGGTATCTTTTGGTGGAGATACAGATACTATTACTACAATAAATTCATCAATAGCAGAAGCATATTATAAATTGATTCCTAAAGATATATTAGAAAAAGCGATAAAATATTTACCAAATGAATTTATAAATATATTAAATGATTTTAAAAAATATATAAATAAAAATTGTTAAAAAGGATTTAATAAATATGGAAGAATTAAAACAAATAATTGATAATAAATGTGCAGAATTTAAAGGTTTAAAAATATATACTGGATGGTTTTATGATTTTGCAGAGATGCTTTTACAACAAGGGTATACTCAAAAACAAATAAGTAATATATTAGAACAGATAATGAGTAATGATTGTATGGAAAATATGAGTGGAAAAGGTATGATGAAGTATTTTGGAAATGTACAATCTTCTATCGATAATGAAAAAGCCTTTTTTGATTATACAAAGAGCAAATTAGATACACAACATCTAGAATATCTTAAAAAAGGGCTACAATATGCAGTACAAGAGGCTAAAAATGTAGGAAACTTTATTGATGCTTTTATCAAATATGTTGTAATAACTAATTTTGAAGACTTACAGCTTCAATATAAAGACCAAACATCAGAACATTGGGAGCAAATGCTTGTAAGTTGTTGCTTAGGAGATTTTGCTTTAAGTACTATGCTATGCGAAGCAGAATCAGATAAAATATATTTTGATGAACTTCATACAAGAAAAAATCTAACAGGTACTAAAATTGGTGCTGTTTTATTTAAAGGGCTGTTTAAAAAGATACACCATGAATTTCCTGACAGAGATTTATATACATTAAGATTAAAAAAAGATAATGAAGGTGCTAAAAGATTTTATGAAAGAATGGGTGGAACTGTTTATGATTATGGAAATGAATCACAATTTGGAGTAGTCTATAAAAAAGAAAATTTGAAAGAATTATCTGAAAAAGATGTTGCTCCTCCTACTTTATATCCTAGTAGAAAAGAAGAGTTTTTAAATAGCTTAAAAGTTGATATAACTAATAAAGAACAAGATCCATTTCCATCAGATGAAGATATTAGTAAAAAAATGGATATTAGTGATAAGTTTTATAGTTTTGACATGGATGATATTGATAAAAAGATAAAGATTCCAAAGCTAACCAAAAATGGAGAGCAGTTATATTTATATCGTAGGAGCATAAGAAATAGGCAATTAGGCTCTAGCAATTCTAGAATAGATTCACAATATTTTATCTTAAATAATTCTGGACAAATCGTTGGAAGAGTTCCTGTTTCAGTTTTAGAACCTTATTCATTAAGCATGGATTATTGGATAAAAGATGAGTTCCAAGGACAAGGCATAGGTACTGTAGTTCTAGAAGAAATCATTAGACAAATTTATGACGGAAAAGAATTCGATGGAATAGATTGCATTTCGGCTAAATTTCCAGATGCAAATAAAACATCAATACAAAATATTAAATTAGAAATATCAGATGATAATGAAGCTAGCATTAAAATTGCTATGAAAAATGGATTCAAAAAAGCAGGTGAACGATATTATTCACTAACCTTAAATGATTTTATTGAAAGAAATCAAGAAAGAGTCGAATAAATGAATAACTGCATTTATTCGACTCTTTTACTTTAAAAACATATTAATATCCGCCATCAATTGTAAGGATTTCTCCATTAATATAGCTTGCTTCTTCGCTAGATAAGAAATAGATTGTATTAGCTATTTCACTTGGTGTAGCAAATCTATTTAAAAATATTTTTTCGTTTTCTTCTGCTATATATTCTTTTGGCAAGTCTTTATTCATATCTGTATCAGCCCATCCAATAGCTATAGCATTTACTCTTATATCTGGTTTAAATTGAAATGCCAAATCCCTTGTTAAACTCTGTAATCCAACCTTTGAAATATTGTAGTCAATAGACTCTGGTGCAATAACCTTTGTTCCATTTGTTGACGATACATTAATAATTGAACTTCCTTTTCCCATATATTTAGAAACTTCTCTAGATACAATAAATGCACCTAAAATATTTACTCTAATTGTATTTTCAAATTCAGATACTGTTGCTTTATAAATATCTCTATCAAAAACTATACCTGCACAATTTACAAGTACATCTATTTTACCAAATCTATCAATAATTTTTTTTATTCCATTTTTTATTTCTGCTTCGTTTGAAACATCCATTTCTACAATCATTGCCTGAATTTCATATTGTTTCTCAACATATTCTTTTAACTTTTTAGCATCTTCTTCATTGTTAAATTCAAAATTACCATCAATAAATTTAAGTTTTGCCTCTTTTTCACTATCTATATAATTAATAACTACATTATATCCTTTTTTTGCAAATTCAATAATTGTTGCTCTACCAATACCTCTTGAACTACCTGTAACTAATACTACTTTATTTTCCATGTTTTCACTTCTTTCTAATACTTTTAATTAATTTTTTTCATATATAGTCTTCTTAAAAATCCATTTGATAGTCTTGTTTCCTTTACAAACTCTAGTCCTATTTTCTCTAATGTTTTACAACTTGCTACATTATCAGGATGTGCCATTGAAATAATATAGTCAAAGTTCAATTCTTTTGCAAGATTCATTTCAAGTGTTTGTAATTTAGTTGTAATTCCTAATCCTCTATATTCTGGCAATACTAAATTTCCACCTAACTCACATACTTTATATTGGGTTAAATTGAATTCCTTTTTAAAATCTTCTAACATATCTTGTGAAACATATAATTGTGCCATTCCCACAAGTTTATTACCATCATAAGCTCCATATAATGGTGCATAATTTATTTCATCAAACATACTATCTAATTCCCATTGTTCATATGGAATAAAATGATTTTGGTCTGGTAATCCACTTAATACTATATCTATAAGTTGAAATAATTGTTCTTTGTCCTTTTCTTCAATTTTTTTATATGTTAATTCCATAATATTGGTCTCCTTTACAATCAAAATAACTATGATTATATATTACCATTTTTTACTCTTTTTATCAAGTAACTCAGAAATACAATTACTAAAAATAATATTATCTAATTCTTGACCTATCCTTTTTCTTGTCTTTAACAACTTCTTTTGATTTTTCAATTTCAAGTTGATTTTTAAGCAGAATAGTTCTATTTTCAATTTCATAGCAGTTGACGATATCCTTATTAGCTTTGTTAATTAAAGCCTTTAAATTACCAATTTCGTGCGTAATTTTTTCTTTAATTTCTGGATTTGTTTCCTTTTTTCGTTTTCTCCATAGATTTTCTCTTTTACCTTTTAAAATTCTTAATTTTTCCTCTAAATTATATCTATAAGATTTAAGTTCTTCTAAATTATTAATTTTATTTTCAGCAAGTAAAATAGTTTGCTGATTTAAACTTTCTAAATGTTTTAACGATATTTTCATTTCTTTTGTAATTGGAACTTTATAATCTTTAATCTTAATTTTATCAGGGAGTGGGTCAATTTTTAATAATAAGCATATTAAAATATATAATGCAGGAAGTTCTCGTAACTGGTGTTGCCTTTGCTTTTGCTTGAATTTATTATATTCTTCAATGCTCATTTTATATTTTTTCTTTGGAATAAATGCTCTAGCATAAATTTTATTTTCAATTCTATATTTTATCTTTTCTTTAGAATAATTATCTCCAAATAGTTCTTGCGGTCTTACAACTTGATAACTATTATTTCTTTCAATAATAAGTCCTGTATCTTCATTTTCTGAAACATAATAGCCTTTTGCTTCTAACTTTGATATAAAGCCTTTATATGAGTTTGAAATTGCTATTGCTTCATCTATATCTTTTTTTACTAATTGCATATATGGATTGTTTTTTGCATACAGCTTATAATATCCTTTATTCTTCCACGGAGTTTTTATAACACTTAATCCATTTTCTCTGCATATAAAATCAGAAGTCATTCTTATAAAATCCTTTGTTTCTCTATTACTATAAAACTTATTTCCACTTTTAAAAGAAACAGAATTTATGACTATATGGTTGTGTACATTATCTGTATTTAAATGAGTTGCAACTACAAATTGAAAATCATCTCCAAATAATTCTTTAGCATATTGTAATCCTAGTTCGTGACATTTCTTTGGAGATACTTCTTTTCCATCAAAAGATTGTATTAAATGATAAGATATTATCCCATCTTCTTTACCAAATCTTTTCTTTGTATCTTGCATTTCGTAAATTGCAGTGTCTGGTTTGCAATTTACACCAGACACATACATCATTTTTTCAGTTTTCTCGCCATTCATAATATATTTAATTATCGTATCTAATCTTGTTTTTCTAGTCAAAAATTTTGTGACCGCCATAGTAAACTCCACCTTCTTTCTTGGTTGGTGTAAGATAGAATTTTTGCAGGTCATCAATCATATCATTAACTTTGTTAGCAAGTGGGTAATATTTATTTTCATCAATATATTGATAAGTGTTAGCTACTCTTGCAAGTTGATTTATATTTACTGCAATACCTCTTAAATCATTTAGTATTTTATAAAAATTTTCATCAGGTTTTTCTTTTATTTGAGTATCATTAATTACAAATCTAAAAAAAGCAGATTCTGATAAACCTGCTTTCATACATTTCTTTTTTAGTAATTCATTTTCTCTGCTATTAAGCCAGACTTGTTTTTTTATTGATCTTGTTCTCATAAAATTATCATCTCCTTTTCTCTAATATTTTTTTGTAAAACTTTCCTAAAGTTTTGTTTAAAGTACAAATTTTGTGATTTGTGCTTTAAGAATTGTGCGGTAGTACAAATTCATGGCTTGCTTTATACATAAAAACAGCTATTGTACTACCACACGCCAGAGTTATTTTTACTTTAAAATACCCATGTTTTTAAAGTAAAAGTATGCTTCATTTCCACCTAAAAAGAACAATTCTTTTGCTTCAATTTCTTTCATATCGTAAAATATTTGTATCAATTTAAATAACATTTTGCATTCATAATTGTTCAAATTTCTGCCTTCATTTTGTCCTTCTAAAACCCAATTTAAGTTTCTATTTTTTCTTAATAACTCATAATATTGTTCTTGTAATTGTTTATATTTTTCATTTTTATTTTTCAAATTTCCAATAATATCTTCTAAATATTCTTCAAACATATCTTTATATTCTTTATAAAAATTTTTAATTTCGCTCATAACATTTACCTCACTTTTTAATCATAAATTAGTTCTTTTAGTACAATTTCTTCAGCTCTATTTTTAATATTGTTCATCTTTCCGCACCCATTCGAGTTGGTTATTTACTTTTAATTCTTCTGTAACATTTTCCTTTTTAGCTAGTTCTTTTACAATAGCATTTACTCTTTTAGTAGCTGTTATATCTACATCCATTAAATGCTTTTGTAATTTATTTTCTATTTGCAAAATCATATATTTAGCTTTTTTATTAGTCTTTAAATAGTTAAGTCTTAACCTTCCATATTTATCTAATCTAAAGTTTTTAATATTTTCTGGAGCTGCTATATTGGGTATATAATAATCTCCTTGTAATACATATTCAATACCAGTTTTGCTATCTACAAATCTTTCTTTTAATTTTCCATTTGCATCATATCTTTCATCCATTTTTTAAATCCTCCTTAATCAACCAAATTGGCATATAAGCTATCAAAAAATTCTTTTGTATATTGTCTTTGTTCATAATTGCAATAATTCTTATTAGTTTTATTAGTATTTTTATTATTAGTATCGTTAGGTCGTAAATTTTCCGATTCATGAGTCGTAGATTTTTCTGTTCGTGAGTCGGAATTTTTACGAGTCAAATAATCAAATTTTTCATCGTGTACCATCTGAGCAGGATATAAAAGTTTTGGCTTTGCTTTTCCCTGACTCTTTTCTAATAATAGTTTTGCATCTACTAATTCTTTAAATGTCTTTGTACAAGTTTTATCTGAAATATGCAGTATGCTTTCTATTTCTTTTCTTGTAAATATTAAATAAATATTGCCGTTTTTATCTACCCAATTATTCTTAATTGATAGGGTTAACCTATCTAATAAAATACCATAAAGAAGTATTGCAGCAGGAGATAAAGAAATATATCTCTCATTTACAAAGAGTTCTTTTGGTATCATATAAAATTTATATTGATAAATATCTTTTTGATTTATAAATTTGAAATCTTTTTCCATATTTTGTCCTTTCCGAACTTAATATGAAATAAACTAAAAAATTTGGAACTTTAATTTGGAACGAAATTTGATTATTTTTGAGAAACTGGCAGAAATTGAGCAAAAGAAAAACACCTATCAAACTATGTTGATAAGTGCTTTTTAACGGCTTTACATTTTTTTGGATTTCTCTAAATTTCCCTAGAAAACCGTAAATATGTGGTGCAGATGGCCGGAATCGAACCGGCACGGTTTATTCAACCGCAGGATTTTAAGTCCTGTGCGTCTGCCAGTTCCGCCACATCTGCATTTATTGAACTGACATTTAGTATTGTACTACAAAACTTTCACATTTGTCAATAATTATTGCAAAATTTTTGCATTTTTTTATTGCATAAAAAATATATGTGAGAATTCTTTAACATACAATCATTGGTTTGAAAGTCTTTTTTAAACATTCGACAATTAGTGTCGAATTCGGTCATACGAAATTTCTTGCTATTTTATACAATGATAGATATAATAAGAACCATACCAATGAGAAGGAGGGGAAAACATTGGAAAAGTCAATTGAAGTATATGGCAACATTGAAATAAAAGATGAATTAGATGAAAAAATTAATAATCCAATTCAAGTAGAATATTATAAAATATGTAATAATAAGAAAAAGAGTACAGAAAAACCTTATGGAATAGGAGTAATAAAAACATATTCAGATGAACTTGAAACAGAAGTTGAAAAAAGAGAGTTTAATCATATATTTAGTAAAGAAAATGATGCAAATAATATGTTAGAACTTTTAATAAGAAACAAGGTAACACCAATCACATTAAAGGATATTCTAAAAGACTTTGTATTAGTATAAAAAAGGTACTTTAATATTAGTGTAAACTGATATTAAAGTGCTTTTTTGTTGCTATTCATTGACTTGAGCCACTTCTGGTGTTAAAATAGTATAGAAATATAAAAGTGAGGTCAAAAAATGCTAGACAGTAAACAAGTTTATCAAAAAAGTATAGAAGTATTAACAAAACACATTTTTGATGCAAAAACTATACCAACAGAACGAGAGTGGAACAAAATGGCTGTAAAAGGAAGTTATTTAACAACTCCATCAATTAGTTACATTTCTGGAGAAAGCTTTCCAGAATTATGTAAAAAAATATACAAACAGTTAAAAAAAGAAAAGGAGAGATGAAATAATGAATATTTGGCATGATATAAAAAAAGAAAGAATACAAAAAGATGATTTTGTTTCAGTTATTGAAATTAGCAAAAATGGCAGAAACAAATATGAATTAGATAAGGAAACAGGAATGCTTAGATTAGATAGAGTACTATACACATCTACTCATTATCCAGCAAACTATGGATTTATTCCAAGAACTTATGCAGAAGATAATGACCCATTAGATGTATTAGTTCTATGTCAAGAAGAAATTACTCCGCTTACACTTGTAGAGTGTTACCCAATAGGAGTATTAATAATGACAGATAATGAGGAAAGAGATGAAAAAATTATTGCAATATGCAAAAAAGATCCATTTTTAAATTGTTATCAAGATATAAATGAATTACCACATCAAACTTCATTAGAAATAAAGCACTTTTTTGAAGTGTATAAACAATTAGAAGATAAACAAACAGCAGTTGATAATATTCTTGGAAGAGAAGAAGCTGAAAAAATAATTGAAAAATGCATAAACAGTTATATAGAAAAATTTGAAAAATAAGGAAAATAAAAAATGTTAGAAAAAATAATTTTTAATGTGTTAGCATTGGCACTTTTTACTATTACTTTTCTAAAATTAATAAGAAAAAATGACACTAGTTATATATATGTGTTAGCATTAGAATTTGTGGGCCTTGCAATTAATTTTATTGAACTATTTTTCTCAATAAAATTAAGTATTATTTTAAAAATAATTATTTACATATTTTCAATAATAATTCCTGGTATAATGTTATGGATAGAGAAAGTAAAAAAAATAGACTTTCCAGAATTATTCAATGTAACTATAGCACAAATTTTGAGTGCTTTTGGAAAACAAGAGCAAGCTAAAAAAATGATTATGGATTTCTTAAATAAAAATCCAAATAGTTATATTGCACATAAATGGTTAGCAGAGTTTTATGAAAAAGAAGGCAACTATGATGCGGCAATTAGTGAATATATGAGAGTAACAGATATAAAAAGAAATGATTTTGTATCTACTTATAAACTTTGTGAAGTATTAAATAAAAATAAACAAAACCAAGAAGCTATTAATTTACTTGAGGAAATTTTAAAACAAAAGCCGGAATATGAAAAAGCTAGTAATTTATTAGGAGAAATATTCTTTGAAGAAGAAATGTACAAAGAAGCAATATCAGTATATATGTCAGCACTTAGATACAATCCTGGAAGTTATGATTTATATTATAGTCTAGGAATGGCATATACGATGATAAATGATTTTCAAAGAGCAAAAGAATTTTATAGCAAAGCAGCAGAAATAAACACACTTGCATATAATGCTAAATTAAACCTAGGACAAATTGCATTAATTTATGGAGATTTAGATGAAGCGGAACAATGGTTTATACAAGCTGGAAAACAAGAAGATTTAGAAGCTGGTTCATATTATTATTTGTCTCAAATCGCTTTATTAAAGGGAGATGAAGATAAGGCGAAAAATTATATGAATGTTGCAGTTCAGTTAGACCCAAAAGTATATAAACAAGCTCAAAGAGATCCTGTATTTACTCCAATTAAAGAAAAAATAAATCCGCCAGAAGAAAATAAAGAAAATGAAAAAAATAAAACTTTATCAAAAAAAGAAAAAAGCGTAAATAGACACTTAATGAAAACTTGTATTTTAGTTAAAAATTTAAGTAAAGAAGATATAAGAAATGCAAAAGCAAATAGACAAAATGAAATAGATATAGATGAAAAACAAAAAGAATAATAAAAAATATTAAAACATATAATAGTTACAAAGGAGAACAAAGATGGAAGAAATATGTCAATCAATAATTTTGGGAATAGTACAAGGACTAACAGAGTTCTTACCAATATCAAGTTCAGCACATTTAAATGTTTTTCCATGGATATTTAATTGGAACGATTTATCTGAAGGGATGGATGTAGCATTACATCTTGGTACATTACTTGCACTTGCTATATTTTTCTTTAAAGATTGGATAAATTTAATAAAAGCAGGATATAAAAAAGCTGTAAAAAAAGAAGATTCTACAGATGGAAGAATATTTTGGTATTTAGTAGTTGCAACAATACCTGCAGGAATAATAAGTATTGTTTTAAAAAAAGTATCTGAAAAAATAATAGGAGACAATATTAATGTTCAAATGATAGTAATTGCAATTTCATTAATTGTAATGGGTGCTATATTATACATAGTAGATAAAAAAGCAAAATCAACTACTGATTATAGTCATATATCATTAAAACAATCTATGCTAGTTGGAATATCACAAGCGATAGCAGCTGCATTTCCAGGAGTGTCACGTAGTGGAATTACAATGACTGTTGCAAGAGCTTTAAAAATTGACAGAGAAAGTGCAGCGAAATTTTCTTTTATGTTAGCAATGCCTATAACATTTGCAGCAGTTATATTTAAAATAGGAAGTTTTAAATTTGACTTAGCATTAATTTTAGGAATACTTGCAAGCTTTGTTGTTGGATTTTTGATTATAAAATTTTTAATGAATTATTTGAAAAAAGGAAATTTCAAAATTTTTGCAATTTATAGAATTATATTTGGAATAATAATTATAATTTTAGCATTAACAAGAATGTAAAATTAAAAAATAAAAAGGCACTTTATAAAGTGTCTTTTTATTACAAAAATATTACAAAAGTATTACAATTCTATTAAATATAAATGAATTATATTGACTTTTTACTAAAAATAGATAGAATAGATAGTATCAAATGGAAAAAATATGCCGAATTAAGAAGAATTACAAGTATGTTTTTTTATTAATTTGCGAAATATAGTAATAGAAATTTTATTTTAATTTTAAACGAAGGAGAAAACGATGACTAGCTGTTTAGGAATTTTCATAGAACCGAATATAATTAAATATGCTAAAATTTCAAAAGACCATGATAATCTAAGAGTTGAATCGTTTGGAATAAAATTTTATGATAAGATAGGTGAAGCTATAAATCAAATAATTAGTGATACATATAGCTTTAAAACACCAATTAGTATAAACTTATCAGAAGAATCTTATCAATATTTTACTATGTTTACATTACTAAATAAAGCAGATTTAAGAAAAGCTATACAAACAGAATTTGAAGAATTTTGCTCTGAAAAAGGCATAAACAGAAATACATTAGAAACAAGATATATACTAGTAAATAACATTGATGATAAAGAAAAAATAAAAGTAATTCATATTGCAACTAATAAAACATCAATGATTAATCAAGAACAACCTTTAGCTGAATATAGAGTTTCTACAATATCTCCAATATCAGTTAGTATTTCCAATATTGCAAATTTAAAACAAAAAGAAAATGTATTAATTGTTAATATGGAAAATCAAACTACAATTACGACAATCACTGACCAAAAAATATATCAAATAGATAAATTAGAAAATGGAGCGTCAGAAGCACTAGAAGAAATTAGATTAAAAGAAAACTCATATTCTAAAGCTTATGAAATTTGTAAAAATAGTACAATTTATACAATGGAAGGTCAAGAATTACAAGAAGAAACAAATGAATACTTAGATAATATTATGCCTACATTATATAAAATTGCAACAGCTGTAAAAGAAATTGTTTCAAGTAGTTTAATGAAAATAGATAAAGTTTATTTAACTGGAACATTATCTGTTGTAAATAATATTGACTTATATTTTCAAGAAGTTCTTGGAACAGAAAAATGTGAAATATTAAAACCATTTTTTATAAAAGACAGTTTAAAGGTAAATATGAAAGACTATATTGAAGTAAATTCTGCAATTGCACTAGCACTACAGGGACTTGAATATGGTATAAAAGAAGTTAACTTTAAAAAACAAACATTTAAAGACAGTCTGAGTGGAATGTTTTCTGGTATGAAAACAGAAGGCAAAGGCGAAAATGGTAAACCAAGCGGACCAAAAGTATTAACTAACTTTAACATGAGTCTTAAAGGAAAGTTTGATGCTACTGAAAGATGGATGTTAAGAACAATTGGTGGAATTTTAATATTAACAGTTGTGTATATAGCATTAGCAATGTTTATAAGTAATGCAATAGATACTAAAAATGAACAAATAGCAGATGTTAAATTAGATACACAAAAAAAAATTGCTGAAGTAAGTGCAGATATTCAAAATGTAAATGCAAAAACAAATGAATATCAACGACTATCAGACAACTTAAAAAATATTAGCAACCAAGTTTCAGAAAATAGTAAAAATAAAAACAATATACCAAACTTATTAAGTGAAATAATGTATGCTATTCCAAAAGGAGTTCAAATTACAGCTATAGAAAATACAAGTGGAAAACACATTATTATACAAGCACAATCAGAAAAATATGAACAACTTGGATACTTTAAAGCTATATTAAGAACTAAAGGTATATTAACACCAGACACAATTACTTCTTCTCCAGGAGAAAAGAGTGAAAACTTAGTAAAAGCTACAATAGAAGGAGATATGCCATGAGAAAAATTTTAATAGGATTTTTAATAGTATTGTTAGTTATCATGGCGTATTTGATGATTTTTAAAGGACTAGAACTTGGAGACTTTAAAGTTTTGAGTGCAAGTCAAATTGTTGAAGAAAATGATAGATTAACAAAAGAAATTTCAGACACAGAAGTATTAATGAATAGTGCATATCCAACTAAAACAGAAGAACTAGATACAAGTGTTTCGAAATTATTAACAGCAAAAGATGAATATTTAGAATTAGCAAGTGTAAGTACTAAATCAGAACTAAGTAAGGCAAGTACAGTTGAAACTTATACAGTTGAATTCTTATGGACAAGACTAGGAAGACATGCTACTGCTGAAGGTGTAAATTTAAATTACACACCTAGTGGTAACAGTATAAACTTTACAGTTGTTGGAGAATATATACCAATTCTTAGCTTTATAGCTACAATAGAAAATGATAGTAAGCTAGGATTCACAATTGAAAATTTCAAACTTGTACCAAGTGGTGAAAACCTACAAGCAAGCTTTACTACAAGAAATGTAAATATAAAAAAGGAAAGCACAACAAACACATCATCATCTAGTGATACACCTTTAGTAACACAAGAAAATACAGACACTAGTACACAAACACAAACTGAAACTGAAACACAACCAATTGCACAATAAAATAAAACATAAAGGAGAAAAGAATGTTCAAATCAGTTATTAAAGAAATATTAATAATGCTATTATTATGTGTAGCCATAGTATTAATTTTGGGAGTTATATTTTATAACTATATTCCAACAAATAAGGCTATACCAAATAAATTAGCAGCATATACAACTCCAGAAAATGTGAAAACAGAAATAGAAGAAGAAGTTGAAGCAGCTGAAAAAGAAGAAATAACATACCAAATAGATGGAACAGACTTAAAATTATATAAAGCTACTCACGGATATACAACAGGAAAAACAAATCCGTTTTCTGCGAGCACAAGTGTAGATAATGTAGAAAACACTGAAAACAACACAGAAACAAATACAAATGTTGATAAAAATTCAACAGGTACATTCTACAATAATACAGGAATGAAATAATTTAAGGTTATATTTATTTTACTTTATATAAATATATACAATAAATCTAAAGAAGAAAGGAGTGAAAAAACTATGAGAAATGAAAGAGGTATTACATTAATCGCTTTAGTAGTTACTATAGTTGTATTATTAATTTTAGCAGGAGTAACAATTACTTATGCTCTAGGAGATAATGGAATATTTGGTACTGCAAAAAAAGCAGAAGTTGGTTCAATTAAAGCAACATTTTCAGATGCTGTAAGTACTGCACAAGCAGAATGTTTAATTAAACAACATGATCCAGATGATACTGTTCCAACAGATAAAGATGAGCTTTTAGCTCTTGTTACAAATTATATACCAGATGCTTGGAAAGCAAAAACTACAACAACTGCATTATCTTTCACAGATGGTAAATTAGCAGGAACAATTTCTTATGCGAAAGATGCATCAACAACTTATACAATTACTGTAGCAAATGGTATAGTTACAGAAGTTAAATAAGTTTAATTAATGTAGTGAATTATATTTAATTAAAATTCAATTATAATTTAGGCATATGCATACATGTATATGCCTAAAATTATATTATAGGTAGGAAAGTATGAATACAATATTATATGCTTTAATTTTTATTATAGGAACATTATTTGGAAGTTTTTTTACATTAGCTGTATATCGTATACCACTTGGAAAAGACATAATACATGAACGTTCATTTTGCCCAAACTGTAATCATAAACTAGGCTTTTTTGACTTGATTCCAATTCTTAGCTATATATTTTTAGGAGGAAAGTGCAGATATTGTAAACAAAAAATACGCCCAAGGTATCTTTTATTAGAGATTGCTTCAGGTATAATTTTTGTTTTATTTGCTATGTCTTTAAGATTAAATTTATTTACAACAAATATAAATACATGGGTATATTTTGTTTTTGGAATATTTTATTTAGTAAGTTTAGTTATAATTGCAGGAATTGACAAAGAGAAAATTAAAGTTCAAAAATCAGTATTATTATTTGGTTTTATTGTTCAAGCACTATATATAATTTATCTATATATAGTAGAAGAAAAATTTAATATATATAGATATGTTATATATTTAGGAATTATTGTAATATTAGTATTAATAGATATATTCATATTAAGAAAAAAAGCAGAAAATAGTTATGCAGTTGAAAACTTACTGCTTTGCATGTTATTACTAGGATTTACTTATGAAATAACTACATTTTTAACAATTACATATACATTAATATGTATAGTTATTCAACTTCTGTTAAACAAATTAGATTCAAGAAAAAATAAGACAGTTAAAAAAGAGCAAAAGACAAGCAAAATTCCAATAGGATTTTACTTATGCATGACAAATATTATATGTTTAATTATTACTAATTTTTACATTTTTTATAGACTATAAAAAATAAAATAGAGGAAAAGATGAATCAAAAAAATATTTTTAAATTAAAATCTAATAAAGGCTTTACGATGCAAGACTTAATAATAGCTATAACTATATTTTCAATATTTACAGGGTTAATATGTACTCTAATTGTAAATATATTTATAATGCAAGCAGAAAGTAATGCGCAAGAGGTAGCAACTTTATATGCGGTACAAATAGTAGAGTATATAGATAAAATTGCTTTTGAAGACGTTACTGAAAATTTATCAACAGAAGTTGTTGAAATGTTTAATATTCCAAGTGGATTTAATATTGATATAAAAGTAACAGAATATAAAACTAGTACTAAATCTACTAAGGAATCAGGCTTAAAGACTCAAGCAAACTTTGAAGAGGCAGAAATAACAACTGACGAATATGATGTATATACAAAAATGGTAAGTACAAATATTAGTTACACACTTAACAAAGAAGAGAAAAACATTCTTATTAATAGATTAAAAATAAGAGAAATGTAAGGAGAAAACATGAAATCTGAACAAGGTGTTACATTAACTTCACTTGTAATATATATTGCTGTTGCTACAGTACTTATAAGTACTATGGCAGTTATGAGTTCACATTTTTTTGCTAATATACAACTTGTAAAAAATCAAAGTGATTATGTTGTAGAATATAATAAATTTAATATGTTTTTTATACAAGATGTTAAGGCTAATAAAGCTGCAAGTATAATAGGTACAACAATAGTTTTTGAAGATGGAACAAAATATGAATATAAAGATGAATCAATATATAGAAATGATAAAAAAATAGCTAAAAATATAAGAACAGCTTCATTTGAACCAGCAACATATACTGTAAACAATGTGACTAAAAATTTAATAAAAGTAAACTTAAATATTGGAGTTGAGAAAAAGTCATATCAAAAACAAATAGAATATGTGTTAAAATATTGGTAAGTTTTTGTAAATATTAAAAAAATATATGTAAATAACAATTTTTATAGTATAATTATTATGAACTAATGAAAAATTGAAAGGAGAATTACAGATGGAAAAAAGACAACCAATGGGAATAGAACTTGTAAAAAGAGGAATAGTAACAGAATCTGATATTGAAAAGGCATTAGACTATCAAAAAACACATCCAAATAAAAAAATTGGTGATATTATAAATATACTAGGATTATGTGATTCACATGTTTTGATAAATGCTGTTGGGGAAATATTAGAGGAAAAAGCTATATATTTACAAGAAAAAGATATTAGAATAGATGTGCAAGAATATATAGCATTAGATTTAGTAAAACAATACAAAGCAATTCCTTTTGAGATATCATCAGGAAAAATAAAAGTATGTTTTGCAGATACATCAAATAAAAGATCAATAGATGTTATTAGACTTTTATTACTAAATAAAGGTTTAGTAATGGAAAAATATATATCATTTGAAACAAATATTGATAAAATTATAGAAGCTTTAGAAGGAACATCTGCAGGAAATATTGATATAAATGCGGATGTTTCAGGATTAGTTGATAGCATTATAAAAACTGCAATGGAAAAAAGAGCAAGTGATATACACATAGAACCTCTAGAAAAAATTGTAAGAGTTAGATATAGAATTGACGGACAATTAGTTGATGCAGCACAAATAGATAAAGACAAACAAGCACAAATAATAGGAAGATTAAAAGCAATTTCAAATATGCATCAAGAAAAACAAGAATCACAAGATGGTAGAATACTTGAATACTCTAACTATAATATTCGTGTATCTTCACAAAAAAATGTAAATGGAGAAAAATTCGTATTAAGATTATTAAAGAAAAATGAAGATATACGTCAAATATTTGACTTAGGATTTCCAAATGATGAAGAACTAGTTAGAAAAAGCTTTAATAAGAAAAACTGTATTACAATAGTTGCAGCTCCAACTGGAGAAGGAAAAACAACAACTTTATACAGTATAATTGATTATTTGAATAGACCACAAATAAATATAACAACAATTGAAGACCCAGTAGAAATAAGAATAGATGGATTAAACCAAATAGAAGTAGATGCCAAAGCAAGCTTTTCAAGTTCTCTAAGAACAGTTTTAAGACAAGACCCTGATATTATTCTTGTAGGAGAAATTCGTGATAGAGAAACTGCAGAAATAGCAATGCAAGCTGGACAAACAGGTCACTATGTATTATCAACAATACACACTATTGATAGTATAGAAGTTATAACAAGACTTAGAAAAATGGGAATGTCAAACTATGATATTTCAAGTATTTTAGCAACATCTGTATCACAAAGATTGGTTAGAAAAATTTGCCCATATTGTGCAAAAGAAAGAGATTTTACAGATAAAGAAAAAGAAATTATTAATAAAATTGGTGAAAAATATAATACAAAATTTGACTTTAAAGGTAAGAAAACCTATGAACCAGTAGGATGTAAAAAATGTAACCAAAGTGGATATCTTAACAGAATAGGAATATTTGAAGTTTTAAACATAGATGATGAAGTAAGAGACTTAATTGCTAGAGATGGCTCTAGTATGGAAATTAGAGCAAAAGCATTAGAGCTAGGATATAAACCATTAGTAATAGACGGACTAAAGAAAGTACTAAATGGAATTACTACACTAGATGAAATAAATAATAAACTTATTATTTATTAAAAGAGAAACATAGGAGGAAAATCATGATTAATATAGAAAAAATTTTAAGTCTAGCAATTGAAAAAGATGCTTCAGATATTCATTTGATTGCAGGAATTAAACCATATTTAAGAGTCAGAAGAGACTTAGTAGATCTAGAAGATTTTGATGAATTAACAGATGAAGACATGTTTGAAATATATGATTATTTTGTAAGAGGAAATGTTGAAAAAGATGCAGTATTTAAAAAAGACAAAAAATTAGATGCATCTTATGAATATAATGGTACTAGAATCAGGGTAAATATTTCAATGTCAGATGATTTACCAATAGTAGTTTTAAGATTAATAAAAAGTACTTTACCTAAATATGAAGATTTAGGAGTACCAGATATTGTTAGAAGAATGATGAGTCAACCACAAGGACTAATCCTTGTAACAGGAAAGACTAACTCTGGTAAAACAACAACATTAAATGCTTTAATAAACGAAGTAAATGAAACACAAAATAAAAAAATATTAACACTTGAAAGCCCAGTAGAGTATAAGCACAAGTGCAAAAAATCTATAATAGTACAAAAAGAAGTTGGAGTAGGAAGAGATTGCCCAGATTATAGTTCTGGTGTAAAGAACTGTTTAAGAGAAGATTGTGACATATTAATAATTGGAGAGATTCGTGATAGAGAAACAATGGATGCTGCAATAGAAACAGCAGAAGCAGGACACTTAGTAATAGGTACACTACATACTAAATCTTGTGCGGAAACTATTGACAGAATGATAAACTTCTATGATATTAGAGATCAACAAACTGTAAAATATTTAATAGCTTCATTATTAAAATTAGTTGTATCTCAAAGATTATTAAAAGGAAGAGATGACTCACTTGTTTTAGTACCAGAAGTAATGGTAGTAGATAATACAATAGCTGGTGTAATAAGAAAAGATAAATTAGGTGTTTCTGAAATAGAAGATGCTATACAAAGTGGTGCTGATAAAGGAAGTATAGGATTAATAAATTCTTTAGCACAATTATTTGTTAATGATAAAATTTCATTAGATCAAGCTAAAGGACAAATTGAAGAAAAAAATATTGAAACACTAAATAGAACTATTATGCAAATGAAAATAAAAAGAGAAAATGATGGTAAAAAAATTAATATGATGAATTAAAATTTGACAGTAAAGGAGGAGAAGAAGTGCCTGAATATGTATATAGAGCTGTAACTAAAAGAGGGCAGATAGTGCGTAATAAAGTAGAATCAAGCAATAAAAGCAATTTGATAAAAAAACTAAAATCAAATGATCTACTTCCAATTGAAGTTTTACAAGTAAGTTATGCTAGCAAAAAAGCTAGAGGCCCAAAAAAGAACATTATGAATATAGATGACATTATGAAAACAGCTAACTCAGCTAATATACTTCAAGGTAGAGAAGAGTCTAAACATACGGCTAGAGAAAAATTTAATATATTATTAACAACAGGACAAAAAGTTACTGTAAGAGATATTATTATATTTACTCAAAACTTTTACTTGCTAAAAAGAGCGAACTTTAATAATATACATGCTTTAAATACTATTATAAATAGTACCGACAACCTTTCTTTTAGAGGAATTATAGAAGATATTTTAGCAGGTGTAGAAGCCGGAGAATATATGTATACAACAATGGAATACTATTCAGATATATTCCCTTATGTATATATAAATATGATAAAAGTAGGAGAACTATCAGGTTCACTTACAAACTCTTTAGAACAAGCTGTACAATACCTTGAAGATACAACAACAAGAAATAAAAAAATAAGAAGTATATTAATACCAAACTTAGCACAATTTATTAGTATTTTGTTATTATTAATTTTTGGTACAATATTTATATTACCAGAAATACAAAAAGTGTTTAACTCAATTGGTGAGGGAGTACCACTTCCTGAACCAACATTGAAATTTATGGCATTAGTCGACAACTTAACATTATATTGGTATATACCTGTAGGAATTATTGCAATAATCGCATTATTAGTTGTAGGTTATATAAGTACTCCAAAGGGAAAATATAACTGGCATTATTTTAAATACAAAGCTCCAATATTTGGAAGACTTATATTTGGAATTGATTTTTCACGACTAATGAGAGCTATGCTTTTAAATTTAAAAAATGGTATGAGAATTCAAGAGGCTTTAAATGTTAGTAAATCTGTTGTAAAGAACTATGTAATGCTTTCAATAATAGAAACATCTATAAATAATATTTTAATAGGTGGTTCATGGATAGAGCCATTTGAAAAATCAGGACTATGTTCTTCAATGGAAATAGAAATGCTTAAAATAGGTATGCAAACTGACTTACCAGATATGATGGAAAAATTACTTGACTATATGGACGTAGATATTCAAAACAGCTTAAACAAAATCATGAAAGTACTTCCAGAGATTTCTTACTCTTTTGTTGGAATATTGCTAATTATACTAGTTGTAGTTTTATTAGTACCATGTATCCAATTATATATGGGAGAATTCATTATAGAAGGACTTGGAGTATAAAAAATAAAAAGCTCTGTGAAAACAGGGCTTTTTTGCATTAATAATAGATGAAAGGAAAAGTGCAATGAAAGTAGGAGTTGACCTAGGCGGAAGCCATATAGGAATGGGAATAATTGATGATAATGGCAGAATATTAGAGAAAAAAGAAATTGAATTATATAATATTCAAAATATGCAAGAATTTATTATTGATTCAATATCAAATGAAATTGATTATTACATAAAAAAATATAATGATATTGAAATGATAGGAATAGCAAGTCCGGGAACACCAAAAGACGGTAAGCTTACTAATATTGTTAATTTAGGAATAAAGGAACTTGATATTGGCACAATACTAAAATTTAAATTTAATATACCAGTAAAAGTAAAAAATGATGCAAAATGTGCGGCAATTGCTGAAATGAAATATGGAGCGTTAAATTCATATCAAGATGCAGTATTTTTATGTTTGGGAACAGGAATAGGTGGAGCAGTATTAATGGGAGGCAAAGAATTAGAACCTATAAGAAATTCAGGCATGGAACTTGGCCATATAGTAATTGAAAAAAATGGTATACAATGCAATTGTGGAAAAAGAGGATGTTTTGAGACATATTGCTCTATAAAAAGATTAAAAAATAAATTAATGGAAACAATGAATATATCAAAAGAAATAGATGGAAAAGAATTGCTAAATTTATTGAAACAAAATAATGATGAAAAAGTAAAAGATATTATAAATGAATATATAGATGATTTAATTGTAGGACTTTCAAATATTATAGATATTTTTGAGCCACAAGCAATTTGCTTGGGTGGTGGATTTGTATATTTTGAAGATATATTATATAAACCATTTTTAAAGAAATATTATGAAGAAAAATATGTATTTAATAAAGAGGAACTTCCAGAAATAAAATTAGCATTATTAGGCAATGATGCAGGAATAATAGGGGCTACACTTATATAAAATTTGACAAAAATATAAAAAAATAGTATAATAGTTAACAGTTGTTACCAGTATTGGTAAAGAAGAGATTTATATTTGTATATTAATAAAAATAGAGCGGTTAAGAAAATTATAAATTTATTATAATATGTTTTGAGCGGAATAGAAAACATATTCAATATTTTTATATCCTAAGAAATTAATCTTAGGAGGTAATTTCTGTAGAAAAAATACTGAAATTTATTTTTATCTATATATCTGTGCAGTTGTGTAACAGATATATTTATTCTATGTTTTTAATAGGCAAAATAATGAGAAAAACAACAATTTAATAAAAAAGGAGAGAAAAATTTTAAATGACAAATGAATTAAAGCAGAATGAAGAAAAGCAAAAAGAAAATACTGAAAGAAAAGAAAAAAAAGCTAGATATTCAGTTAGAAAAAATGGTAAAGTTAACAAAAACAAAAGAGAAGAAGAAAAAGTAGCTCAACAAGAAAAGGAAAATATAACATCTAAAAAGAAAACAAATACTAAATTAAAAAGAAAGGAAAAATTAGATTTTAATTTCAAAAAATCAAACCTAAAAATAATTCCTCTAGGAGGATTACAAGAAATAGGTAAAAACATTACAGTTTTTGAATATGAAGATGAAATAATACTTGTAGACTGTGGACTAGAGTTTCCAGGAGATGACATGTTAGGAGTTGATTTAGTAATTCCTGATGTGACATATTTAGTAAAAAATAAAGAGAAAATTAAAGGATTAGTTATAACACATGGACATGAAGATCATATAGGAGCAATTCCGTATATATTAAAACAAATTAATATACCTATATATGCTACAAAATTAACAATTTCACTTATAAAAAATAAACTTGAGGAACATAAATTAACTCAAACTACAAAATTATATACTGTAAAACAAGGACAAACTATAAAGTTTAAACAAATGCAAGTAGAATTTATAAACAGTAACCACAGTATACCAGATGCTGTAATGCTTGCAATTACAACACCTGTAGGTACAATTCTTCACACAGGAGACTTTAAAATTGATTATACACCAATAGATGACAAAGTAATTGACTTAAATAGAATTGCAGAACTAGGAAATAAAGGAATACTAGCATTACTTTCAGATAGTACAAACAGCGAAAGAAAAGGATTTACAATGTCTGAAAGCTCAGTTGGAGAAGTATTTGATAGACTATTTTTGAATAATTCAAAAAGAATAGTAGTAGCAACCTTTGCATCAAATGTACATCGTGTACAACAAATAGTTAATTCTTCAATCAAATATGGAAGAAAAATTGCAGTATGTGGTAGAAGTATGATGAACATGATAGATGCTGCAATTGAACTAGGTTATATAAAAGGTGCAGAAGACGTATTTATAGATATTGACAATATTAAAAATTACAGTGATGATCAATTGGTTATTATAACAACAGGAAGTCAAGGAGAAGCAATGTCAGCCTTAACAAGAATGGCAAATGGAGACCATAAAAAAGTAACTATAACTTCAAATGATATGGTAATAATATCAGCTACTCCAATTCCAGGAAATGAAAAATATGTATCAAAAGTAATTGATGAACTTATGAAAATTGGTGCAGAAGTTATATACAGTTCTTTAGAAGATGTGCACGTATCAGGTCACGCATGCCAAGAAGAACAAAAATTAATAATAACTTTAGCAAAACCAAAATTCTTTATACCAGTTCATGGTGAATACAGACAACTTATAGCTCATGCAGAAACAGCTAAAAAACTAGGAATAGAACCTAAAAATATTTTCATAATGTCAAATGGTAGAACATTAGAATTAAATGAAAATGAAGCAACACTTACTACATCTGTTCCAAACGGAAAAGTTTTAGTTGATGGTTTAGGAGTAGGAGATGTTGGAAACATAGTTTTACGTGATAGACAACACTTATCACAAGATGGACTAATAGTTATAGTTGTTGCAATGGATTCAAGTACAGGTGAAATTATATCTGAGCCAGATGTTGTATCAAGAGGATTTGTATATGTTAGAGAATCTGAAAACTTAATGGATGATATTAAAAAGGTAATCTATGAAGAAATTAGAAAGTGTGAAGAAAATCACATTACAGATTGGTCAACAATAAAATCTAATTTAAAAGATACTTTAAGAGACTATATATTTGAAAAAACAAAGAGAAATCCTATGATTTTACCAATTATAACAGAGGTCTAATAAAACACAATAGTACCAAGTATTTTACAGCTTGGTACTATTTATTTGTTACTAATAATTAAAGTTATTGGATATCTTGAAAAAGAGAATAAAATAGAGTATAATAAATGATATTTAAAAAGCAATTACTGAAAGGAAGAATAAAAATGGATTATAAAGATTTAGCAAATTTAATATTTCCAGATGCAAAACCAATTTCATATTATGAGGAAAAATATCCAGAAAGAAACTTACCAGAAGGAGCAATGGTAGTACGTTTTGCACCAAGTCCAACAGGATATGTTCATATTGGTGGGTTATATCAAAGCATTATATGTACAACACTTGCAAAACAAACCAAAGGTGTTAGTATATTAAGAATAGAAGACACAGACCAAAAAAGATTAATTGAAAATGGTGTAGTACAAATAGTAGAAGCAGTTAAAGATTTTGGTATTGTATTTGATGAAGGTATGATAAATGAAACTGAAGAAAAAGGAAATTATGGACCATATAAACAAAGTGCTAGAAAAGATATATACCAAGCTTTTGCTAAATATTTAATAGAACAAGGCAAAGCATATCCATGTTTTGCAACACCAGAAGAACTTGATGAAATGCGTAAAAAACAAGAAGCAGCTAAAATTAGACCTGGCTATTATGGAGTATGGGCAACATACCGTAATTTATCAGTAGAAGAAGCTGCAGAAAAAATAAAAGCTGGTGAACCATATATTGTTAGATTTAAGTCTATGGGAAATGAAGAAAGAAAAATTAGACATCATGATGTAATAAAAGGAAATGTTGAATTCCCTGAAAATGATCAAGATATAGTTATTATAAAAGCAGATGGTTTACCAACATACCATTTTGCGCATGCTGTTGATGATCACTTAATGAGAGTTACACATGTAATTCGTGCTGATGAATGGCTATCTTCAGTACCACTTCACTTAGAATTATTTAAAGCACTGGGATTTGCAGTACCTAAATATGCACATACATCAGCAATATTAAAAGATGATGAAGGCAAAAAACGTAAAATTAGTAAACGTAAAGATCCAGAAGCGGCAGTTAGTTACTATCATGAAGAAGGTATACCTGCAGAAGCTGTATATCAATATTTGTTAAATATAGCAAATTCGAATTTTGAAACATGGAAAAGAGCAAATCTAGATAAAGATATATCAGAATTTGATTTTGAACTTAACAAAATGAGTGTAAGTGGTGCAATTTTTGATATGGTAAAATTACTAGACATATCAAAAAATGTTATATCTACATATTCTAAAGAAAGAGTATATGAAGACTCTTTAAACTGGGCAAAACGTTATGACAAAGAACTTGAAGAAATGCTACAAGATAAAGAATATGCTTTAAAAGTATTTGGAATTGAAAGAGGAACAGCTAAACCTAGAAAAGATATATCTAAATGGGCAGAAATAAAAAATGCAATTTATTATATGTATGATGAAAAATTCTTTAGTTTAGATAATAACTTTGAATATGCTAAAATAAATGATAAAGAAGAAATTAAAAAAATATTATCATTATACTTAGAAAAATACTTCAATATAAATGATGATAAACAAACTTGGTTTGATAAAATAAAAGATTTATCAGAAGAATTAGGATATGCTAGAGAAGTGAAAATGTTCAAACAAGAACCTGAAAAATGGAAAGCACATGTAGGAGATGTTAGTACAGTATTAAGAGTTTCATTAACAGGAAGACAACAAACACCAGATTTATATGAAATTATGCAAGTATTAGGAAAAGAAAGCATTGAAAAAAGACTAAAAAACATAATTGAAAAATAAAAAGAGGGGAGTTCCTATGGAATATAATGTAGGTGATATTGTTAGAACAAAAAAACAACATCCTTGTGGAAGTAAACTATGGGAATTGACTAGAGTTGGTGTTGATTTTAAAATGAAATGTTTAGGGTGTGGACATGTAGTTGTTTTAGAACGTCAAAAAGCATTAAAAGCAATAACTAAAAAAGAAGAAAAGAAATCGAGTGATTCAGAATGAATCACTCGATTTTTTGGTAGTATTTTAAACGGAACAGCCATCAGGGAGCGCATGCTCTTGCGAAAGCAAGAAGCTCTTCAACTGGGCGTCAGTGAGACTGTCACCGGTTTCTTCGAAGAAGACATAGTTTTCTTCGACACGGTTAAAGTCTTGTGCATTGTTCCAGTGATCATTAAAATTGGCGTTGGCAGCGCGTAATGCAGCGACAGCGCTATCGTGACTGAAAAATGCCACTCTTATGAATTTCCGCAATGTAGTCATACAACTACCTCCAAAATATTAATTCACTCCCGAAAAGAGAGCGTATATCTATATAATACATTTCTAGTAAATAGTCAAATGAAGCCGGCAAAATTTGATTTATTTTGTCGGCTTTATTAATTAAAAATTATATATGTTTTTCAATTTCTTCCCAAACTTTATCTGTATAAATTTTTCTTTCACTAGAACATGGAAGAAATGTAATATCTTTTAATGGATTTAAAATATTTTGTAAATTAGTTACAGCATCATCTACCTTTGTAACAGCTAGTTTATCTGCCTTATTTGCAATTACAATACAAGGTAAGTTTGTTTTAAAAATATAATCATACATAAGCTTATCATTAGCAGTAGGATCATGTCTAATATCTATTAAAAATACTATTAAAGCAATATTTTTACTTTTTTGTAAATACTCTTCAATAAAAGTTCCAACTTTTGCTTGTTCTTGTTTAGACATTTTACTAAAACCATAACCAGGTAAGTCAACTAAATAAAATTTTTCGTTCATATTATAAAAATTGATTTGTCTTGTTTTACCAGGTTCACTACTAGTTCTAGCTAATTTTTTACGATTAACTAATGTATTTATAAAACTAGATTTTCCAACATTAGACTTTCCAACCAATACGACTTGAGGTAAACCATCATCTGGGTATTGTTTAGGACTAACAGCTGAAATTCTAAACTCAGGATTTTTAATAAACATTTTACACCTACTTTCAATAATGTTATTTAATTGGTTTTAAAATCTTAGTTCCGCCCATGTAAGGCCATAGAACTTCAGGAATTTTAACACTTCCGTCTTCTTGATAATTGTTTTCAAGTAAAGCAATTAACATACGAGGTGGAGCAACAACAGTATTATTCAAAGTATGAGCATAATAATTTTGTTTTTCACCTTTAATTCTAATACCTAATCGTCTAGCTTGAGCATCAGTTAAGTTAGCACAACTACCAACCTCAAAATATTTTTGTTGTCTTGGACTCCAAGCTTCAACATCACAGCTCTTAGCTTTTAGGTCAGCTAAATCACCACTACAGCATTCAAGAGTACGAACTGGAATATCCATACTTCTAAATAATTCAACTGTATATGACCATAATTTATCATACCAATTCCAGCTATTTTCAGGTTCACAAACAACAATCATTTCTTGTTTCTCAAATTGGTGAATACGGTAAACACCACGTTCTTCAATACCATGAGCACCTTTTTCTTTTCTGAAACAAGGAGAATATGAAGTCATTGTATAAGGAACTTTATCTTTTTGAAGAATTTGATCTTTAAATTTACCAATCATAGAATGCTCACTTGTACCAATTAAATATAAATCTTCTCCTTCAATTTTATACATCATTGCATCCATTTCTTCAAAGCTCATAACACCAGTTACTACACTACTACGAATCATAAAAGGTGGAACGCAATAAGTAAAACCTTTATTAATCATAAAATCTCTAGCATAAGAAATAACTGCAGAGTGAAGTCTAGCAATATCGCCCATTAAGTAATAAAAACCATTGCCAGCAACTCTACGAGCAGCATCTAAATCAATACCATCAAATGATTCCATAATATCAGTATGATATGGAATTTCATAACTTGGCACAACTGGTTCTCCGAATTTTTGAATTTCAACATTTTCACTATCATCTTTACCAATTGGAACAGATTCATGAATAATGTTAGGTATTTTCATCATTTTTTCTTGAATTTGTGCAGAATATTCTTCTTCAAGTTTTTCATTTTCAAGTAATTTGTTATTAATTTCTTGTACTTGAGCCTTTATACTTTCTGCTTCATCTTTTTTTCCTTGTCTCATTAAGTTACCAATTTCACTACTTAATGAATTTCTTTTACTTCTTAAATCATCACCATTTAATTTGGCTTCACGATTTTTAGCATCTAATTCAAGAACTTCATCAACTAATACTAGTTTGTGGTCTTGAAATTTTTTCTTAATATTTTCCTTAACTACATCAGGATTTTCTCTTAAAAATTTAATATCTATCATAACTATATACCTCTATTTTAAATAATCTTTTTCAATATCATTACATAATTCGAATCTATAAATTTGACCGGTTATATTATCAGGTCTGTTGGAAGGTATTTTCTCCAAAAACATCTTTTCAGGTCTAACCCATATTTGAGAATCTGGTCTGTCATAAATAGCTTTGTAAACAACCATTCTTTCTTTGGACTCTGAATCTAATGCTACATTTTCAACAAAATAGTAATTACCTTTAAAATGCCTGTAAACTTTACCAATTTTTACTTGATCCATATAAATACCATCCTTTCGTTAATAATATAAAAATTCCGACCTATATAAGGACGGGCAATAGTAATTAAAAATTACGCACTAATTATAGCAAATTGTTGCGTATAAATCAAGATTTTTGAATAAAACAAAATTTGCTGTATATAATGCAGTAAAAGGAGAACGGTGATTAAAATGAGTGAAATTTATGAAAAAGAAAATAAAATATACGAAAAAACTGATGAAGATAAAAAAGCAGAGCTTATAATTAGTTTGATAAATGCAAAAAAAGATTTAAATTTAGCAAATAAAAATTTTGAAACAGCAGAAGAAGGTTTAGTAGATTATTACACATATCAAATAAAAGCAAACAAAAGTAAAGTTGACTTTTTAGTAAATAAAGCAAGATCAAAAGGATTATCTCTAAACATGATAGAAGAAATATATTTCAAAAAAAATCAGGTAGGGTAGGTAATATTTGTCCAATTTTTATCATACATATTACTAAAGGAATGGTGATAAAAATTGGACTTTTCTAATGCTTTAGTTATTTTTGGGTGTATAGTTGTTTTATGGATTATTGGAAAAATATTTTCAGTTCCATTAAAAGCATTATTTAAATTAATAATAAACTCTGTTTTGGGTGGACTATTAATATTTATAATAAACTTAATAGGTGCTGTATGGAATTTTCATATAGGTTTAAATATTGTAACAGCAATATTAGTAGGCATTTTAGGCATTCCAGGAGCAGTATTACTTGTTATATTAAAATTATTTATTTAAAATATGCCAATGGGGACGGAGAATTTTGGCACACTTTGTAATCAATTTTGTTTCAATTTAATTTAATTAAAAGTGTGCCAAAATTCTCCGTCCCCATTGGCATAAATTATAATATTATTCAACTGTAACTGATTTAGCTAAATTTCTTGGTTTATCAACATCTAATCCTTTATTTTTTGCAATATAATATGCAAGTAATTGTAAAGGAATAACCGAAAGAATAGGAGAAATTAAACTATTAGTATCAGGTATATTTATAATATAATTAAATGAATTATTTGGTAATTTTTGATTTGTAATAACTAATGTTTTTGCACCTCTTGTGATAACTTCTTGAATATTACTAATAGATTTTTCAACTAAATCTGGGTTTGTTAAAATACTAATTACAGTAACTCCATTTTCAATTAAAGCAATAGGTCCATGTTTTAGTTCACCTGAAGCATAAGCCTCAGAATGAATATATGAAATTTCTTTTAATTTTAAAGAACCTTCCATTGCAACATTATAATCAGTACCTCTACCTAAAAAGTACATATCATGCTCAGTATAAACCTTATTTGCAAACTCTTTAACAGTATTTATTTCATCTAATATTGTTTCAACTTTAGCTGGCAAATCTAAAATATCAGACTTAAGCTCTTCAATATAGTTTTCATCACAAGAGCCTAAAACCTCTGCAAAATAAACTGCTAAAATTACCATTAAAACAACTTGAGATGTATAAGCTTTTGTTGAAGCAACAGCAATTTCAGGGCCAGCATGGGTATATATAGTGTAATCAGCTTCACGAGTAATTGAACTTCCAATTACATTTGAAACAGCTAATGTTTTAGCACCTTTAGCTTTAGCAAGTTTTAAAGCTGCAATTGTATCAGCAGTTTCACCTGATTGACTAATATATATACATAGAGTTTTGTCATCTATTATTGGGTCACGGTAACGGAACTCAGAAGCAATATCAACTTCAGTAGGAATTTTGCAAAGTTTTTCAATAGCACTTTTTCCAACTAAACCTGCATGCATAGCCGTACCACAAGCAACAATATATATTCTATTAATTTTATTTAAATACTCTTTAGTAATATTAATATCATCAAAACTGCATTTTTCTCCAAGTTTAAATCTTGAGCCAATAGTTTCGCAAATAGCTGTTGGTTGTTCAAAAATTTCTTTTAACATATAGTCTTCATAACCATTTTTTTCTGCAGCAGTAGCATCCCATTCAATATTTTTAATAGCTTTGCTATGAGGGGCTAAGCTATTATCATAAAAATCTATATGGTCTTTATAAACAACAGCATATTCTTGGTCATCTAATAAATAAAACTCTTTTGTATATTTAAGAGCAGCAGGAATATCTGATGCGATAAAGTTTTCACATTTTCCTTTTCCTAAAACTAAAGGACTATCTTTTCTAACTACAATAACTCTATCAGGGTGTAAGCTAGAAATAATTTCTAATGCATAACTTCCTTTTAAATCATCAACAGCAGATTTAACAGCTCTTAAAAATTTGTCATCATCATTTATACCATTTGTGTAATAATAATGAATTAAATTAGGAATCATTTCAGTATCTGTTTGAGATAAAAAGTGATATCCTTTAGAAAGTAAAAACTCTCTTAATTCTTGATAATTTTCAATAATACCATTATGAACTACTGCAAATTCTCCACTATTATCTAAATGTGGATGTGCATTTTCTTTTGCTGGTTTTCCATGAGTTGCCCATCTTGTATGAGCAATACCTATAGTAGATGTTAAATCATTTATACCATCAATAGCTTCTAAATTTGAAACTCTTCCTTTGTCTTTCATTACAGCAATTTTGCCGTTTTCAATAACAGCAATGCCTGCTGAATCATAACCTCTGTATTCTAAACATAATAAACCATTTATTAAAACTGGAGTGGCTTTTTTGTCTCCTATATAACCTATAATGCCACACATAAAATATACCTCCTTAAATTAAAGTAGGGTATACAAATTAAAGCGTACGTATATTAGATTTGTTATATTATATCACTATAATTTTTTGCTAATATGTAATGACAGTAGCGCATGCCATAGAGTCATCCGCCGAATCTTTCGATAAACTCTAACCTCGTCAACAATTAATGTCCAGGCGCTCAGTATATACAACCCTCCTAAAGGATATTTTTTTAATTTGTATTCCTAATGCTAATATATTACTATAAAACAAAAAATGTGTCAAACTCTAATTATTCCTGCATATAACAAGACTAAGTAAACCTTGTAAAATGCAGTAAAATATGCTACAATATATACTATGCTAAGGGGGAAAGCTAAAGGTGTTTAATATAGAAGAAGAACTAAAAAAATTGCCTAGTAAACCAGGTGTATATATTATGCATGACAAAGATGACAAAATTGTATATGTTGGTAAAGCAATTTCTTTAAAAAATAGAGTAAGACAATATTTTAGAAAAAACAATAAAACAAAAAGAATTGAAAATATGGTCTCTTTAATAGATCACTTTGAGTATATTGTTACAGATAATGAATCAGAGGCACTTATTTTAGAGTGTAACTTAATAAAAAAGAATATGCCAAAGTTTAATGTTTTATTAAAAGATGACAAAACATACCCATATATTAAAGTAAACACAAAGCTAGAGTTCCCAAACATATACTTAACAAGAAGAATATTAAATGATGGTGCAAGATATTTTGGACCTTATGCAAATAGTGGTAGTGCAAAAGCAATGTTAGATTTTATAAATTCAAAATATAAAATTAGGCAATGTAAAACATTTAAATATAAAGGTAGAGCATGTTTAAATTATCATATAAAAAAATGTTCTGGACCTTGTATTGGTAAAATATCAAAAGAAGATTACAGAAAAGAAATAAATCAGATTATTAGCCTATTAGAAGGCAATACAAACCAAATAATGAAAGAGCTTGATAAAGATATTAAAGAAGCGGCAGACAAATTAGAATTTGAAAAAGCAGCAGAATTAAGAGACAAAAAATATGCTATTCAAAGAATTACAGAAGAAAGACAAAAGGTTTCTAACATATCAGAACACAATATTGATGTAATAGGTATAGCTAAAGGACAAACTCAAGTATGTGTCGAAATATTTTTAATTCGTAATAGTAAAATGATAGAAAGACATCATTACTTTTTTGAAGGCTTACAAGACGAGTCAGATGCAGAAATTTTATCAAGCTTTATTAAACAATATTATATAAATGATGTATTTTTACCAAATAAAATTATGATAAAAGAAGCGATTGAAGATAAAGAAATATTAGAGCAATTGCTTTCAGAAAATTCAAGCCATAAGGTAGAAATAAAAGTACCTCAAAAGGGCGAAAAACTAAGACTAGTTGAAATGGCAGAAAACAATGCTAAAATTACTATAATGAATAAAGAAAAGGAAAAATATAGCATTGTGAATGAATTAAAAGAAGTGCTAAAATTAGATAAATTACCTAGAAAAATTGAAGGTTATGATATATCAAATTTATCAGGGCAATTTATGGTTGCTTCAATGTGTGTATTAAAAGATGGAGAGCTAAAAAAGAATTTATCAAGAAAATTTAAAATAAAAACAGTAATAAGTCAAGATGACCCTAAATGTATGCAAGAGGTAGTAAAAAGAAGACTGATTCATTCTATAGATAACCCAAATGGAGCATTTGGTGACTTTCCAGATGTAATATTTGCAGATGGTGGAATCACTCAAATAAGAGCAACTAAACAAGCAATTAAAGAACTAGGCTTATCTATACCAGTATATGGAATGGTAAAAGATGATAAGCATAGCACAAGAGCACTTATAGATGAAAACAAAAATGAATTTGAATTATCTGAAAATTTAATGAAAGTAATTACAAATTTTCAAGATAACATACATGATACTGCAATAAATTATCACAGACAATTAAGAGATAAACAAACAACTCATTCTGTTTTAGATGAAGTAGACGGAATAGGGGAAGCAAAGAAAAAAGCTTTATTAAAAAAATTTAAAACTATAAATAATATACAAAATGCTAGTATAGAAGAATTGACAAAAGTAACAGGTATTACAGAAAATTTAGCAAAAAATATAAAGAAGAAATTAAGCGAATAATGTAATAATTTTTGTTACGATTTTAAACATAAAATCCTAATATGTGAATACATATTATTAGAAAATATATTAGGAGGATTTTATGGAGTACACAAAAGATTTAATTTTAAATATACGTTATGATGAAAGTAGTAATACATTACACTTAAAAACATCAAAGTGGACAAGCAAGTTGATACAAAAAATAAAAAAACATAAATTAGCTTTAACTATATCTGCAATGTTTTTAACATTTGTGGTTATGGATGTGATGTTGGTTACGAATTTTATGCATATTTTACAAAGCATTTAAAAATTTGAGATAGATACTATGTAATATTATACTTTTCTTCGTTATGAGGAGTATCACTAGTAGGCAATTTAGTATGCATATTATACTTTTTGCAGTGACGGCTGTGGGGACCAGCAAGCTAGAAGATGTTGCTAAATTTTTTCAAATCATTATTAATGTTTGCAAAAAATTGTTGTTACATCTTCTTGCGTGGCTGGGGTGGAACAGAAAAAAGTATAATATTGCATACTAAAATAAAAGGCTAAGATATGATAAAGTTGTATAAAAAATAAGGAAGGATTTTAGAAATGAATGTAGCAAAAGATTGGCAAGATTACGAAATATTAGACATGGCAAATGGTGAAAAACTAGAAAGATGGAAAAATGTTATTTTAGTAAGACCGGACCCACAAATAATATGGACACAAAAAAGTTTTCCAGAAAAGTGGAAAAATGTTAATGCTAAATACCACAGAAGTTCAACTGGTGGTGGAAACTGGGAATACAATAAAAAAATGCCAGATGCATGGCAAATTAAATACAAAAATTTAACATTTAATATAAAACCAATGGGATTTAAACACACTGGCTTATTTCCGGAGCAAGCAGTTAATTGGGACTGGATGATAGAAAAAATTCAAAAAGCAAATAGAGAAATTAAAGTATTAAACTTATTTGCATATACAGGAGGAGCAACAGTAGCATGTAGTTATGCAGGAGCTCAAGTTTGTCATGTTGATAGTTCAAAAGGAATGGTGGCATGGGCAAAAGAAAATATACAAGCATCAGGGTTACAAGATAGACCAGTTAGATATATAGTTGATGATGTTATTAAATTTGTAAATAGAGAAATTCGTAGGGGTAATAAATATGATGCTATAATCATGGACCCACCATCTTATGGTAGAGGTGCAAATGGAGAAGTTTGGAAGTTTGAAGAAAACTTACCAGAACTTGTAAACTTATGTACACAAGTATTATCAGACAAGCCATTGTTTTTCTTAATCAATTCATATACAACAGGAATATCAAGTACAGTTTTACAAAATATTTTGGAACTTACAGTATCAAAAAAATATAAAGGAAAAGTATCAAATGGAGAAATAGGGCTTCCTATGACCAACTCTAAAATGGTTTTACCATGTGGTATATATGGAAGATGGGAGAATTAAATGCAAAATTTAAAAGTAATATTTGAAGATAACCACATAATAGTAGTAGAAAAGCCAGTAAATATACCATCACAAGCAGATAAAACTGGAGACATAGATATGCTTACAATAATAAAAGCATATTTAAAAGAAAAGTATAACAAGCCAGGCAATGTATATTTAGGTTTAGTACATAGATTAGATAGACCAGTTGGTGGAGTAATGGTCTTTGCTAAAACTTCAAAATCAGCAGGAAGACTAAGTAATCAGGTAAGAGAAAAACAATTTCAAAAAACATACTTAGTAATAGTAAATGGAAAGATGAAAAATCAAAAAGGAACATTACAAGACTATTTATTAAAAAATGAAAAAACTAATATAAGTAAAGTTGTAAAAGAGGGAACTAAAAATAGTAAATTAGCAATATTAGATTATGAAGTTTTAAAATATGATAAAGAATTAAATTTATCAGTTTTAAAAATAAAACTACATACAGGAAGACATCATCAGATTAGAGTGCAATTATCTAGCAGAAATCATAGTATATATGGTGACCAAAAATATGGTGGAAGAGGACATGGAAAACAAATTGCACTTTGGGCATATAATTTAAAATTTTATCACCCAATTACTAATGAACTTATGGAGTTTAAAGCAATGCCTGAAATGATCGGAAGTTGGGCAATACTTAAAGAAAATTGCAATATAAGTTAAATTAATCTAAATTTTATAAAAGTACCAAAATCGTATTTGAAACAAAAAAAGACAATTTTCGTATACGATTTTGGTACTTTTATATATTATTTTAAATAAAAAGAAAATCTGATGTAAAATAAAGACAGTAAAAGAAGAGGTAAAAAATGATTGATAAATTTTGCGATTGGATAACAGAAAAAATAAAAGCAAAAGTGTCAGACATAGATGAAGAAAGAGAAATGATTATTAACTTTGGAGTAAGGCTGATTTTTGGAGAATTACCTAAAATTCTGATTTTATTTATAATAGGTTTTGTACTGAAAATGGGATGGCAAACATTACTTTTGTTTTTCTTAATAGCACCATATAGAAGCTTTACAGGTGGAATTCATTTTAAAACACATTTAGGTTGTATGTTAACTACAAGTTGTTTGTATTTAGGGCCAATAATAGTAACTAAATATTTTCAAATAAACAATGATTTGATCTTATATGTATTTACTGCGATAATAACTATATTTAGTATTTTTATTATAGCCAAATATGCGCCAGCAGATACAGAAAACATTCCAATTCTAACAAAAAAGGAAAGAAAATCAAAAAAAATAAAAGCATATATATCATTAGCAATTTTAGTAACTATTACAATTTTTAGTACAGACAAAAGTATATCATACATAATAATTTATGGTATTTTCTTACAAAACTTAACTGTACTTCCAATTTCATATAAAATAACGAAAAACAAACATGGATATGAAGTGTATGCAGAAGAAATAATTTAGATTGATAATGCATTAGCCGGCAATGATTATTATATTAAAATTTAATAAAAGGAGGAATACAATATGTTAAAATTATTAGCTAAGGTAGCGGAAAAATATGCTAAATCTACAAATACTGCATGTTGGGTATTAGGAGTTATCCATCAGCCTAAAATGCCTGCATCATTAATAAAAAAAGACTAATTTCAAGATAAATAATTGAATAAATTAATAATATATCCTTAAAACGACGAATTTATAAAATAAAAGAGATATCTAGAAATAATAGATATCTCTTTTTAATGCAAACAAAAATATATGTAATAATTTTTATTACATATATTTTAAGTTGAATGTTTTTTAATTTGTACTTATGTAATTAATAGTATATTTCAAATTGCTGAGAAAAGAATTCATCATTTTTACTTGTAAATAAATTAAGATTATTATTTTTCTTTAAAATTTGTCTAACTTCCCATAAGCCAAGTCCACTATTACTTTTTTTAGACTTTGTAGAAAAGTCTTTTTCAAAAATTTTATCTACATTAATATCTTTATTTTTATATGTATTTTCTATACCCATTATTAAACGATGTCTATTATCTTCTTTTCTAAAACTTACATGAATAACTTTTTCATCACATTCGGAAGATGCTTCAATAGCATTATCTAAAAGTATACCTAAAATTCTAGTAAACTCATAAATCTTCATGTGTTTTTCAATTTCATTTAAATCCATAAAAACACCCAAATTTATTTGTACACCAATTTCATCTGCTTTATGATATTTTGTAGCCATAACATTATAAATTGCGGGATTATTTATAACATCGGGATTTAAAGCTGTTAAGTTATTAGTACGATTGCAATCTTGTAAAAGTTGTTTATAATATTTCTTTAAACCTTCTAAATCTCCTCTATCAGCATAACCACCAATGCCTTGAACAATGTTATGAAAATCATGTTTAAAACCTCTCATACTATCATGCAATATTGATAATGTTTTATTATATAATTGAGCTTCTTCTAGATCTCTAGTTGTAGTATCTAATTTATTAGTACTTAATAAACTATAAATACTTATTGCAAAATATGTACAAATACTTAAAATACTTACTACAGTTATGGCTACAGGCATTTTATCACTATAAAATACAATTAAGCAAAATTGAGTTCCAATAGCTAAAATACCGAGTAAAGTATTTATAATAAATAACACTTTATTTCTTTGAGTCATATTTTCTAAAGTGATATGAAATTTTAGATACTTGATTAATCTGTAAATTAAATAAACACATAGATAAATACTGAAAGCACAAATAGTTCTATATAAAGCAACTGTTAATATTTGATCTTGAGAAATATTAAAAAGTTTTTGATAAAACTTAAAAATGAATAATTCAAGAACACTACTTAATGCAATTACAATAAATTCAGATAATAATGATTTTAACCATGTTGTCTTGAACATAAATTTGATAATGAAAATTATAAATATCATATTGAAAAATATTCCGTAAGGGTCAGGAATAAATGTCCTTGAAAGAAATGCAATCAGTCCCATGAAAATAACATAAATTAATTTAGAGGACTTTGTGGTTTTAATATTTAAAATTGTTGTAAATAACAACATATTTACAAAAGTATCAATAAAGCAGGAAAAGAAACCTACAATATTTAAAGCTATTTCATTTTGAGTAGTTATTGCATTCCACATTGTTTGAATAATTTTCATAATTAAAAACCTCCATAAGTTTACTCTTATATTTTGGTCCAATAAAACATTTATTATCTGGACCACAGTTGTTTAATAAAATAATATTATTAGAAGTATCAATACTAACGATTTTGTCTAAATTTACAATGTAAGATTTATGACATTGCATAAAATGACTTGAAAGTTGAAGTAAAATAGTTTTAAAAGAACTATATGTTTCATATTCTCTTGTATCTGTGTGAAAAACAGTTTTCATACCATATTTTTGAATGTATTGAATTGAATCTTGTTTTATAATTGTTCTGTTATTGTCTAATCTAACAAAACTTGTTTTTGAGCCTGAAACGTCCTCAAACAATCTGACAATAGTATCTTCTAATCTTTCTTTTGTAACAGGTTTAGCAAGGTAATCAAAAGTTTTATATTTATAAGCGATTAGTCCATATTCTAAATGTCCAGTAGTGAAAATAATATAAACATTTTTATCATTCTTACGAATTATATTAGCCAAATCTAAGCCAGAAACATTTGATTTTAAATCGATGTCTAAAATTATAACATTTACTTTGTTATTTCTTATATAATTAATTAGTTCTTCAGGTGCTGTTGTACTCAGCGCTATACGAGCATCTAAATTTTTTTCAATAAAAATAGACTCTAACATCTTTTCTAGTTTGCTTAAAACATTAAAGTTGTCATCACATAGCACGAAATCTAACATATTCCTTTCCTCCGTATATTATAAATATAAATCAAAGTAAGCAAAACGTTAAATACTAATCGACAAAAAAGTACAACGTTACCTAAAAATTTCCAGTAACTTATATAACTATAATCCAAACAGATTATAATGTCAAGAAATTTTAAACAAAATTGTTTTTAGCATATATAAATAAAATATTGATGTAGGTAGGAGTGGAGCGACTTTGAAACAATTATATATAACTTTAAAACAAGTAAAACTAAAGTTAAAAATAAATAAATGTATACTAAAATGTGTACTGCTTTTACTTTTTTTATATTATATAAATTAAATAACTTACATACATACGGAAGTACTAAAAAGAGAAAAAAGGAGCGAAAGAAAAATGATTAATATTAAATTAAAAACACAAAAGGGTATAACTCTAATTGCATTAGTAGTAACAATAGTTGTTTTAGTAATACTAGCAGGTGTATCAATTAATATAGTATTTAGCAATGGAGGAATTCTAGATAAAGCTAAAAGTGCTGAAAAAAGAAGTACAATTGCTAAAGAAAAAGAAATTGTTGAAATGGCATATTTAGCAGTATCTATTGATAAAGTAGGTGAAAAAATTACATCAGAATATTTACAAGCAGAGCTAGAAAATATGGTAGGCACAGACAAAACCATTACAACATTTGATGAAGAAGGAAACCTAGTTGTAAAATTTCTTGAAACAGGAAATGAATACAATATAGGTAAAATGGGTATTAGTAAGTCAGAAGAAAAATTTTCTGAAATTGCCACAGAAACTAAAATATATACAGATGAAGAAGGAAACACAGCAATAATACCAAAAGGGTTTGCAGTAGGAAAAAGTAGCACAATAAACAAAATAAATAAGGGATTAGTAATACAAGATAAAGATGGAAACCAATTTGTATGGGTACCAGCAGCAGAATATGTAGGAAATGGATTTTATGTAGGAAGATATGAAGCAGGAAGTGAAAAAGAAAGAACAGAAAAAACAACTGAAAATCCAACACCTTTAGTACAAAGAGACAAATTTGTATATAATTATGTGAACTATAATGAGGCAATAAGTTTATGTGAAGAAATGTATAAAGAGCTAGACAGTGTTACTTGTTCTTTGCCAAATGAAGTTGATTATGGAATTTATTCTAGTGCACTATACAATTTACAAAGAGTAACTCGCGCAAACTTTTGGGATTCATTTTTTGAAGTAACAAGAGGAAAATATGCACAAATAAAACAAGGAGATCAGGGAAGGCCATATAGTCCATATAATTCTGAAGATACAGAATTATATAAAGATGTAAAGGGAATATTTAAAAAACAAGCATATACTAATGTACTTTTTACAACAGGTGTACTAGAAAAAAATAAAGCAAGTAATATATTTGACTTAGATGGAAATGTGGCAGAATGGTTAAAAAATGATGCAGGAGAAAGAAAACCAATATCTGGAGGCTCATGTTTTTTTAATTCTTCTAAAACACTTTATGTACGTAGGCTTGAAGAATTAATTTATATTGGCTTCAGACCAGTACTATATATAAATGAGAGTGCTTACAACTTTTAAAAAATAAAAATGGCATAAAAACCAGTATAGCATTATGCTATATTGGTTTTTATTATATAAGGATAATCTATGGAAAAACAAAACAAAAAAAAGATTTTAATAACTGCAAACACTGACAGGCATATTCTTTTATGTCATCAACCTTATATTAAATGGTTTAATGATAATGGGTATGAGGTTTATGTTGCAACAAATACTGATACACAAATAAAAGGCAGTAAAAAAATAAATTTAGGAATGAAAAGAAATCCCTTTAGTATAAAAAATTTAAAAGCGGTTTGTAAATTAACAAAAAACTTAAAAGAAAACAATTATGAACTAATACATACACATACACCAGTAGGCTCTGTAATTACAAGGTTAGCTTGTAAGTTTTCAAAAACAAAAACAAAGCTTATATATACTTGTCATGGATTTCACTTTTATAAAGGATGTCCATATTATTATTGGCTATTGTTTTATCCAATTGAAAAATATTTAATGAAATATACAGATATCTTATTAGTAATGAATAAAGAGGATTATGATTTTGCTAAAAAGCACTTTAAAAATACTACTATAAAATTTGTAAATGGTGTTGGATTCAACAAAGAGAGAATAGAACACCAAACTGATGAAAAAGAATTAAAAGCAACATATAAAAAATATGGATTAAATAAAAATGATTTTATTGTATCTTATGTAGCTGAATATTCAAAAAGAAAAAGACAACTTAAATTAATAAAAGAATTAGCAAAAACAGATATAAGGAACGAAAAAATTAAAATTCTTTTAATAGGTGATGATATATTAAAAGGAAAAGTTCAAAAAGAAATAAAAAAGAAAAAATTAGAGAAAAATATAAAAACTATTGGATTTACAAGTGAAGTTAATAAGTTTTTGGATATATCAAATATAGTTATATCTACAAGTAGACAAGAAGGATTACCACTAAATTTACTAGAAGCAATTTATAAAAAAAAGTTTATTATAGCTACTGATTGTAGAGGAAATAGAGATTTAATTTATAATGGAAAAAATGGATTTACCATAAAAAAAGTAGACGAGATTTATGAAAAAATAAAATATGCAAAAGAAAATTATGCTAATATACAAAAAAATTATCAACAAGCTATTAATATAGAGGAATATACATCTAAACATGTTGTTGAAAAAATGTCAGAATTATATGAACAAATATTAAACAAATATTTAGAACGGAAAATAGTATGAAAAAATTAATAATTTTTTGTGATTATTTTGGAAATGGTGGAATTGAAAAAATAGTTACATATATAAATAAAAATATAGATAAAACAAAGTTTTCAAGTCAAATATTATGTACAATTAAAAATTCACAAATTTTTAATGATGAGGTATGTAGTATATCTAATAAAAAATATAGAAATCCAATATATAGATTTATAAAAACTAGTTTTAATATAAAAAAATATACTGCCAATTCAGATATAGTAAATTTTAATATACATAGCCCAATAGGACTTTTTTATGCGTTTTTAATTAAAAATACAGAAAAGAAAATTGTAATTTATGCGCATAATTCAAATTTTGATAATAATATATTGAAACTTAAAACTATAATTGGTAATATATTTAAATTTATGTTTAGCAGTAAAAAATATACATATATAGCTTGTTCAGATCAAGCAGCACAATTTTGTTTTAGAAAAAAAACTAAACATGAAATTGTGAAGAGCGAAATTGATGGAGAAAAGTATTTATATAATATTGATAAAAGAAAAGAAGTAAGAGAAAAATACAATATTAATGAAGAGGATATTGTTATTGGAAATATTGGAAGGTTGTGCAAACAAAAAAATCAAGAGTTTTTAATAAAAGTTTTTATTGAATTAAGTAAAATAAACAAAAATGTAAAACTATGTTTAATAGGAACAGGAAAACAAGAAAATAAAATAAAAAGAATAATAAATAAAAATGATTTAAAAAATCAAGTTATTATAATAGAAAAAGAAAATAACATAGAAAACATGTACCAGATGTTTGATTGTTATGTATCTACTTCTAAATATGAAGGATATGGATTAACAATTTATGAGGCGTTATGTGCATCTTTAAAATGTTTTATACCAATTGATGTTTCAGTTAATTTTGACAATAAGAATATTATAAAAATGAGTTTAAATGATTCACCTCATAAATGGGCAGAAATCATTAATAAAGAAGTTCATTATGAAAGAACAAAATGTAATATAGAAAACGAAGATCAATATATAAATCAGATTGAAAAAATATATATGAGGTAATTATGGAATTGATAAGTATTATTTTACCAGTTTATAATGGTGAACAATTAATAGAAAGATGTATTGAGTCAATTTTAAAACAAACATATAAAAACTTTGAATTAATTATAGTTAATGATGGAAGTACTGATAAAACTTTAGAAAAAATTCAGAAATATAAAGATGAAAGAATAAGAATAATTAATCAATCACAACAAGGAACAGGACAAGCAAGAAACGCTGGACTAAAAGAAGTTTTAGGTGATTATGTTTGCTTTATTGATAGTGATGATACTGTGGATGAAAATTTTTTAAAAATAATGTATGAACTTATAAAACCAAATAATGCACAAATAGTTGCATGCTCATATAAGGAAAATAAAAATGTTGTACATAATTTAAATAAAGAACAAGGATTACAATATTTAATTTCATTACCAGAAAAAATACCAATGTCTGTTTGGGGAAAACTTTTTACTAAAAAAAGTATTGAAAATATACAATTTGATAAAGTAAATCACTTTGAAGACATTAAATTTATAACAGAGGTATTTATAAAATCAGATAAAATAGTATATATAGAGAAAAAATTATATAATTACATACAAAGAGAAAACAGTAGGTCAAAATACTTTAAAGGAGATGACAGAATGAAGGCTTGCTTAGAAAATGTAAAGCTAGTTGAAAGTGTTTGTCCTACATTGACAGATAGTTATATAACTTATTCATTATTTAATTCTATAGCAATAGCAAATAGAATGATATTAAATAATTCTTATAATGATGAATTATTAAAGAATGTTAAAGTTACAGTTAAAGATAATATTAAAAGTGTAAAAAAATCTCAATACAATTTTTTAAAGAAAATGCAAATATACTTATTTAATTGGAACTTTAGTGTTTATAAAAAAGTATATAGTTTAAAAAAATAAAATAGGAGGAAAAAATTGAATACAGTTTCAATTATTGTACCAATATACAATTCAGAAAAATATTTACCACAATGTATTGAATCAATATTAAATCAAACATATAAAAATTTTGAATTGATACTAGTTAATGATGGAAGCACAGATAATTCTCTTAGTATTTGTGAAAGTTATGCTCAAAAAGATGAAAAAATTGAAATTTTAAATCTACAACATAATGGTGTAAGCAATGCTAGAAATAATGGAATTTCAAAAGCAAAAGGTGAGTTTATATGTTTTGTGGATTCAGATGATAAAATAGAAAAAGATTTTCTACTAGTATTAACGAATTTACAAAACAAATATAATTCAGATATAGCTGAGGTGGATTTTAAATATTTAAATGATAATAGTAAAAAAAATACTGATAATAAAGAGGAAGTTTTTAATTCATTTCAAATGATGAATAGACTATACAGCACAAATGGAATTAGAACAGTTATGATACCAAATAAACTTTATAAAGCAAGTTTGTTTGAAAATATATTATTTGATCTAGAGCATGAACATGAAGATGAGTTTATAATTCATAAGTTGATTTTTTCTGCAAAAAATAATATTGCTGTAAGTAATTTAAAATTATATGTTTATAGAATTCATAAAAAAAGCAGACAAAGAACATTTAATACTAGAAAATTAGATGTGTTACAGGTTTTTGATGAAAGAGAAAAATACTTTAAAGAAAAAGAAGAACTTGTTGAGAAAAATAAAATAGCAAAATTGGATATGATTTTATTTTTATATAGTGTTTGTAAATTAAATAAGAAAAAAAAAGAACAAATATATTTAAAAAATATATTTGAAAAAGAATATGAAACTTTTAATCTTAACATAAATCTAAAAAGAAAAATTAAGTATTCATTGTTTGAAAAATTACCTAATTTGGTTTCAAATATAATTATATTTAAAAGAGGAAAATTTATGTAATCCTCAAATAATATTTATTAAAAAAATGAAAAATGTATATAAATTATTTAATATAAGGAGACTTAACTATGCAAAATAAAATACCAGTAGTTTTTTCTACTAATGATAATTATGTTCACTTATGTAGTGTAGCAATATCTTCAGTAATTGAAAATGCATCAAATAAAAATATATATGAAATATATGTTTTTTATACGAGATTATCTGAAACAAATATATTGAATCTTGAAAATATGTCAAAAGAAAATATTAATATAAAATGTATAAATATTCATGAATATTTGGAATATGATATTTTATATGAAACATCAGAATACCCAATTGAGATGTATTATAGGTATTATGCCCCATTAATACTCAAATATGAAAAAATTATATATTTGGACTGTGATATAGTTGTTATTGATGATATTGCAAAATTATATAATGAAAATTTAGAAAATAAACCAATTGGAATTATTACTGATTTTACTCATTATATAGATGAACCAAATACAGATTATAATTCAGGAGTAATATTGTTTAATACTGAAGAGTTTGAAAAACAAAAAATTAGAGAAAAATGTTTAGAATTATTAAAGAATAATACTCAATATAGATTTCCTGATCAAACAGCATTAAATATTGTATGCAAAAATAATGCTAAGATTTTAAAACCAATGTACAATTATCAGGTTAGTATGGCATTTTTCAATAAGTTTAAAAAGAAAATAAAGAAAAAAAGATTTAGAAAACTATTTGAGGACGAGCCTATTGTAATTCATTTTTCGTATGTAACAAAACCATATAAAAATATTTACTCAATATATAATAAATATTTTTGGGAATATGCTAAAAAAACAAATTATTATAATCAATTAGTAGATGAATATGTAAAAGATCCTTATGAAGTTTTGAAAAATTCACCTATAGAAGATATATACATTGATATGACAAGAGAAGGAAATGTTGGATTAAGAAAAATATTTTATGTATTATCTTATCAATTAAAATATTGGCTATTATTTAAAATAAATGGAGGAAAAAGCAATGAATGAAGTTAAACAATTTATAAAAAAATTTATACCACTACCATCAAAAAAAGGTGAGGACTTATATAAGTTAACAATAGATAAAATGGCAGAAATAGAAGCAAGAAAAACACCAAAAGCAATGCTTGATTATGAAGTTCAATTAGTTGAACATTGCAATTTAAACTGTAAATATTGCGCCCATTTTTGCCCAGTAGCACCTGAAAGTTTTTTAGATGTAAATGAATATGAAAAAGACTGTAAGAGATTGTCAGAACTTTTTGATAAAGAAGTTAATTTTATTAGATTAATGGGAGGAGAACCTCTATTACACCCTAAAATTGCGGACTTTTGTTATATAACAAGAAAATATTTTCCAAATGGAATTATCGACCTTGATACAAATGGAATTTTAATATTAAGCATGAAGAATACGTTTTGGAAAGCTTTAAGAGAAAATAATATAAATTTAACAGTAACAAGATATCCTTTAAAATTAAATGTACAAAAAATTAAAGAAAAATGTGAAAAAGAAAATGTTAAATTTAGATTCTTTTTTGAAGAACCAGTAAAAACATTTAATCTTTTACCATTAGACATAGAAGGAAGACAACAACCAGAAAAGAATTTTTATAAATGCTACTTGGCAAATAGTTGTCATACATTGAAAAATGGAAAAATGTATACTTGTTCAACAGTTCCACATGTACAACATTTTATAAATCATTTTAAATGTGATTTACATATATGTGAAAATGACGGAATTGATATATACAAAGTAAAAAGTAAAGAAGAAATACTTGATTTTCTTGCAAAGCCAATACCTTTTTGCAGATATTGCAATATAGATAAAAGGCAAACAAGAAAATGGGAAACTTCAGATAAAAAAATAGAAGAATGGACATAAATTATAATTTAAAGTAACACAAATAACAGAATGAAAAAACATTATTAAAAAGAATATGTTATTAATAGGAGAAAATAAATGTTAAAAGGACTTTGGAATTATTTGAAAAAATATGCCAAATTTGCTAATAAACAATATATTATAAAAATTAGCACAATAAGTGTACTAACAATAATTATTTCAATTTTTACTCCTGCATTAACAGCCAATATTATAACATCAATGCTAAAAACGCAGTATAGAAATGTAGTTACAAACCTTATTCTACTGGCTCTATTTCAGATTATAAAATTAATACTTACTGTAATTAGTACAAAATTATTTTATGTATTAAGAAAAGAGTTTATCATAAACATAAAAAATAGCTTGTCTAAAAGTATATTAAATTTGGATATGCAATCCTTCAATAAAATGCATAAGGGAAGATTTATACAAAGAATAAATAAGGATCCAGATGATATTGCAGATTTATTTAATGATATAAGAAAAAACATGTTACTATTATTTACAAATATTGGAATTGCTATATATATTATTTACTTAAATTGGGTGCTAGGAATTATATATTCAATATCATTTATACTTATTTTATATATAAGAAAAAAAGGAGTAGAAAAGAAAAGAACATACAAAAAACAGTATCTTAAAGAAGAAGAACATGGGACAGGACTTTGGAGTGAAATACTTAATGGAATTAAAGAAATTAAATTATTAAATGTAAATAAACAGTTTTCTGAAAAAACTGAAAAAACTTTTGAACAAATAGAAAATTACCAATATAAAGCAGACTTTACATATACTTTATATGCTAAGCTCACAGTTATGATAGAATGGATTGCAAATACATTGGTTATTACAACAAGTATATATTTAATAAAAATGGGATATATGGGAGTTAATGAATTTGTTACTATTTTTATGTATAGAGTTAATTTGTTTAGCTTTGTAGATTGCTTTACAGATTTACTAGATATTATTGCAAGATTTAATTTATCTAGTAGCAGAATATTTGATATAATTGATTTATACAAAGAACAAGATGAAAGCAAGGAGTCAAAAAAATGCTTTGGAAAAATTGAATTTAAAAATGTTAAATTTAAGTATGATGATAAATATGTATTAAATAATTGCAGTTTTGTAATAAATGCGAATGAAAAGGTTGCAATAATTGGAGGAAATGGAAGCGGTAAGACAACAATTTTAAATTTAATTGCAAGAACATATAAAAATGAAGAAGGAAAAATTCTAATAGATGATATTTATATTAATGAATTATCTGAAAAATTTTTAAGAGACAATATAACCATGATTTCACAAGATTTTTATATTTTTAATATGAGTATTAAAGAAAATTTACTTTTAGCAAATCTCAATGCAACTGATAATGATATACAAGAAGTTTGCAAAAAAGTTGAATTACATAAATATATAGAATCATTACCAGAAAAATATGAAACTATGATTGGTGAAAATGGAGTAAATTTAAGTGGAGGTCAAAGACAAAGAATAGCAATAGCAAGAGCATTACTTAAAAAAAGCAAAATTATTTTACTTGATGAGGTAACTAGCTCATTAGATGAAAATATGGAAAAATCTACATTCGAACTTTTGGAAAAATTAAAATCAGAACATACCATTGTAGTTGTTACACATAATTTAAAATATATTGAAAACTTTGAAAAAAAATATATGTTGAAAAATGGAGAAATAGTTAAAATATGAATAAACTAAAGAAAATATTAAATATAATTAAAAACAATTATTTAGTAATACTTATAATACTATTTTTATTGTATACTGCAATGACAATAAGGTATTTACCAAAAGGAACAAAAGAACTATCTTATCAATATATAATAATTAGTTTAATTGGACTTGCCATGGGCACTAAGATGATATTAAAAAAGGAAAAAATTGTATTAGACTTTTTTGATATAGCTTTGTTAGGTTTAACGATGAGTTCGGCAATTCCTCTTATATTTAATAAAGCAGTAAGTATTGAAGATGCTATGTATGTATTAAATCAATATATAATTTTATATGAATTTTATATAATTATAAAACAAATATGTTTAAAGAATTACAAAGTAAAAAATATTTTTGTTAATGTAATCATTATACTTACTATAGTAATTATAGCTATAGGTATAAAACAAATGACAGTTGATTTGACAAAAAATTATAATGTAGATACTACAAGATTAGAGTCAACATTTTATTCACCAAATACATTAGCAACCCTAATTGGTGGAACTATATTTTTAGCATTTGGACAACTATTTAAGCAAAATAAAAAGATAATAAAAATAGTATATATGGCAGAAATATCAATTCTAATACTTGGATTAGTATTAACATACAGCAGGTTTATGTATGCTATATTTGCTTTAATGTTATTAATATATTTTATACTTAATAAAGAAAAAAGAAAAGAAATACTTATAATAACCATAGTAACTGGTATATTAGCAGTAATATATTCAAAAATTTATAGTGAAATACTATTTTCAAAAGAATACTATAAAGTATGGGTAGGGTTATTAATCAATATAGTTATTACTACAGCACTATCTATAATGTGCTTGAAATTTAGCAATATATTAAAGAAAGTAAATATAAAAATAGCTATTATAATCATATTAATACCTATATTAATTGGTGGACTATATTTAGTTTCAGTAATGAAAATTTCTAAGCCTTTTGAAGTGTTTGGTTCAACTACATCTAGTAAAAATGTAGAAAAAAGCATATACAATATTAAAGGAAATTGCAAGTATTTAATAGAATTTGACATTGAAGCTAAAGGTATAAATAAAGATGATTATACAATTATTGTTGTGGAAAGAAACAAATATATGGATTATATAGATGGAAAAGTCATAAAATTTGGAGAATTTTATGGAATAAAACAACTTGAATTAACAACGTCTGATACAACAACAATGATAAATCTTGAGATTAAATCAAAAGCAAATAGTGAAAATGAATATTTAAAAATCAATAAGCTAACACTAAATGGTAAAGAAGCAATATTGAGTTATAAATATTTACCAACTAGTATTGTAGAGAGATTTAGCAATATAGGAAAAAACAATAAAAGTATTTCAGAAAGATTTGCTTTTTATAAAGATGCTATAGAAATTATAAAACAAGATGAAAATTTATTATTTGGTATTGGTGGAAAAGGCTGGAAATATAAGTACCTTGAAGTACAAAGCTATGAATATATTAGTACTGATGTACACAATTATCCCTTGCAAATATTATTAGAGTTTGGAATTGTTGGATTTGCATTTTTAGTTGCAATATTTATTGTTATAATCAAAGAACTAAAAATATGTATAAAAAATAAAGAATTTGCTAATATAAGTATTATATGTGCTCTGATGTGTATATTAATACATTCGTGTTTAGATTATAGTATGGCATTTTTCTATATAATGATTATAGTTAGATTATTATTGGCAATTATTAGCTCAAATCGAGTTAATGAAAAACAAGAAATAACAAAAAAGAAATTTGCAGATATTATAGTATATATATTAATTATAATTGCATTTTTCTATAATTTTATTTACGGATTTTATATAATAAAAATTAATAAAAAAGTAAGTGAAAACTTAGAATTAAAAGAGTATGAGACAATTGCTAAAATGTTTCCTTATGATATAAATGCAAGAAAAAATATACTAATGCAATCTCCAGATTCAAGTGCTAGATTACAAACATATAAATATTTATTTGATAAAGAAGCATACTATATAGCTGAATATGACTTTTTAATATATAGTGTTGAAGATTACATTGCAGGAAGTCTTAGTGAAAAAAATGTAGACGATATAATTAAAATACAAGAATTTTTCTATAAAACTAAAAATGTAAAAAGATTTAATCTTAGATATCAGATTAATAGAATATATCAAATTATTGGTTTTGGAGACTTAGTAATAGAATATAATAAAACAATAAAAGATGAGAGATTAGAAAAAATAGGCGCAGAGCTATATGATATGGCACAAGATGAATTAGACAATAAAAAACGTTTTATGTTAGATTATGAAAAAGGTAGATATGATAGAACTAATATTCCGGCTTATGAAAAAGAAGTAGAAAAACTTCAAGAAGATATAAATAAACATAAAATTGCAAATGAAAAATCAGACAGTTAAATACTGTTTGATTTTTTTATTTTAAAAATATTCATAATTTGAGTATTAGAAAAATACTTTATTAATAGCAAGAAATATTGTGTAAAGGAGAATAAATTATGAAAATAAAGCCGAAATTTATTGCAATTGTATCATCTATACTATTAATATTTGTTTTTTCATTTTCAATAATTAATTTTAATGCTAAAACAACTCAAACAAGTGCTACTACTTTGAGTAATAAAAAAATAGGATGGGGAATAAAAAGAAATAATAACCATGAGCAACCAGACTTGGGAAGCTATAATAAAAGAGTAATAGATAGTTATGAAGGAATTGCAATGGGAAGCAAAGACCAAAAATATGTATATTTGACTTTTGACAATGGATATGAAGCGGGATATATGCCAAAAATATTGGCAACTTTAAAAGAAAATAGTGTACCAGCAACCTTTTTTATAACAGCACATTACTTAAATACAGAACCAGACCTTGTAAAGCAAATGATAGAAGAAGGTCATACTGTAGGAAATCACACAGTAAATCATAAAAGTATGCCTGATTTGACAAATGAACAAATTCAAAAAGAAGTAATGAATTTACATACAGCGATATATCAAAAGTTTAATTATGAAATGAAATATATTAGACCACCAAAAGGAGAATATAGTGAAAGAACTGTAGCATATACAAATACATTAGGTTATAAAACAGTTATGTGGAGCTTTGCTTATGATGATTGGGACAAAAATAAACAAGGTAGAGAAGAATATGGTAAAAAAATGGTTTTAAGTAACATACATCCAGGAGCAGTTATTTTACTACATGCAACATCAAAAGATAATAGTAATATTTTAGATGATTGCATAAAAGAAATAAAACAAATGGGATATGAGTTTAGAAGTTTAGATCAATTTCAGAGATAGAAAGGAATGAAAAATGTGAAAAGAAAAGGCAAAAAAACATTTGATAGATTAAATCATTTATTAGAAATTCCAAAAGAAATATCTACTGATTTACCTAAAATAACAATATTAGGATTTAAACAAATGTTGATTGAAAACTACAAAGGTGTGTTAGAATACCAAGATTTTTATATTAGAATTAGTACATATATTGGAATTTTGAACATAAATGGATATGAGTTGTACTTAGAAGAAATGACATCAGATGATTTAATGGTAACAGGAAAAATTGAAAGTTTTGATTTTGAACCAACAATAGACGAATAATAAGGAGGTAAAAATGTACTTTAAAGTTTTGTTAAATTACATTTTAGGATATGTTACTATTGAAATAGAAGGTTACTTTACAGAACGTTTTATAAATATATGCAATAATCAAAAAATTTTTCTATGGAATATGAAAAGAAAATGTTCCACAATTGTGCAAATTAATATTGGAATAAGTGACTTTAAGAAGATAAAAAGAATTGCTAAAAAAACTAAATGTAGAGTAAAAATTCAAGGAAAAAAAGGAATACCATTTATATTATATAAATACAAAAAAAGAAAAATATTTGCATTGCTTTTTCTATTAGTTATAATTGCAATGTTTACATTATCTAATTTTATATGGAATATAGAGGTCGTTGGAAATAACAAGATTTCTAAAGATGAAATTATAAAAAGTTTATCAGATAACAAGTTTAAAATTGGAATGTCAAAGTTTGACCTAAACACAAAAGAAACAATAAATAAAATTCGACTTGAAAGAAATGATTTAGCATGGATTGGAATAGAAATACAAGGAACAAATGCAATTGTTAAGATAGTAGAAGCAGATATGAAACCTGAAATAATACAAGAAGATGAGTACTGTAATATTGTTGCAACAAAAGATGCAATGATAGTAAAAGTAAATGCACAAAACGGCGTGCCCGTAGTAAAAGAGGGCGATGTTGTTACTAAAGGAACTGTATTAATAGAAGGGTGGCTGGAAGGACAATATACAGGAATTAGATATGTGCATGCAAATGGCGAGGTTCAGGCAAAAGTATGGTATTCTGAAAAAGTTAAAGAACCATTAAAACAGACAAAAGAAATTCAAACAGGAATGGAGGAAAGCAAATATTCCGTAAAGATAAATAATTTTGAAATAAATTTGTCAAAAGGGGTTCCAAAATTTCAAAATTATGATACAATAGAGACGAGTAAAAAACTAAAACTATTTTCAGATTTTTATTTGCCAATAGAAATAAATACAAAAACTTACCAAGAGTATGAAAACAAAGAGTTTGAATATACTCTAGAGGAGGCAAAAGAGGTAGCAATACAAAAGGCTAAGCAAAGCTTAGAAAACCAAATAAAAGAAAAAAAGTTAATAAATCAAAAAGTTAATGTGGAGCAGACGGAAACTGATGTTGAAGTTGAAGTTATTTACGAAGTACTTGAAAGTATTGGGACAAAAGAAAAAATAGTATTTTGAAAGGAACAGATGCCATGGAAGAAAGAAGTTTGAGAATTTACCAAGAGAAAACATTTTTTTCAAAGATTAGTAACACAATTACTAAAATACTAACTCCAACTAAAATTGGAATTAACGGAATGTTAATCTCAATAAAAAGAAATAATGCTCTAAAGGCTTATGAAACATATAAAGCTAACGAAAATATAGAAAACCAAGAAAAACAAGAAGCAACTGAAAAGAAATTTGAAGATGTATATGCTTTATATTTAGAGTCAATAGACAAATATATAATGGACTCTATTTACAAAAAAGTAAAAAGTGACGCAGCAACAGATTTTGAAAAAAATGCCTTGTCTGAATATTATTCAGTTGTGCATTTAAAAGAAACTGAATACTTAGAATATAAATATAAAAAACAAATGTATTTGTTGAATTTGGACTATGAAAATGTTCAAAATTCAAATAAAGAGCAAGCAATTCGTAGATATCAAACTTTATATGTTTTCCAAATGGAATCTTTATACAAAGGATTATTAAAACATTATTCAATTAAGTTAGCAGATAATTTGACTCCAGGAGCTAAAGATGAAATATATAATAAAATATTTGAAGTATTAGAACAATATATTGAAAACATTTTACCATTAAAAATGCAACAAGACCCTGAAAACAAAATATATAAAGAAATTGTTGAAGACTATCAAAATTTCGAAAAGTTTACAGTTGGTAAATTAGATCAAAATGATAGTATAGAAAAGAACATGATATTATTAAATTTAAGTAGAAAATTATTTACACATAGTTTACCACTTATTGTAGCTGAGCAATGTTATCAAAAATTGTTAAATGATACTAGAAGACTTATAGTAGATACTCGTGTAGCACGTAAACAAGAAAAAGCATATTCATTATTAATTATGCTAATTGAAGAATATAATGTGAAATTATTATCTACAAAAATTTATTGGGATAAACCAACTGCTAGAGAAGAATATAAAGACTTTTATAAACAATATCAAACAATTCAAAAAAATAAAGATAAAAATTATATTGATTATACAAGAGACAAACAAGTTTTGTTCTTAAGAAGTGATTTAAAGAACTTAAGAAAAGATGTTAATAAATATTATAAAGTAATTCAATTTTATTGCACTAAATTAGTTGAATTAGATGCAATGAAAAACTTAAAAAATTCATTTATATCAGAAGGAAACTACACAAAAGGAGCAAAGATTGAAAAGAAAAAAAGAGGAAGAAGAAAAAAAGTAGTTAATGAATAAGGAAGAATGAATATGAAACCAGTAACAGAAATTGTTTGGAAAGATATTAAACAAAATGATGAATTAGAAAGTATAGTTGAAAAAGTAATACAAAAATGCTTTGAGGTAGAAAACATAAATCCTACCTCTTTATATATTTGCGTTACTTTGACAAATCCTAAAAATATAAGAGAATTAAATAAAGAATATAGAAATATAGATAAAGAAACTGATGTGCTTTCTTTTCCAATGTTTGAAAGAGAAGAATTAGACAAGCTTGTTAGAGAAAATGAAACTCAGCTTTTACAAGATGTAATGGGAGACATTATAATTTCAATAGAAAGAGTTGAAGAACAAGCAAAAGAATATGGACATGGATTTGAAAGAGAATTTGCTTACATGCTTGTACATGGTTTTTATCATTTAAGAGGATATGATCATATAACAGATGAGCAAAGAAAAGAAATGAGAGAAAGAGAAGAAAATGTTCTTTCTCAATTAAATATAACTAGATAACTTTGAGTATGATACGAAATAAAAGAGAGGATAAAATGAAAGAAAAAAAGAAGGAAAGCAAAGAAATAACAAACCACAATTTTATAGATGCGTGGAAAAATGCATTTAATGGAATAATATATGCAACAACAACTCAAAAAAACATACAAAAACAATTAATTATTGCAGTAATTGTTGTTATTGTTAGCTTGTTTTTTAATTTGAATCGTGCTGAATTTCTATGCTTTCTATTCACAATTGTTCTAATAATATTTGCTGAAATGGTTAATACAGCAATAGAAACAGTTGTTGATTTATATGTTGATGTATATCATCCAAAAGCTAAAATAGCAAAAGATGTTGCAGCAGGAGGAGTAGTAATTACAACAATAAATGCAATAATTGTGGCATATTTCTTATTTTTTGATAAAATTGCGGATATAGGACTAACATTTTTGAAAAATGTAACAACAAATCCTATGCATTTAGCTTTTTCTATTATGATTATTGCTATAATTGCAGTTTTAGCATTAATTGCTTATGCAAAAACAAACAAACATAAAGGATTAAACAAAAAAATGGTTCCAAGTGGTCATGCAACTATTGGCTTTGCAGCTAATACTCTTATATGGCTTTTAACTGATAATATAGTTATTTTAATGTTGTCATTATTAACTGCAATTTTATTAGCAGAAAGTAGAATAGCAGCAAAAGAACATACATTGTCAGAAATAATATTTAGTGGTTGTTTTGCAACAATATTAGTATTAATATTATATGGAATTGCAATGGCAATAGTTTAATAAAAATGTAGCAAAGGAGAAAATATATAAAAACAAAGGAAAAAAACAACAAACTAAAATACTAGTTTGTTGTTTCAGACTGTTGACAAAGTATATAAAAATATTTTGTTCAACAGTCTTTTTTGAATTTATTTTTTTGATTTAAAAATTTTTTTATTTTTTAGAAAAATTTTGATAAAATAAATTAAAATATGGGACT
>OLJF01000093.1_pt1 | contig 153780 bp, 176 predicted proteins | sample 1609751 | NCBI WGS metagenome assembly OLJF01 (sample SAMEA4350171, study PRJEB24818) | metagenome | biome: human; feature: gut; material: faeces | place: Denmark | collected 2013-09
GTAAGTGCAGTAATGTATTAAGCTGACCAATACTAATAAATCGAGGGCTTAACCACAATTTTAAAAAAGAAAATCGATAAATCTATAAAACTAACCTATTTCATCTATGTATTTTTGAGTGTGCTTTGAATAAAATAAAAAAAATTACACAAAATATAAAAAAATACTTGAAAAAATTTTTGAATTGTTATATAATTCAAAAGTACAAAAAATTAGTAATTAATTTTCTGGTGATGATAACACTTGGGGTAATACCTGTTCCCATTCCGAACACAGAAGTCAAGCCCAAATGTGCCGAAAATACTTGTGGGTTACCCTGCTGGAAAGATAGGTTGTTGCCAGATTTTATATATATTCCTCTTTAGCTCAGTTGGTAGAGCGCTCGGCTGTTAACCGATAGGTCGTTGGTTCGAGTCCAACAAGAGGAGCCATGAAATATTTTCGTCGAACTACTTGTAGCTCACGAAAATAAAGAGATTGAAGAAAAGTTCAAATTGAAAAATTTGAGCTTTTCTTTTTTGCATTTATATCTTAATATTTCCTCTGAATTTTTATAAATTCATTTAAGATTTAAGTGTTATAAAATAGAATCGTCTCAAAAGCTTGAAAAAAGGAGGTTTTTGTGATATGATTCAAATCGTAAAGAAACAAATCAAAATGAATGAAGAATTACGTTCAAAAATTAAATGGGCTTGCACTTTTAGAAATTGTAAACCAATGATAAAAGAACGGAAGATTACAAATAGTTGAGAATACGAATTTAGCTTATGTAGAACCACATCAAGTTGTAATTATGGATAAATTATATTTATTCTTTAATGAACATGATTATTTCTATATAAATGATTTAACTAATAAGTATCCTATAACAAAATTCCGTGAAATGGTTTAATAATTAACTAATATTAAGTTTATTTGATTTTTCTTTTAAGTTTTACAATTAAATAATGATGATAATAACAGAGTATTAGTTAGTTATATAAAGCTGTCTAATACTCTTTTTGTTTATCTATTAATTAGAAGAAGGGAGGCTAATATGGATTCAAAAAGTGAGAATAAAGTACAAATGATAGCAGGAATATATATTCGTGTAAGTACAGAAGACCAAGCAAGAGAAGGATTTTCTTTGGGAGAGCAACAAGAACGATTAGAAGAATTATGTAGATTTAAAAAGTTTAAAGTTTACAAAATATATCAGGATGCAGGAATATCAGCTAAAGATATGGAACACAGACCTAGTTTTCAAGAAATGCTAAAAGATATGAAAGATGGAAAAATTAATTGTATTGTAGCATATAAGCTAGATAGGGTTACTCGTTCTGTAAAAGATTTAGAAGCATTAATTACAGAATTAGAAGATAACGACTGTTATTTAGTTTGTGATAGAGATGAAGTTGATACTAGTTCTGCTAATGGAAAGTTTTTTATTAGAATGCTTACTGTGCTTTCACAATTAGAAATTGAAATAGTTTCTGAAAGAACTAAATTTGGATTGGGTGGAGCAATAAAAGCAGGTCATTTACCAGGAACATGTCCTGTAGGGCATTATAGAGATAAAGATAAGGTTGTAAGAATTGATAATGCAACAATAGGAATTGTAAAGAGAATATTTAAAATGTATTTAGAGGGGAAAAGTTATTATCAAATTGCAGAGATATTAAAGGAAGAAAAAGTACTATATTCAGAACGTAATTGGACGGACAGTGCTATTAAGCAAATTATTAATAATCAAATATATGTTGGAGATTATGTTAGAAATAAGACAGCAAAGGATAAATCTAAAGTAATTGTATATAGAGATGTAGTTGCTCCTATTATATCAAGAGCAGAATGGGAAGAAGTTCAAAAACAAAAAGAAAAGAATAAACAAGCATTTTGTAGAGATAGAGTTTATATATTTTTTCAAAAATTACTTTGTCCTAAATGTGGAAGTATAATGACTTGTAAAGCACCAGGTGGAAAAAAGAAAGGATACATTTATTATAATTGTTCAGCTTGCCATTATAATTTAAATGAGTCTTATATAGAAAAAAAACTATTAAATTTTATATTAAGTTTAATTGAGTATGATCAAGTTGTAAAAAAATATTTCTATCCTGTATTAGAAGAAAAACATGAATATATTCCAGAAAGTATAGATGAGCAAATTAAAGATTTAGAAGCTCGAAGAGAAAGAATAAAAAATGCTTTTATATCTGGAGTAGTTAAAATGGAAGATTTTTCAGAAGATTATAATTTAATTGAATCTAAATTAAATGCTTTAGAAACTCAAAAACTAGAACATATGGAAGTCAATAATCAGAAATTCTCGCCGATGAAGATTATGGCTGACAGAGATTTTGAAATTGAATCTAAAATTAACGAAGAAATATTTTCAAGCGATTTAGAATTACAATGGAATATGAAAACTAAACTAGAAAAGCAAGAATTTATTTCTAGATTTATTGAATCAATGATTATTGAAAAAGATAGTCATGGTCAATATCAAATAAGAAAAATAAATTTTAGAAGTAGATATATTCAAGAATTAAATAAATTAAATAATTCATTAGTTATTGATTTAGCCAAACCTTCAGAAAATTCAGAAAGTGGAGTACAAGTTTTAAAAAGTACACCGACATTAACTAAAAAAGAATTAAACGAGTACATTGAAAATTTAAAAGAATATTATGATGTAAAATACTATGAAGATTATTTTGATTGGAGTCATAGTTATTTAAGAGAAGATAATATTTTGAATTTACCAAGAGAAAAAGGTAATGAAAAAATAATGAGAGCTGTATTAGTTGATAATAATAAAAACTTTCCAGTAAAGGATAAAAATAAAATTCTAAAAGGAAAATTAGGTATAGTTTCTTATAGAGAAAAAGGAACAAGTGATAAGAATAAATTAGATGATTATTTAAAAGAAAATTCTAATATAGTTTTATATAAAGAAGAAAATTATATTGAAGATGATTCTTGCGAAGATTAGCTACTAGCTGAAGTAGATTTTGAAAAAAGCTACGAAGCAGAAATTTGGCTTGCCAATATTTCTAACCCCCTATGTATTTTGACGTGTCATCAAAATACGGGGGCTCTGCGAGGCATCGAATCAGCCTATAATTGCAAATTAAAATGAAAGATTTTATACAATTCAATATACATTTCATTATACAAAATTGAATCAAAATTTGAATTTTGATTGTCATTTTAATTGCAATAAATATATAAATAAAATTTGAATAAAGGCGACAAACTTTATTTGATATTTTGCTGATTCTTAGTACAAGCAAGGAGAAATTTATAGAGTAAAATCGAAGAAGTTTTTATACAAGGAGAGTGTAAAATATGGGAGATTTATTGTCATATTCTTTTCACTTAGGAAGAGATAAAAATAAAAGTAAAAGTGCTCAAGAAATTGCAAAAACAACACCAAGTGGAGAAACATCTTTTGCAGATAATGCTATTCATAATTTAAAAGATTTGTCAGATGTTAATAATCATAATCACAGAGCTTATGATAATAAAGTTGATGATATAGAAATTATAATTGGTACTAATAATGTAATAGAAGATGTAAAAATTTTATATTTAGAAGAATTTGAAAAAGCAAGAAATGAATATAATAATAAGCAAACTAGAAATGATAGAAAAATAGAAAATTATTTACAATATGTTTCAGATGATAAGAAGAAAGATATTGCTTGTGAAATTATAATTGAATTGGGGGATATGGAATTTTGGAAACCACAAGAATTAAGTTCTAAAAAGCAAATGACAGAAGTTTTTGCAGGACAAGTTGAAAAGTTAAAAGAATTATTGCCAGATTTTAAAGTTGCAAATGTTGTTGCACATTATGATGAAACATCACCACATTTACATATAGTTGGAGTGCCAGTAAAGGAAGGATTTAAAACAGGATTAAAAAAGCAAGTTTGTAAGTCGAAAGTATTTACAAAAGAAGTACTTACTAAATTACAAGATGATATGAGAAATGATTGTATAGAAAGATATAATCAAGTGTTTAAACAAGATGCAAAACTGAAAATAAAAGAGAATGGCAGAAATAAAGATTTTAATGTTAAAGACATGAAGTACTATGGTAAATTTAAAAATGAATTAGCTAATAATAAAGATGAAATTGATAAAGCTAATAAAGAAAGTGAAATAATAGATAGTAATGCATCTGATGTTGAAGAAGTTTTAGAAAAATTAAAACCAGTACCATTTAATAAGAATAATAAACAAATATCTAATGATGATATAGAAAAGATTAATCAATTTGCTGAAGATGTTAAGAAAAGTATAAAAGGTTTCAAGACAATTAATAACTTGAAAAAGACAATGGAAGAATTTGAAGAAACATATCAAAATTTAAAAATGGAAAATAGAGAATTACATAGAACGGTAAAAGTTCAACAAGAAGAAATTGAAAAATTAAAAGAAGAGGTAAGTTTTAAAGATGGAATTATTGGAGAGTTAAAACAGACAATATCAGTTATAAGAAATGAGTTAGATAAATTTAAAGGATTTTGGAGAAAGTTATTAAGAAGATTTCAAGATAAAATATTTGATGAACGAACTACTAATATTTCAGAAGATAAAAAGAATTTCACAATAGTTGCTGAAGATTTAGAGAAAAATGGTATTTTTGATAATAATGATTCAGATATAATTCATGATATAAGTAAAAAAGTATTAACTGTTGAAGAACAAGAAAAAATTAAAAGTAATAAAAATAAGAATAGAAAGAAGGATTTAAGGTAAAACAAAGGAGGTACAAATGTTTAATAGAGAAGAATATATAATAAACATGATTAAAGATATGAATATAAATGATAAATTAAGATTAGGGGTTGCAATGTTTTCAAGTTCATTTATTAATACAAATTATAATAAAAAAGAAATGTTTGAGAAAATGGATAGCAAGTTAAAAAAGATTGATAGTACATATATTATGAGCTTTTCTGGAATATATGATCATACTGTTGTAATGTTCGTAATGTCAAAGGTTATGGAGTTTACTAAAGAAGAGCAAAATAGGATAGCAATGTATTTAGTGAATAGTATATAAAATTAATTGAAATTGTTGACATACACAAACAATTGTTTTGTAATACGTTAAAGTAAGGATGTGATAACAATGAAGAAAGAATTAATAAAAACGGAATTGAAAGTAAAGGATAATATAGTTGGTGTAATGAGAGTAGGAAATGTAGATTATATCTCATTAACAGATTTGGCTAAGTTTAAAAATAGTACAAATCCTGCAAATGTAATTATTCATTGGTTGAGTAATAAAGACACAGCTTTATATGTTGGATTATGGGAAGAACTTAATAATGAAAATTTTAATTTCACGGAATATCGTGAAATTAAAATTAATGAAATTGGAACATCATCTTATACTATGAGTCCAAAACAATGGATTCAAAGAACAAATGCAATTGGAATGATATCAAAAGGTGGAAAATATAGTATTGGTACATATGCTCATCCAGATTTAGCATTTGAATTTGCTATTTGGCTTAATGTAGAATTTAAATTATATTTAATCAAAGAATTTGAACGATTAAAACAAAATGAAAGTTATCAAAATAAAATTGAGTGGTCTGTTCGAAGAGAACTTGCAAAAACTAATTATAAAATACATACCGATAGCATAAAAGAAAATATTATTCCTACACTAACTGAAAAACAAAAACAATATGTATATGCAAATGAAGCGGATATTTTAAATGTAGCGTTATTTGGAATGACAGCAAAAGAGTGGAAAGATAAAAATCCAGATTTAGAAGGAAATATGAGAGATTATGCTAATGTTCTTCAGTTAGTTATTTTAGTAAATCTTGAAAACTTAAACGCAGAAATGATTGAACAAGGAATAGAACAATCAAAAAGATTAGAAAGACTTAATCAAATAGCTAAAAAGCAATTTGAAATATTACAGGGAACGGCAGGAATAAGGAAAATAGAAAAGATTGATAATAAGAATATTATGTTGAAATAGTAATAATATTTTTTTTATAAAAAATACATATTTATGTTTGATTTGATAAAAATAATATTGAATAAATAAAATATGTATGATATAAATATATAATAAATGAAATAAATTGTATCAAAAAAGAGGAGAAAAAATATGAAAGTGTTAGAGTTAGCAAAAGCATTTTTAGCTATTAGTGCTATGACACCAAAAAAATTACAAAAATTATGTTATTATGCTCAAGGATGGTATGCTGGGATAACGGGAGAAAAACTTTTTGAAGAAGAGTTAGAAGCATGGGTTCATGGACCAGTATGTCCAGTTTTATATGATAAATATAAAAATTATGGATATAATGAGATTCCTAAATTGGATATTGAAATTAAAGATAAAGAGATGCAAGAATTTACAAAACAAATTTATAGAATTTATGGAAATTTAGATGGTGATGAATTGGAACAATTAACTCATAAAGAAATGCCATGGATTAGTGCAAGGGTTGGAAAGCAAACATGGGAGTCATCTAATGAAGTAATAAAGTTTTCTGATATGCAAAAATTTTTCATGAATAAATTAAAAGAAATGCCAGATAATGTCTAAAAAAATAGATTTATTAAGTAGTATCCCAGAAATTAATAAGAAAAATATAAATGTATCAGATACTTTAAAAACATTAAAAGAACAAAAGAAATTAGAAGAACAACCAATTAATATATCATTTAAATTTTTTGATAGAGAAAATGAAATGTTTAATTTAGGGAATGCAGACTTAAATTGGTATTTATCATTTTTAGATTCTTTGCAATTATTAACTAAGATAACGAGAAAACAGTTATTTAATGAATATAAGAATAAATTTAAGCCACATCCATATGAACGGACATATTAATTTCAAAGATAGTATGCTATTAGATCCTCAGATAGAAGCATATCAATTAAGAATTAGTAAAGGTAAGGGAAGAATACATGGCTTTTTTGTAGAAAATACATATTATATTAAATTTTTAGATAATAATCATAACATGTATGATTCAGAAGGATATGGAGGAATTCAAATTTATGATTATCCACTAAATCAATATGAAAAGCTTCAACTAGATTTTGAAAATATAAATAATGAATGTAATAAGTATAAAGAATTAAATAGAGTGTTAACAGATAGCTTAGATAAAAGTTTTAATTCTTTTTGTGAAAATTGTTTTGATTGTGATAAATCTTCGGATTTATATAAAACTTTTAATTATAAATAAAACTTTTTATAAAAAATATTTATAGATGTTGTAGTTGATATAATATATTAAAAGAAACGAATTAGGAGTAAACAATGCTATTAATAGAAGTAAAAGATTTAATAAAAACATATAAAACATTAGAAAGAGAAGAAGGCTTAAAAGGGTATTTAAAAAATTTAATAAAACCTAAATATAAAGAATTTAAAGCCGTAAAAGGAATTGACTTCAATATAGAAGAAGGAGAATTAGTTGGTTATATAGGAGAAAATGGAGCTGGAAAATCAACAACAATAAAAATGCTTACAGGGCTATTAACACCAACATCTGGACAAGTTATAGTAAATGGAATTGTTCCAAATGAAAATAGAATAGAAAATAATAAAAATATAGGAGCTGTTTTTGGACAAAAAACTCAATTGTGGTGGGATTTACCAGTAATAGAATCTTTTAGATTAATAAAAAAAATGTATAAAATACCAGAAAATGAATATAGAAAAAATTTAAAGCAATTTACTGAATTGTTGCAATTAGAAGATTTATTAGAAAAGCAAGTAAAAAACTTGAGTTTAGGACAAAAAATGAGATGTGAAATTGCAGCTACATTTTTACATAATCCTAAAATAGTCTATTTAGATGAACCTACCATAGGATTAGATGTTTTAGTAAAAGAAAATATTAGAAAATTTATTAAAGATATAAACAAGGAACGAAATACAACAATAATACTCACAACGCATGATTTAAAGGATATTGAAGATGTATGTAATAGAATTATATTATTAGATAAAGGCCAAATAATTTTTGATGGAGAAAAACAAAAATTTAAAGATACATATGGAAATAGTGTTTCAGCTGAAATAATAATAAAAAATAAAAAAACAAGCATAACAGAGAATCTATATGAAGAAGATTTCGAAATTATAGAGGAAAATGAAGATTGTTTAAAAATTAAATTTAGTCATGATCGAATGACAATAGTAAAAATAGTAGATATAATTTCAAAATATGGTGATATAGTAGATATTCATATGAAGGAAACAGAATTGGAAGATATATTAAAAGAAATATATAGAGGAGCAAAAATATGTTAGAAACATGGTTAGCATTGGCAAGAGTACATTTTAAACAATATTCTATCTATAAATCAAACTTTTATTTATGGACCATAAATAGAATAGTTGAAGTTGTTGTTTATGTTTTTGTATGGCAAGCAATATATTATCAAACAGGGAATGCAGGTGGGTATAGTATTGAATATATGGTTACTTATTATATTTTAGTAATTTCAATAAAGGCAATTGCAACATGGGGAATTAATGAAGATATTGCAAAGTCAATTAGAAAAGGACAATTAAATAAAGAATTATTAAGTCCAGTATCATACTTTAAATATTGTTTTGGATTATATATAGGAGAAATAGGATATGCAATTCCAATTTCAATAACTACATTTATTATATGTTCGATTTTTTGGAGTGTGCAACTTCCAGTAAGTTTTATAAATTTTTTATTATTTATATTTGTAATAATCCTTATACTTCCAATATCATTTTTTATTCAAATGATAGTTGGGACAATTGGATTTTATACAAATTCAATATGGGGAATGCAAATTTTAAGACAATCAATTATATCGATTTTTTCAGGATTAATTGCGCCACTTACATTGTTTCCTGAGTGGTTTCAAAAAATTGCAGATATATTACCATTTAAAGAATTTATATATACACCGATAAATATTTATTTAGGAAATATATCTATAAATGAAATAGGGGTTATAGTATTAAAATTAATAATATGGGCACTAATTTTATATGCAATATCAAAAGTATTTTTTAATTATTCAGTAAAAAAAATAACAATTAATGGAGGATAAAATGAATAAAGTAATTGATAATATAAGTTTGTATTTATCATTTTTTGTAGCATCTTTAAAAGAATTATTAATATATAGAATAGATTGCCTAACTGGAATATTTTCACAATTAGTTACTCAAGCAGTAGAAGTTATTTTTATATGGATTACATTTCAAAATACAGAAAATTTAGCAGGATGGAACTTTAAACAAATACTTTTGTTATATGGAATAACATTAATATCAATAGGAATCTTAGATTTATGTTTTGATTCATTGTACGATATTGGCCCAAAATATATTAGAGATGGAGAATTTGATAAAATTTTATTAAGACCAGTACATCCATTATTATCAATTATAGGAAGTTCAAAATCCTTTACAGCAGTTGGATATATAGGATTAGGATTAGTTATAACATTAAAAATGTTAATAGAATTATCAATACCAATTACATTTGTACTTATATTTAAAATAGTAATATTTAGTATTATAGGAACAGCAATTTCTGGAGCTATTCTAACGATATTTAGTATTGCATCTTTTTGGACATATAAATCAAATGAAGTGATTTGGACATTTTATAGAATACATACATTTGCACAATATCCAATCGATATATATAATGGATTTATAAAAATATTAATAACAATGATTCTACCATTTGCATTTGTTGCGTATTATCCAACAATGAATTACTTGGGGATGGATAAATACATGATTTATTTATCACCCATTATAATGGTGGTTTTATGGGAAATTGCAATTAAAGTTTGGAATTGGGCATTAAATAAATATAGAAGTACAGGAAGTTAGAGACTAATAACTATATAAGGCAGAGATAATTTAATAAAAATACTTGCAAAATTTAGTTTATTATGTTAAATTAAAACTATCAATTTGAACGAAAAAATAAATCGAGATATATAGCTCACAATTTGTGTGTAACAAAGTTCGCATACTTGTTTACCGAAGGAGCCAAATTAATTTTAGTTAGACTCTTGAAAGTAAAATGTAAGAAAACTTTCAAGAGTTTTTTTAAAATGATGATACATATTATGAAAATTTATTTAGAAAGTTAGGAAAATAAGTATGAAAATAGTTGAAGGAAGAAAGGTTATATGGGAAACAGATAATTTTATTGTAGTAGTACCACCAGATCCACATATATCAAGAGAAGAAGGTGGTCATCTGATAATTATTGGAAAAGGTGATAAATGTAGATATAATTCACGTCTAGATTTTACACCACAAGAAGTATTAGAAGTTCAAAGATTATGCCAAATGATTTGTAAAGCTTATAAAAAGGCTATGAAAAAAAGAAATGTTGATATAGTAAGAATTAATTATTTTGAAGCAGGTAACTGGGCATATAAAGATGAATATAAGGAAAATGGCGAGATTAAACCATTTTATCACGAACATATATATGGAAGAACACTAAATGCAAAAAAACAAGTATTTCCAGAAGCACCATATTTGCCAAACAGAAATACAGGGTTTTATGATGATTTTAAGCCACTTAATGATGAAGACATTTCTTATATTATAGAAGAAATGAAAACATTAGAATTAGATGAAAAATATAGTAAAGAAAAATGGAGAATAAATTAATAACTTAGGAGATTTTGCTATAGAATAAACAAGTGCTTATTAAATCATAGAGATGAAAATGAACCTAACTGTTTTACGGAAAAGCTAAAAAGCTTCTAGCTATGAGTAAAAAATATCTCCTTTTTGATATAATAAATTATGCTATATTAACATTAATGCTTTCATATATAAATGATTATAAAAAGCTAGAAAGATATTAAATAATATATAGAAATAATTATAAAAGGGGAAATATCATGAGAATAGGAATCGATATAGATAATACTTTAACAGAAGTACAAGATAAATTAAACAAAGCAGCATTTGAATATGCAATACAATTGGGCAAGAATATTGATAATTATGATAATCCAATGGAAAATATAAAAAATAATAGAGATACATACAAGAAAAAGTTTCAATTTACTTATGAAGAATTAAAATATTTTTTAAAAGAGATTCAAGAAAATATTACTAACAATGCTACTCCAAGAGAAAATGCAAAAGAAGTAATAGATAAATTAAAAGAAGATGGTCATGAAATATATATAATTACAGCAAGAGATTCAGATTTTCATGATGATCCATATAAATTAAGTAAAGATTGGCTTGATAAGAATAAAATATATTATGATAAGTTAATTGTAAATGCAAGAGAAAAATCATCAGTATGTAAAAAAGAAAAAATCGATTTATTTATTGATGATCAACTTAATAATTGTTTGAGTGTGGCAAATGTTGGAATAAAAACAATTATGATAACTGATAAATTATATGATTATAATGAAATTATGCAATTAAAAAATTGGAATGAGATATACAACTATACAAATGAAATGGAGTAACAAATGAAAAAAATAAAAAACGAAAACCAAATACTTATAATGCTTGCATTTTTTAGTATATCAGTTGGACTATGGGGGAATTTTAGACAACTATGGTTACAAGATAATAATTTTGCTGTCACAAATATAAGTAATATATTAAGCATAGGAACTTTAATAAGCGTTATAATTATTTGGTTGATTGGAAAATATGTAAAATTAGATAAATTAAAAAATACATTAGTGATAGTGTTATTAGTAAAGTTTGTAAACATGTTTTGCTTATACTTTTTAAATATGACAAGTTCTATAGAGTTAATTAAACTATCAATAATAATAGATATTGTGACAGAATACATAGTAATTACATGTATATATCCATTAATAACTACAATTATAAAAAATGGAACAATTTATAGCAAAAGAAGATTAACAGAGTATTTATTTAGAGATGTTGGAATTTTATTTGGTGGAGTATTTATAGGTAAAAGTATTGCAGGAATACTTATAAATTATAATGCATGTTTGTTTATAGCAAATATATTTTTAGTATTTTCATTATTGATGTTACTAAATATAAAAATTAAGGACTTATCAAATAGCGAAGAATACGAAGGAATATCTTCTAAATATATATTAAAAGATAAACTTTTAATATTGTATTTGATTTATATGCTAATAGGAACAATTGCAATGTCAACAGCTCTTGGATTAAAAATGTTAACATTAACAAACTATTTTAAATTTAGTGATAGTGTAGCTACTAATTATTTATTAATATTAGGTTTATTAGCAGATATATTTGGAATTATAGCATTAAAGTATTTAACACCAAAAAATGATTATTTAACAATAACTATAAAATTTGGAATAAGATTTTTAGGATATGTAATAGCATTTGTATCAAACAATATAGCAATTACATTAATTGCTATTACTTGGTCTATATTTATTTCAACGTCATATGAAAATATTTGCGATGCTGTATATATTAATAGATTAGAAAATAAATATCAATTAAGCTTTTCCAATATATGCCATATAATTAGATTTTTAGGGGAAGCAATAGGAATATTTTTGTGTGGATTAATGTATGAAAAAGGATTAAGATATATGTTTGGATTATCATCTCTATTTATAATGTTTCAGATAGGTATAGCTTATTATATGATATATTTAAGAAAAAAAGAGAACAAAGTATAAAAACATATTTGTATGTAGAAAGGAATTTAAAATAGGTAATAGAAAACGGATATAAAAAAATTAAATAAAGAAAACATAGAAGAAATAATTCCATTAAGAATAGAATTACAAAAGGTAGATTTCGAAAATAATTTAGGTATAGATGAAAAAATTTTAATTGATAAAACCAGGGAGTTTATGAATGAAAATTTAGATAAAGATTTATTTATGTATGGAGCATATATAGATGATAAATTAGTATCAATTTGTGGATTGAGTATTTTTAAATATTTTCCACAAGCAGATGATTTAAGTTGCAAAGTTGGCTATATTACTTGTGTATACACAAAAGATGAATATAGAGGAAATGGGTATCAAAAACAGGTATTTCAAAAATGCATAGAGCTAGGAAGAAAAATGGGAATAACAAGATTTAAATTAAGTACAAAAAATCCTATTGCAATGAGAATGTATAAGAAATTTGGATTCAAAGAAGATAATAATGCCAAAAAGATGAGATTTTAGGAAGAAGCAAATAGAATAGTAAGACATAGAGAAGTACCTCATAATACATTAAATAATGAAAATGGAGAAGGACTGTGTGAAGAACAGTCTTTTTTTATTAAAATGAGATATTATGTTGAATTTAAATTACTAACTTTAATAAATTTTAAAACAAACTATAAACAAAAGAAAATAAATCATAAGATATAATCTTGTTTCTAAAATTTAGTTGATAATTAAGTAGCTTTATGGTAATATATTACTTAAGAAAAAGCATTTTTTAAGGAAGATAAAAATGAACAAGCAACAAATATATGATTATTTAAAAGAAAAAAACATATGGCATGAAGTAACAGAGCATAAAGCAGTTTATAATATGGAAGAATTATCTCAAATAGATGTACCATATCCAGAAGTAGAAGCAAAAAATCTTTTTATTCGTGATGATAAAAAAAGAAATTACTATTTAATAACTGTTAAAGGAAATAAGAGAGTTAATTTAAAAGAATTTAAAGAAAAATATAACACTCGCAGTTTAAGTTTTGCATCAGAAAATGATTTGATGAGCATAATGAAGTTAAGTCCAGGTTCTGTAACGCCCCTAGGATTGTTGAACGATAAGGATTTAAAAGTAGAATTTTATATAGATAAGGACTTTATGAACGATTCCCATATTATTGGAGTACATCCAAATGATAATACAGCAACAGTATGGTTGAAAGTAGAAGAGTTAATTGAAATTGTAAAAGAACATGGAAATCAGGTAATTGTTGTTGAAATATAATTTTAAAGATGCAAATTTAGTTTCTACATAATAAAATGTAGAATATTTACTTTAAATGGAGGAAATATTTATGATAACAGAAAAAATAATATCAAAAAAAGATAACTTACAATTAGAAATATCTATTATGGAGCCAAAAGAAAAACCAAAAGCAATTGTTCAAATATCACATGGAATGGCAGAACATAAAGAAAGATACTATGATTTTATGAATTATCTTGCCAAAAATGGATATATATGTGTAATACATGATCACAGAGGGCATGGAGCAAGTGTAAACAACAATAACGATTTAGGATATTTTTATAGTGAAGATATTAATTACATTGTTGATGATTTATATCAAGTAACAACATATATAAAAGAAAAATATAAAAATTTAGATGTTATCTTATTTAGTCATAGTATGGGAACATTGGTAGCAAGAAACTACTTAAAAAAGTATGATGATAAAATAAGTAAAGTAATCTTATGTGGACCACCAACTGAGAATAAATTATCTGGACTAGGGTTAAGGATTGCAAAAATATTAAAGCCATTTTATAGCAAAAACAAACCAAATAAAATTTTAAATAAAATGACATTTGGAAATTATAATAAAAATTTAAATATAGAAAATGAATGGATATGTTCAAATGTAGATATAGTAAAAAAATATAATGAAGATGAACTATGTGGATATATATTTACAACAAATGGATTTATTAATTTATTTAAATTAATGAAAAAAGCATTTGAAAGTAAAGATTGGAATGTGAAAAACAAGAATCTAAAATGGCTTATTATTGCTGGAAAAGAAGATCCTGTTATTCAGAATGAAGCAAAATTTAATGACTTAGTTAAATTTATAAAAAGTATAGGATATAAAGATGTAACATCAAAACTATATGAAAACATGAGACATGAGATTTTAAATGAAAAAAATAATATAGAAGTTTATGAAGATATAGTAAAATGGATAAAGTGATTTTTAAAAATTATATATTAAAAAATTAAATAAAAATGAAAGTTAGCACTTATGTTTAGAAAATATAATTAGTAATAAATTAAACTCTAAACTAAGTGCTTTAAATATTAAATATTTCTTCATTAAAAATTAAGAAAATCTAAATATAAATTTAAAAAAAGTGTGATAAAATATAAAAGAATAAAAAAGGAGGAAAGGAATGTGAAAGAACCTATTTTAAAATGTGAAAATCTTAACAAAGATTTTGGAAAAAAACAAATTCTAAAAAATGTATCTTTAGAAGTATATGAAGGAGATATTTTAGGATTCATCGGACCAAATGGAGCAGGGAAAACAACAACTATAAAATTAATCTTAGGCCTTCAAAATATAACTAGAGGAAAAGTATTGATAAATGGCTATGATATTGAAAAGCAATTTTCTAAGGCAATAGAAAATGTTGGTGCAATTGTAGAAAACCCAGATTTATATATGTATTTATCTGGATATGAAAACCTAAAACTTGCTGCAAATTTATACAAAGAAATTGATAAAAAAAGAATAAATGAAGTTCTTAAACTAGTTGGACTTGAAAAAAGAGCAAATGAAAAAGTATCAAAATATTCTTTAGGAATGAGACAAAGATTAGGAATTGCACAAGCAATTTTGCATAAGCCATCATTATTAATTTTAGATGAGCCAACAAATGGATTAGACCCTGAAGGAATAAAAGAAATGAGAGAATTACTTTTAAACCTAGCTAAGAACGAAAAAATGGCGATATTAATATCAAGTCATAATTTAGCAGAACTGGATACTTTATGTAATAAAGTATCTATAATAAAAAATGGCAAAGTTATAGAAACAAGTGATATTTCGATAATAAAAAAAGAAACAGATATGGAATACAAAATATTTGAAGTTAATGATACTAAAAAAATAAAAGACTTAATATCTTCAATAGAAATAATTAATGAAACAAAGTTTAAATTAAACGTAAAAAAACAAGATATTCCATACATTGTTAATAAATTAGTTGAAAATAAAGTATTAATATATGGAATTATGGAAGAAGAGAAATCTCTAGAAGATGCATTTTTTGAAAAGACAGGAGGGAATGAAATTTGAGTAATTTAATAAAAAATGAATTAACAAAAATATTTAAGAAAAAGGGAATTTATATTACATTGCTAGTAGTATTAGCATTTATAATTTTAACAAATTGTATTTATAAGTACTTTTATAATGATGATGTATCTTCTTACTATTATAGCGAAGATTATATAGAATATGCAAAACAAGATATATCAAAATTAGACCCAAACAAACCAAGTGATACAGCAAAATATATAGAATTAAAAACACAAATAGATATATATGATATAATAAGAAAATATGATAGTAAATCATGGCAAAGAGAAGTGGGTGGAAATGAAATAGCAACATATGTAAATGAAAAAAATACATATTTATATGGAGAAAATAAAGATGAAAAAAAAGCACATGATGTTCAAAATAAAATAGATGAGACAATAAAAAAATTAGATGAGAATGATTGGGAATATTTTGCTACAAAAGAATTAGAAAGAGCACAAGAGAATGTTAAAAATATTGAAGAACAACAAAAAAATACAGATAATAAACAACAATTAGAAATTCTTGAAGAAGATGTAAAACTTGCGAAAATTGACTTACAAGTAGCGAGATATAGGGTAGAAAAACAAATAAAATATGGTAACAATTATCTAAATACAGCATTAAATGAATACCAAAACGAGAGTAAAAATATAGAACAAATGAAGAAAAGTGAGGCAGAAATGTCTTATAAGATAAAAAAAGAATATAGACAAAGTATTGAAAATAAAGAGATAAGTAAATATATAATTGAAAATAATCAAGACATTAATAAGACAGATGATATAAGAGGAATTTTGAAAGATTTCTTTAGTCAATATGGTTTATTTATTATAGTAATGGTTGTAATGATAGCAGGAACTATTGTAAGTGAAGAATTTAGTAAAGGAACAATAAAATTATTATTAATAAAACCTTATGATAGAAATAAAATTCTATTATCTAAATTTATAACTGTATTTATTATGATAGCATTTTCTATAATAGCAGTATTAGGAATGGAACTAATAGTTGGTGGAATTATTTTTGGATATGATAGTCTATCTGTGCCAGTAATTCAATATGATTTTAATACAAATACTTTAGTTTCAATGAATATATTTGCATATGTGGAAATTAAATTATTGTTACAACTTCCAATTATAATTTTACTTGCAACTTTGGCGTTTGCATTTAGTACAATATTTACAAACTCGGCAATTGCAGTTGCACTTCCACTTTTGGGATATATGGGATCAAGTGTTATTAACTTATTAATTGTACAATATAATGTTAAATTTATGAGATTTTTTGTTACACCAAACTGGGATTTTTCAGAATATTTATTTGGTAAGTTACCAATGATGGAAGGATTAACAGCTAATTTTTCAGCTATTGTATGTGTAGTATACTTTTTGGTAATGATTATACCAACATTTATTATATTTAAAAGGAAAAATATAAAAAATATTTAATATAAAAGTCGTACAAAAATTTATTGTACGACATTTTTTTGTATACAATTTGATAAAAAAGTAATATAATAGCTATAAACTAGGAGGGGGATAAAAAATGAAAGTTATATTAGTAAATGGAAGTCCACATTTAAAAGGATGTACTTATACAGCATTAAAGGAAGTGGAAAAAACACTTAAAAATAATGGTATTGAAACTGAAATATTCCAATTGGGAACAGCACCTGTATCTGGATGTATTGGATGTGGGAATTGTTTGAAAACGGGAAAGTGTTTTATAGATGATAAAGTAAATGAGTTTTTAGAAAAAGTACCAAAGGCAGATGGTTTTGTTTTTGGTACACCTGTACATTTTGCAGCAGCATCTGGAATGCTATCTTCTTTTATGGATAGAGTATTTTATGGAAGAAGAAACTTGTTTAGTAATAAACTAGGTACAGCAGTAGTAAGTTGCAGAAGAGGAGGAGCAACAGCAACTTTGGACGAAATAAATAAATATTTTGGAATTAGTAATATGCCAATTGTATCTTCACAATATTGGAATATGGTCCATGGAAATAATCCTGAGGAAGTACAAAAAGATAAAGAAGGAATGCAAACTATGAGAACATTAGGAAACAATATGGCATGGCTCTTAAAATCTATTGAAGCAGGCAAAAATGCGAAAGTAGAATTACCAAAAAACGAAGATATAATTTCTACTAATTTTATAAGATAAAATATCTAAAACAAGGGAGAAATATAGTATAAAAGCATTGACAAAACCATAGTAATTGTATAAGATGAAGTAGAAATATAAAATAAAAAAGGAGTTTTATAATGAAGAAAAATGAGAAAATTATGATAGGAGTATTAGTAGCAATAACAGTAATTGTACTAATAGTTGCAGTAAACAGAGGAAACAAAAAAAATAAAGATGGAAATAATGAAAATGTAGCACCAGAAGAAGAATTTGTAAATGTATTAGAAGATGGAACAAGATTAAATAAAAGTGACAAATTACATGAAAAGAAAGAATTTGATGGAATGGAGATAACAGATTTCCAATTAACAGAAAAGGATAATGTAACATTATTATTAGGAACAATAACAAATACATCAAATGAGAAAAAAGGTGGATATCCAGTAAATATAAAAGTAGTAGATAAACAAGGAAATGAAATAATAACAGTAGCAGCATTTTTTGGAGAATTAGAACCAGGACAAAATACACAATTAAGTACAAGTGCAACATTTGATTATGCAAATGCCTATGACTTTAGTATAACTAAGAAATAAAAAATTAAGCAAAAAGAAAGAGTAATATTTAGTAAATATTATGGAGGAATAACAATGACAAAAAAGATAAAACGAGAAGGGGCAATAACATTAGTAGCTTTAGTTATTTCAATAATTGTAATTTTGATATTAGCAGGGATAAGCATCCAAACATTAATGGGAGAAAATGGAATAATAAATAAGGCAAGTATAGCCAAAGAAGAAAGTAAGAAAAAAGAGTATAAAGAAGAGTTAGAAATAATAGGAATTGACTTAGAGGAAAAAGAAGGTATAAATTTATCTTCTGAAGAATTCATGGAAAAATATAAAGAGAAGATAGTAGCAGATGCAATGTTTGAAGTAGCAAAACTAAATGATCCAATAGATGAAGATGGTACAATAGTAATAATAGTTAAAACTAAAGAAGGATATGTTTATAAGGTAACAAGAAATAAGGTAGAATACATAGATAAGATAGAAGAAACAACACCACCAACTATAAAAGACAGCGATATAGAAAACAGGATGGACAAATGGAAAAGTGCAAGTAACTCTGAATATAAATAATACAGATTTATCAAATTATGGATTACAATATTCATTAGATGGAAAAACAAATTGGAAAACATACTCAGGACCAATAACGTTTGAAGATAATGGAAAATTATTTGTAAGACTAAAAAATAAATATCTAGAGTATACTGACGCAACAGTAGTAAATGTAGCAAATATAGATAGATTAGCACCAAAACAATTTGTACCAACAGCAACATCAACAACAAATAGTATAACTTTAACAGGTAGTACAACAGATGCACCAAAGACAGAAAAAGATGAATGTAGTGGAATAAAAGAATACTATTTTAGTAATGATAATGGAGCGACATGGAAACAGAATAGTAATAAATTAGCAACAAGTTATACATTTACTAAATTACAACAAAATAAAGAATATAAATTAAAAATGAAAGCAGTAGATAAAGCAGGAAATGAAGTAATAACAAATGCAATAACGAAAACAACTGGGAAAGTACCTAGTTTAACAGATAGTAATGTAAAAATAGAAGCGACTCCTACAGGATGGACAAAAAAAGTGGAAGTAACTATAACAACAGAAATAACAGGATATACATTGAGATATTCGACAGATGGAATAACATGGAAAAATTATACACAAAAAATATCAATTACAGATAATGGTCCTATATATGCACAGTTATGGGATGGAACAAATGCAGGGGGATATGCAACAAAAAATATAACAAATATAGATAACGAGGCTCCTGAAATTATAGAGTTTATAACAAATAATGCATATACAGCTGGAGCAATTATAGTTTTAAAAGATAATAATGAACTTAAGAGCGTAAAAGTAAGTAATCCAAATGGTGAAAATTTAAATCTATATGACGCAGATAATTCACAGTTATTGAATAACACATCATCAATAAATGCAAAAGAATATAAGTTTGTCTTCTTAGATGATAAGGATGGTGTATATAAAATAACTGCAGAAGATGAAGCAGGAAACATTAAAGAAAAATTTATTAAAATAAAATTCTTATTTAAAGCAGTATACAATGGAGAAGGAAGACAACCTTTAGCTGATCAATGTACAACAATTACAGGAGGATGGCTAACAAATTATTGGAAGTCGACTTATGGTAATATTGATAAAGTTACTTATGGAGACCTAAGCAATGTAGGAACTCTTACCATAAAAGCTGAACCATCAACATTTAATGGTAGATTGGGTACATGGTATACTAAAAATGAAATAGATTTAACAGAATATGATTATCTAAGAGATGCTAAATATAACTTTTTATCAACAACATCAGATAATTTATGGTTATGGGCAGGAACGCAATTTGGAATGTGTTCTACTGCAGAAGCAACTTCATGGGCAGTAACAACATTGGATATATCAGATATTAAAGAAAAAAGAACAATAATAACTGGAATGAATAATGATGATACAAGCAAGTCATATGATTTTTATATTCCAATATGTTATATGTATAAGATAAGTGATTCAGATAAATTTGATGACTAAGGATTGTAAAGTCAATGGGGTAACAAGTTTTGAATTGTTACCTCATTGATTTGTCTAGAAAATAAAAAAACATCTTGCCATATTAAAAAAACAGATATATAATTATAAAAAAATATAAGAAAGGGAGAAGAAAATGATACAAACAATTGAAACTTATTTTTTGTTATTTATGTCTTATGCTATTTTAGGATGGTGCATGGAAGTAACATGTAAATTGATTGAAAAGAAAAAATTTATAAATAGAGGATTTTTAATAGGGCCATATTGCCCAATCTATGGTTGGGGAGCAGTAGCAATTACAATTTTATTAAGTAGATATATGAGTGACCCAATAGTATTATTTATAATGGCAATTGTTATATGTTCAATTTTAGAATATTTTACTAGCTATTTTATGGAGAAAAAATATCATGCAAGATGGTGGGATTATAGTTCAAAAAAATTCAATATAAATGGACGTATATGCTTAGAAACAATGATTCCATTTGGAATATTAGGTGTTGCAATTATGTATGTTACTAATCCATTGTTATTTAGTTTATTTGAAAAAATTCCTGAAATGGCTCTTCATATTATATCAGCTGTTTTACTAATAGGATTCTTAATAGATAATATAATATCTTCAAATGTTATAGAAAGTATTAATGTAGAAGGAAATAAATTAATAAAAGATAATACAGAAGAAATAACAGATAAAGTAAAACAAATATTAACACAAAAATCTTGGTTACATAGAAGATTAATAAATGCATTCCCAGAATTAAAAGATATAAGAATAAAAATAAAAGATGCAAAAGAAGATGTAAAAAAAGCAGTAAAAGATAAAGAAGAAAAAATAAAAAACAAGTCAAATAATACTTAGTGATAGGAGAAAATATGGAGAAGATATCAAGACCAATAGGGATATTTGACTCAGGAATAGGTGGAGTAACAGTATTAAAAGAAATTATAAAATTATTGCCAAATGAAAACTATATTTATTATAGTGATTCAAAAAATAATCCATATGGTGATAAGCAAGACAAAGAAATTTTGAAAATTTGTGATAATATAGTAGAAAAACTAATAAGCAGAAATTGCAAAACAATTGTAATAGCTTGTAATACAGCAAGTGCAAAAGCAGTAAATTACTTAAGAGATAAATATAAAACAATACCATTTATTGCAATTGAGCCAGCATATAAAATGGTTTATGACTATGCATATGATGAACCTACTTTAGTCATGGCAACAAAAGGTACAATTGAAAGTGAAAAATTCAACTTATTATATAATAAGTATAATAATCATAAAACAGAATTACTAGAATGTATTGGGCTAGCAGATATAATAGAAAACGGGGAAAAAGAAGAAATTAAAAAATATTTAGAACTATTATTATCAAAATATAAGGGAAAAATAAAAAATGTAGTACTTCGGTTGTACACATTATCCTTTGGTAAAAAATGAAATAATGGAGGTCTTAGGAGATGATATTATATTTTTTAATGGTTCTATGAATTTAGCAATACATTTAAAAGAGGTATTAACAGAAAAAAAATTACTAGAAAACAATAGTGGTAAAATAGAATTTTATGATTCTAAAAATTCTTATAAAAAAGAAGAAAGATTTTATAATTATCTAAAATAATCAAATAAAAGGAGTAATACAAAAATGAAAATTATAAAAAATGTTTTAGAAAATGAACTAAATATTAGAACACAAAAAGATTATCCAATTAAAGGAATAGAATTTATTGATATTACACCATTATTATTACAAAAAGAGACATTATCAGAAATAATAGAAAAATTTAAAGATGAATTACAAGGAAAAGAAATTGATTATATAGTTGCACCAGAAGCAAGAGGATTTTTGTTTGGAACAGCAATTGCAGAAAGAATAAGTGTTGGTTTTATACCTGTTAGAAAAAAGGGAAAACTACCACCACAAACAGTAGAAACACAATTTGAATATGTGAAAGAATATGGAAAAGATACTTTAGAACTTCCTAAATTAGTAAATGAAGAGTATAAAGATAAAAAGTTTTATATTATGGATGATATATATGCAACTGGAAATACTATGGCATCAATAAAAAAAGCAATTGAAGATTTAGGAGGAAAAGTAGTTGGAGAAGGGGTTGTTATGAATATTATAGAACTAAATAATAACAAAGAACTATTTTCCCTAATAGATGTTAACGAACAGTAAAAACAAGTAATAATTACAATATGGATAGTAAAAAAGTAGTAGATAAATGATTTTTACGTTATCTACTACTTTTTTATTGAAAATTATAAATATTTTTTTAATTGTTCAACAGTATTTTCTTGAAATTTAACAAATTCATTTAGTATATTTTTAGTTTTTGAATCAGCATCAGGATTATTGTTTAATAATTTGACACCTTCAATAATTCCCATATTAGTACCTTTGATCATCATTTCGGAAATTTTAGAATCACTTTTATTATCCATCGTATTCCATTCAATAGTCATCCATCCCATAGCCTTTTGCATAGGATTCAACTCTTTTGGAAATTCTCCATATTTACTTAATTGCTCATTTACTTTATTTAGAATTTCATTATATTTATTGTATTGAAATTGTAAGTCATTTTTTAACTTAGAATCTGTAACCTTTTCAGATATAGTAGAAATAGAATCCATTCCCATCTTTATACCTTTATTTACTTCGTTTAAAATATATTCTGAATTATCCATAAATCAAACCTCCATTATAAAATATATCTATATTATTAACTAAAAAAGTAAAAGATATTTATAAAAAATACTTAAAATTTTTAAAGTTCACAAAAAATTTACAAAAAAATTAGCAGAATGTATTGACAAGTGCTAAAAAGGGGTATAATATATATAAAGTTAGCAAACATAATAAAAGAGTGCTAAAAATAAAAACTAACAATTAAAACTAAAGAGGTGAAAAAATTGTTAGATGATAGAAAAAAGAAGGTTTTGCAAGCAATAGTTGAGGAATATATAAATACAGCAGAACCAGTAAGTTCAAATGCATTAACAAATAATTATGGATTAAATTACAGTAGTGCAACAATAAGAAACGAGATGGCTGACTTAGAGAAAAGTGGATATTTGGATAAAACACATACATCAAGTGGAAGAATTCCATCAGCAAAGGGATATAGATATTATGTAGATGAATTAATAAATGATAAAGATATTAGTTTAGAAGAAATTAAATATATAAGTTCTAAATTAGAAACAAAAGTAAATGAAATTGAAGATTTAACAAAAATAACAGCAAATACTATTTCAGAGGTTACGCATTATACAACAGTATCTATAGGACCAAAAGCAACTAGTCAATTAATAGAAGAAATGAAATTTGTTCTATTAGGGTCTAGAATGATGATGGCAGTTATTTTAACAGATACAGGACTAGTGAAAGAGACAATTATAAAATTTGATGAAGACATAAATGCAAAACAAGTAGAAACAATAAACTATATGTTTAATAATAAACTAAAAGGACAGCCAATAGAAACTATTGATAGACCATTAGAAGAATACTTATTTGATGAAATGACTTATAGTGTAAATGTTATAAAACCAATTATAGAACAAATAAAAAAAGTATTAGAAGAAGACAATAAAATATATTTAGAAGGTGCAAACAAGGCATTTGATTTACCAGAATTTAATAGCTTAGAGGTAGCAAAGAATTTCATTAATGTATTAGATACAAAAGAATTAGTATCAGACATGTTGAATACAGGATTTGCAGAAGATATTAAAGTTTATATTGGTGAAGAAAATGAGAAAGAACAGTTAAAAGATTTTAGTGTAGTAACATTTAAGCATAAAGTAAATGGCAAAGATTTAGGAACAATTGGAATTATAGGACCAAAGAGAATGGATTATTCAAAAGTTATTTCAGTAATGAAATATATAAATCAAAAATTAAATGGAAAAAATTAATAAAGAAAGAAGGGATATAGATGTCAGAAGATAATAAAGAAGAATTAGAAAAAGATATTAAAAAAGATGGTAAGGAAAAAAAAGAAGAGAACAAAGAGAAAAAAAATACTCAAATGGTACCAAAAGAAGATTATGATGAATTAGATGATAGATATAAAAGGATATTAGCAGAATTTGAAAACTTCAAAAAGAGAAGTAGCAAAGAAAGAGAAGGATTATATAATTCAATTCTTTCAGATGTAATAGAGGTAATACTTCCTGTTGTTGATAATTTAGAAAATGCTGTTAAAGCAGAAACTAATGATGAAAATTATAAACAAGGAGTAGAACTTGTATTAAAACAATTTAAGGATGTTTTAAAATCTAAAGGAATAGAAGAAATAAAAACTATAGGAGAAACTTTTGATCCAGAATTACATGAGGCAGTAAGCAGTATTCAAGATGAAAACCTAGGAGAAAAAGAAATAGCAGTAGAATATAGAAAAGGCTACAAAATAGGAAATAGAGTTATTAGACATTCTATGGTTGTTGTAGCAAATTAAAAATAGTTATTAATTTTAAAAATATAAAATAAATTTATTAGGAGGATTTAAAAATGGGAAAAATTATAGGAATTGACTTAGGAACAACAAATTCATGTGTAGCAGTTATGGAAGGGGGAGAGCCAGTTGTAATACCAAATGCAGAAGGAAATAGAACAACACCATCAGTTGTTGCATTTTCTAAAAATGGAGAAAGATTAGTAGGACAAATTGCAAAACGTCAAGCAGTTACAAACCCTGAAAACACTGTTATATCAATCAAAAGAAAAATGGGAACAGCAGATAAAGTTGATATAGAAGGTGATAAATTCACACCACAAGAAATTTCAGCAATGATTTTACAAAAATTAAAAGCAGATGCAGAAAATTATTTAGGACAAAAAGTAACACAAGCAGTTATCACTGTACCAGCATATTTCAATGATAGCCAAAGACAAGCAACAAAAGATGCAGGTAAAATTGCAGGATTAGAAGTTTTAAGAATTATAAATGAACCAACAGCAGCAGCACTTGCTTATGGAATGGATAAAGAACAAGATCAAAAAATTATGATTTATGATTTAGGAGGAGGAACATTTGATGTTTCAATATTAGATATAGGAGATGGAGTATTTGAAGTTTTAGCAACAAATGGTAATACACATCTAGGAGGAGATGACTTTGACCAAGCAATCATAGATTATTTAGTAAGTGAATTTAAAAAATCAAATGGAATTGATTTAAAAACAGATAAAATGGCAATGCAAAGATTAAAAGAAGCTGCAGAAAAGGCTAAAATTGAGCTTTCTGGAGTACAACAAACTCAAATTAATTTACCATTTATAACAGCTGATAGTACAGGACCAAAACATTTAGATGTTACATTAACAAAATCTAAATTTGAAGAATTAATTCATGATTTAGTAGAAGCAACAGCTGGACCTGTTAATCAAGCTTTAAAAGATGCTGGTTTAACACCAAATGATATTCATAAAGTATTATTAGTAGGTGGTTCTACAAGAGTTCCAGCTGTACAAGAAGCAGTAAAAAGAATTACTGGAAAAGATGCAGATAAAGGAATAAACCCAGATGAGTGTGTTGCAATAGGTGCAGCTATTCAAGGTGGTGTACTTTCAGGAGATGTTAAAGATTTAGTATTATTAGATGTAACTCCATTATCATTAGGAATTGAAACATATGGAGGAGTATTTACAAAATTAATTGAAAGAAATACAACAATACCAACTAAAAAATCACAAATATTCTCAACAGCAGCAGATGGGCAAACATCAGTAGAAGTTCATGTTTTACAAGGTGAAAGAGAAATGGCACAATATAATAAAACACTTGGAAGATTCCAATTAACAGGAATTCCAGCAGCACCAAGAGGAGTACCACAAATTGAAGTAACATTTGACATTGATGCGAATGGTATAGTACATGTATCTGCAAAAGATATGGCAACAGGAAATGAACAAAATGTATCTATAACAGCATCAACAAACTTAACAGATGAAGATATTGATAAAGCTGTAAAAGATGCAGAAGCACATGCAGAAGAAGATAAAAAGAAAAAAGAAGAAATTGAAGTTAAAAATAATGCAGAAAGCTTAATCTATAATAGCGAAAAGACTCTAACAGACTTAGGAGATAAAATAAGTGGAGAAGAAAAAGCTAAAGTAGAAACAGAAATTGAAAATACTAAAAAAGCTTTGGAAACAAATGACACAGAGAAAATAAAAGAAGCAACAGAAAAATTAACAAAAGTATTTTATGATATGTCAGAACAACTTTATAAAAGTGCAAATCCAAATGGAGCAGAAGGAGTAGATCCTAATGCAGCAGGAGAAGGACCAAAAACAGATGAAAACGGAAATGTATATGATGCAGATTATAAAGTTGAAGATGATGGAAATAAAGAATAATTAATATAAAAAGGGATTTAAGGTGTAGTCCTAAATCCCTATTTAATTATAATATTATTAGGGAGATAAAATAATGGCAGGAAAAAGAGATTATTATGAAGTTTTAGGAGTTAATAAAAATGCAACTGATGACGAATTAAAAAAGGCATATCGTAAACTTGCAAAAAAATATCATCCAGATGCAAATCCAGATAATAAAAAAGAAGCAGAAGCAAAATTTAAAGAAGTAAATGAAGCATATGAAACATTATCAAACCCTCAAAAAAGAAGAATGTATGATCAATTTGGACCAGATGGGCCACAAGGATTTGGTGGTGGTGCTGGAGGACCATTTGGACAAGGAGGATATTATTCTTATAATGGTTCTGGTTTTGATGGATTTGGTGATTTTGGAGATTTAGGAGATATTTTTTCATCTATTTTTGGAGGAGGATTTGGAAGAACATCTTCTACAAGACAAAAAGGACCACGTAAAGGTGCAGATTTAAATGTGCGTATGGATATTACATTTGAACAAGCATTTTCAGGAGTAGAAAAAGAAGTAGTAATAACAAGAGATGAAGAATGTAATATTTGCCATGGTACAGGTAGCAAACCAGGAACATCTCCGGTAAAATGTCCAACATGTAATGGAACAGGTCAGGTAACAGCTGTACAAAACACAATTTTAGGGCAAATGCAAACAACAAGAACATGTACTGCATGTCATGGAACAGGAGAAATAATAGAACAACCTTGTGAAAATTGTAGAGGTAAAGGAAAGGTAAGAAAACAGCCTAAGATAAAAGTAAAAATACCAGCAGGAATTGATGATAATCAAACCGTTGTACTTAGAGGAGAAGGAGAGCCTGGTGAAAAAGGTGGACCAAAAGGTGACTTATATATAACAGTAAAAATAAAAAAACATAGTATTTATACAAGAAAAGGAAATAATGTTTTATGCGAAGTTCCAATTACAATAACACAAGCAACTTTAGGAGCAGAATTAGAAATTCCAATGGTAGATGGAACAAAAGAAAAATATAAGATACCAGATGGAACACAAACAGGAAGTAAATTTACAATAAAAAACAAAGGATTTAAATCTATAAATTCAAATAGTACTGGTGATTTTATATTTACAGTAACAGTACAAACACCAAAAAGATTAACAAAAGAGCAAAGAGAGTTATTAGTCCAACTTGCAAAAACAATGAATGAACAACCACCTATAAAAAAGCGTGGATTATTTGGGTAGCTTTTTAATATAATGTAGAATAAATATTGACTTAATTCATGTTTTTATATAAAATAAATATGGATTAAGTTTATTTTTTATAGAAAATATTACAAAGGGAAAGGGGAAATATTATGAACTTTAAAATTACGAAGGAAAAAGGTATTACTTTAATAGCTTTAATAATAACAATAATAGTATTATTAATATTAGCAGGGATAAGTATAGCGACTTTAACAGGAGAAAATGGTATGCTAAAAAAGGTTGCAGAAGCTAATGAGAAGACAGCAAGAGGAGAAGCAGAGGAAGGAATAAAGTTGGTATTAAATGAATGGAAGATTGAAAAAAATCAAAGCCAATCAAAAACATTGGAAGAGTTCTTAGAAAGCAAGGTGGAAACAACAGAATTATCAAATGTAGAAAAAAAAGACAATGGTACATTTGAAGTAGAGAAAAATGGATATATAGGAATTGTTAATAGTAATGGAGAATTGGTAGGAAAAGTAGAAAAAGCAACTCCTCGACCAGAAATAAAGAATATAAAAGTGAAAAAAATAGATGGAAGTGAAATAGAAGAAAAAGGTGTAGAAATAGGAACAAAATTACAAATATCATTTGATGTAAGTATACAAGGAGGAGAGATAACTAGTGTAGAAACTGAGAAAAATGAAAATCTAACATTAAATAATGGAAAAGTAACATATATAACTGATGGACAAGAAACAAGTGTTGAATTTGAAATAACAGGAGAAGTAGGAGAAAATACATATATTAAAAAGAAAAAAATATCAATAGCTAATAAATACATTAAACCATATGAATCTTTAGAAAAAGCTGTACAAGAAATACAAGAAAATGGAAAGAATAAAATACGAATTTCAGCACAAAATAATGTTATAATGCATGAAATAGATGCTATTGTATATGATAATGATTTAGTATTAGATGGAATAAATAATATAAATGGTGCTGAATTAGAAAATAAGATATACAGATTTGGAGATATAGCTGATGTAGCAACAAAAACCGAAAATGCAAAGAGTACAGTATTATTAAAAGTAAAAGGAAATCTTACTATAAATGAAGGTGTGACTTTAACTACTTGCAAAAGTGCAGATGGATATGGTGGACCAAAAGGATTTTTAATATATTGTACTGGAACAATAACCAATAATGGTGAAATAAGCATGACAGACAAAGGCGCAAAGGCTGAAGGTGAAGATGTGTTTTTATATAAAAATGGTAATGATCAATATGAATATGTTCCAGCTACTGGAGCTAAGGGTGGTGAGCCAGTAAGTGCATGGACTCACTATATGCATATTAAAGGAGAACATTATGAGACGATAAACGGGTCTTCACCAGGACTTAAGGGGGAAGACGGTACAAATAGAAAAACGGGAGGAGGAGCATCAGGAGCTGCATCAGCTTGGGGAGCTACTACAACTGGTATGAGTACATGGGCATATAGTGGAAAAGGAGGAAAAGGAACTTCATATTCAGGAGGAAATGATGGACAAAGTGTAGCTACTTCAGCAACTGGTAAAACAATAACAGGAAATTCAGGAACAGAAATAGGTGGTAATGCAGGAGGTTTATTAATTATATTTGCAAATAGTATTCAAAACACTGGCAAAATTACATCAAATGGAGTAAAAGGAATATATAATAATGGAACAGGAGGAGGAAGTATAAATATATTCTATAAAAGAGATATAACACAAGGAACAATAGAAGCAAAAGGTGGAATAGGAAATGATTCAAATGGTGGAGATGGAAGTGTAACTATAAAACATATTGAAGATCTTGATCTTAAATAAATCATATATAAAACAAAAACAAAAAACGTTTTAAATTATAAATTAATAAATTTAAAACGTTTTTTGCATATTATATTTTCTTGTAATTATTTGTAATTATTTATAATTATAGAAATTTTATATAAAATATTATTAAATTAAAAAATATTTAAAATTACTAGAACTTGAGTTTTATATATACATATGATAAAATACAAAAAATAAAGGGAAGAAAGATATGGAAAAGCCAATAAAAATACTAAAAATAATAACATATATAATTTTAAGTGCAATACTAATAGGAATATTAGTATTTATGTACTTTAAGATATTTAATATTGAAACAGAAGAACCAAAACAAATAGACAAAAATTGTAATATAGAAACAAAACAATACAATGGAAGAAAAGTATTTGTAATAACACCAATAGGAAAAGAAAAGAATAATCAGAAAATATTATACTTTCATGGAGGATCATATGTAGCTCAAGCAACAAATCAGCATTGGGAGTTTATAGAGAGAATTGTATCAGATACTGGAGCTACAGTAATATTACCAGACTATCCATTAACGCCAAAATACAACTATAAAGATGTATTTGACATGGTATATCCATTGTATAATGAAATAATAAAGGAAGTAAAAACTAATGATTTAATAGTAATGGGAGACTCGGCAGGAGGAGGCCTAGCATTAGCACTAGTAGAAAAACTGTCAGTTGAGAATATACCAATACCATATAAAACAATATTAATATCGCCATGGTTAGATGTTAGACTAACAAATCCAAAAATAGAAGAAGTACAAAAAAAAGACAAAGAATTAAACAAAGAAACGCTAAAATTAGCAGGAATAGCATATGCAGGAGAAGATGGAATAAATAACTATCTTGTAAATCCAATAGATGGTGAACTATCAAAACTAAAAAACATAACAATAATAACAGGAACAAATGATATTTTAAATCCAGATGTATATATTTTAGAAGAAAGGGCAAAAAGAGTAAACACAAAAATAGAAATAAAAGAATATCAAGAGGCTGGACATATTTGGCTAATAAACAAAAACAGTAGTAGTGAGTTAGTAGAAGCAGCTTACAGCGATTTAGTGAATTTGTTAGGGGGACAGGACTAAAATATTTCATAAAATTGTCGAAAAATAGAGAAATTATGCATAAAGAAGGGAGAAAAAATTGTGGATTGGAGGAAATTAGATAATTCAGCTAAAATATTTCCAATTTCTAATGGAAAAAAGTACAGTACTGTTTTTAGATTATCTGCTGTTTTAAAAGAAAAAGTAAATCAGAGAATATTAGAAGAAGCTGTTAACATAGTATTAGAAGAATATAAATCATTTAAAGTGAGAATGAAAACTGGATTTTTTTGGTATTATTTAGAGTATAATCCTAAAAAGCCAATTATTAAAGAAGAAAAAGAATATCCTTGTAAATATATAGATCCTAAAACAAATAATCAATACTTATTCAAAGTGACTTATTTTGATAAAAAAATTAATATTGATATTTTTCATTCTTTAACTGATGGAAATAGTGGGAATATATTTTTTAGAGAAATTATTTACACATACTTAGAATTAGCACATCCAGACGTATTTAAAGAACAAAGAAAGATAAGAAAAATTGATTATAATACTGAAGATAGTTATGTAAAAAATTATGATAAAAAGGCAAAATCAAATGTATCTGCTAAAAAAGCATATTTATTAAAAGGAAATACAATTCCATTTGGTGCAGTATCTGCAATCCATGAAATTATTGACTTAGAAGATTTAAAAGAGGAAACAAAAAAATACAATATTACAATAACTCGGATATTTAACTGCTGTTTTAATTTATTCTATATATGAAGGAAATCTAAAGAAATATAGACAAAAGCAGAAAAAACCGATAAAAATATGTATACCAGTAAATCTAAAAAAATATTTTCCTTCTAAAACAATGTCAAACTTTTTTTCTTATATGACTGTTATTGCAGAAATGGAAAAAAATAATTTAAATAAATTTGATAAAATTATAGAATTAGTCAAAAAAGAATTTGAAAAAAATCTTACGCAAGAAGAAATTATAAAAACTATGTCTGCAAACGTAAGACTAGGAAACAATATTATTGTAAAATCAGTTCCATTGGAATTAAAGAAAGTATTAGTAAAACTTAGTTATATAGAAATTAGAAAATATACAACAACTACATTTTCTAATATAGGAAGAATTGGTATAATAGGACAATATAAAAAATATATAGATTATTTCTTAATGTTAATTGCTCCTGAATCTGTAGAAAAAATAAAATGTTCTAGCTGTACATTTGAAAATAAAATGGCATTTACATTTACCTCAGTCTTAAAAGATAATAATATTGAAAAAACTTTTTATGATTTCTTAACAAAAAGAGGTATAAAAGTAGAAATAGAAAGTAATGGTGTTTTAGATGATATATCCACAAAAATTAAATAGTAAAAAAGGTGATATTATATTAAAAGTATTTATACTAGTATCAATATTTTTAGCAATTTTATTAGTAATAATAAATAAACTAACAACCGAAAGTATACCATGGGCAGCATTAGCAAATGGAGGAATTGTTTACATATGGGTAACAGTTTTTTATTCTATACGTAAAAATATAAATATTGCAGGACACGTATTATTGCAAACCATCGCTATTTCTTTGTTATCAGTTTATATAGATTATGAATTAGGATTAAAAGGATGGTCTTTTAATATTGTAATACCAATATTAATTATGATAGCGAATATAACAATGCTTGTCTTAACAATTGTCAGCCACAAAAAATTTATAAAATATGCAATATACCAGCTAATAATTGTATTGTTAAGTAGTTTGCCACTTATATTATTAGCAGAAAATATTATACAAAATAGAACATTAACAATAATTTCAATTGGAATATCAATACTAAATTTATTATTTAGTTTAGTTTTGTGTACTAAAGATATAAAAGAAATAATTATAAGAAAATTTCATATGTAAATATAAATAGTATTAAATAAGAGAGGAAATTTGTAGTAGTGAAAAATATAAAAGACTATGATTTAAAAGAATTAAAAGAAGAGCTAGCAACTATAGGAGAAAAGCCATATAGAGCAGAGCAAATATTTAAATGGTTATATGAAGAAAAAGTGAAATCATTTGATGATATGACAAATTTGTCATTAGAATTAAGAGAAAAACTAAAGCAAACTTATACAGTTTGTAATTTTAATATTTTACAAAGACAGGAATCAAAAGATGGAACAAAAAAATATTTATTTGATATATTAGATGGTAATGCAATAGAAACAGTACTTATGAGTTATCATCATGGATATAGTATATGCGTATCATCACAAGTAGGCTGTAAAATGGGATGTAAATTCTGTGCATCAACAGGAATAAAATTTATCAGAAATTTAACAAGTGGAGAAATTGTAGAACAAATATTAGCAGTAGAACAAGATCAGAATGTAAAAATATCAAATGTAGTATTTATGGGGATAGGAGAACCATTAGATAATTATGATAACGTAGTAAATGCAATAAGAATAATAAACAATCAAAAAGGATTAAATATAGGAGCAAGACATATTAGTGTATCAACAAGTGGACTAGTTCCGAAAATTTATAAATTAGCTAAAGAAAATATCCAATGTACATTATCAATTTCATTACATGCAACAAATAACAAAAAAAGAAGTAGTATGATGCCAGTAAACGACAGTTATCCAATAGAGGAATTAATAAAGGCGTGTAAGGATTACATAGAACAAACCCATAGAAGAATATCATTTGAATATGCATTAGCAAAAGACAATAATGATAATTTAGAAGATGCTAAAGAACTTGTAAAACTTTTAAAGGGAATGCTTTGTCATGTGAATTTAATACCAATAAATAAAATAGAAAATGGAAAATTCGAAAAGAGTTCTAATGAGAACATAATAAAATTTAGAGACTATTTGAATGATAATGGAATTGTGGCAACAATAAGAAGAGAGTTAGGATCAGATATTGATGCAGCATGTCGGACAATTGAGAAGGAAGAGGGATGAAGCTTAAGTTATTTGTGCATTTTTAGGATGTCTGATTTTGAAATAAACGAACTTGAAAAAAATAAGCAAATATAGTAAAATAAAATCCAATAAAGGAGAAACTATAAAGATGTTATTAAAAGATATAAAATTATCATTTGCAAACAAAATAAAGGTATATGCTTTTGTCGGACCATCAGGAACTGGAAAAAGTTATAGAGCACAAATGGTAGCAAGTGAGAAGAATGTGAATTTTATAATAGATGATGGATTACTAATTAAAGATAATGAGGTAATAGCAGGAGAGTCAGCGAAAAAAGCTGATACAAAAGTAGCAACAGTAAAACATGCTTTATTTTATGAAGATGATGAAAAAGAGGCTATTATTAAAGCTTTAAAAAAATACAAACCAGAAAGTATATTGATTTTAGGTACTTCAGATGGAATGGTACAAAAAATTGCAGCAAATTTGGGATTGCCAGAAGTGTCAGAAACCGTTTATATAACAGATGTTGCAACAGAAGAAGAAATGAAAACGGCAAGAAGAATCAGGGTAACTGAAGGAAAACATGTAATACCAGTACCAACTTTTGAGATTAAAAAAGATTTTTCTGGATATTTATTAGACCCTTTGCAAATCTTTAAATCAAAAGGAAATGGACAAAAACCGTACATATCAGAAAAATCTATTATAAGACCTACATTTAGCTATTTAGGAAAATTTACTATATCAGATTTAGTATTCAGACAAATTTTGGAATATTTAGCTTTGCAAACTCCTGCAATCCATAAAATATTAAAAACAAGAGTAGAAAATTTTGGTGAAGGTGCCAAAATTTATATGGAAGTTAGTATTGTTTATGGATTTAATGTAGTGGATGGATTAACTGAGTTTAAAATTAAATCTAAAAAAGAGATAGAAAAGTTAACAGCTATGAATGTAGTAGAATTAGATGTTGTTGCAAAAAACATTTATGTACCACAAGAAAAATAAACATATATAAATAGTGGAGGTAGAAGAATGTCATTTATTGTCGCAATTGATGGACCAGCAGGAAGTGGAAAAGGAACTGTAACAAAACTAGTTGGCCAAAGATTAAATTTAGTAAATATAGATTCTGGTGCAGCATATAGATGTATTGCTCTAGAAACAATAGAAAGAAAAATAAAAATAGAAGAAAAACAAAAAATTATAAAAATGTTAGATGATATCAAAATAGAGTTTAGAATTGAGAATGGAGAAAATGTAATTTATCTAAATAATAAAAATGTAGGGGATAGAATCAGACAAAAAGATGTTACACAAATAGTTTCACAAATTTCATCTATTAAAGAAGTAAGATTTACTTTGAATGATATATTTAGAAATTGTGCAAATGGAAAAGATATTATAATGGAAGGTAGAGACATAGGAACTTGTGTTTTTCCAAATGCTAATGTTAAGATATATTTAGATGCATCACCAGAGGAGAGAGCAAAAAGAAGATTTAAACAAAATCAAGAAAAAGGAATAGATATGTCATATAATGAGATTATTGAAAACATAAAAAAAAGAGATAAAAATGATATGCAAAAGGAAATTGGTGCACTAAAACAGGCAGAGGATGCAATATATATTGATTCAAGTGATATGACTATAGAACAAGTGGTAGAAAGAATAGTACAATTAATAGATATTGAGAAAATAAAAATTCACAAAAAATAACAGGAAAAATGAAAAAATTGTGTCCTGTTCCAAGAAAGGAGCAAAATGGAAAAGATTAAGGAGTTTTTTAAAGGTATAGTAAAGGGAATTGTAAAAGGTGCTATATATATATGGTGTAAGACTTATTATAGAGTTGAAGTAAAAGGAACAGAAAATATTCCAAAAGAAGGAGCTTTAATTTTTTGTGGAAATCATAGGTCTTATTTAGATCCTCCATTAATGGTGGTAACTGGAAAAAGAGATATGAAGTTTTTAGCAAAGCAAGAGCTATATAATAATCCATTTTTATCATTTTTGGGGTGGGCATTTGAAGCAATACCAGTAAAAAGAGATGAAAAGGATTTAGAGGCAATTAAAAAATCTTTAAAATGTTTAAAAAGTGGAGAATGTATAGCTTTATTTCCAGAAGGTACTAGAAATGGTTTAGAAAAAGGCCAAAAGGTAAAAGATGGGGTTGCTTTTTTTGCTGTTAGAAGTGGAGCTATGGTTGTACCTTGTGGAATAAAAGGAGGAACCAAGAAAAATAGAAAAGTTACTATTACATATGGAAGACCATTAGATTATAGTGAATATAAAGGAACTAAAGATAAAGAAATATTAGATAAAATAACAAATGAAGTTATGAATAATATAATTAATTTGTCAAAATAAAAGTCAAAATAAACAGTGAAAACATTAATTTGACAAATTAGAAAAACAGGTGTATAATTTTATAAGTTTTTTAGGAGAATTTAGACGTTTTTCAAAGAAAAATTGAAGAACGTCTTAAAACTTGATAAAAAGATAAAAGATATAGAGGGGTAATAAAAATGAATAATAAAAACATAAGAAATATTGCAATAATTGCACACGTAGATCATGGTAAAACAACATTAGTAGATAGTTTGTTGAAACAAAGTCATGTATTTAGGGAAAATGAACAAGTTCAAGAAAGAATAATGGACTCAAATGATCAAGAAAAAGAAAGAGGAATTACTATACTTTCAAAAAATACATCTGTAATGCATGGTGATATTAAAATAAATATAGTTGATACACCAGGACATGCTGATTTTGGTGGAGAAGTTGAGAGAGTATTAAAAACAGTTGATGGTGTTCTATTATTAGTTGATGCATTTGAAGGAGCTATGCCTCAAACAAGAGAAGTATTAAAGAAATCCTTAGCTTTAGGACTAAAACCAATAGTTGTAATAAATAAAATAGATAGACCAGGAGCAACACCTGAAAAAGTAGTTGATCAAGTTATAGAGTTATTTATTGAACTTGATGCAACAGACGAACAATTAGATTTTCCAGTTGTATATGCATCAGCAAAAAATGGTATTGCTAAGATGGATTTAAATGATGAAACTACTAACTTAGATTGTTTATTTGAGACTATAATAAATACTATTCAAGCACCAAATTGTGATGAAGAAGGACCAGCTCAAATGTTAGTTTCAAATATTGATTATGATGACTATGTAGGAAGAATAGCAGTAGGAAGAGTAGAAAGAGGTATTATTAAAGTTGGTATGCCAGTTGCAATATGTGGAAAAGAAGATAAAATTACACAAGGAAGAATAGCAAAAGTTTATACACATGTGGGATTAAATAAAGTAGAAGTTGAAGAAGGAAAAGCAGGAGATATTATTGAACTTGCTGGTCTTGCAGATATTAACATAGGTGACACAATTTGTGATTTTAATAATCCAGAAAAAATTCCATTTGTAGATATTGATGAACCAACAGTTTCTATGACATTTAGTGTAAATAATGGACCATTTGCAGGAAAAGAAGGACAATTTATAACTTCAAGACATATTAGAGATAGATTATTCAAAGAATTAGAAAGAAATGTTTCTTTAAGAGTAAAAGAAACAGATTCACCAGATAGTTTTGAAGTATCAGGAAGAGGTGAACTTCATTTATCTGTATTAATAGAAACAATGAGAAGAGAAGGATTTGAACTTTTAGTATCTCGTCCAAAAGTTATTTTTAAGGAAATAGATGGAGTGAAATGTGAACCAATTGAATTATTGGTTGTAAATGTTCCAGATGATTGTGTAGGAAATGTTATTGAAAAATTAGGTAGAAGAAAAGCCGAAATGGTTAACATGGAACCTGCAGAAATTGGTCATACAAAAATTGAATTTAAGATACCAGCAAGAGGATTAATTGGTTATAGAACAGAATTTTTAACAGATACAAAAGGAGAAGGAACAATGAATCATATTTTTGATTCATATGAACCATTCAAAGGAGATATCCAAGCAAGAGTAAGAGGAACAATAGTAGCTTTTGAAAATGGAAAATCTGTAACATATGGATTATATAATGCACAAGATAAAGGAGAATTATTCATAGGACCTGGTGTAGAAGTATATGAAGGAATGATAGTAGGTTTAAATTCTAGAGGAGAAGATTTAGCAATTAATGTATGTAAAGAAAAACATTTAACTAATACAAGAGCGTCTGGATCAGATGAGGCATTAAGATTAGTACCACCAATTCAAATGTCATTAGAAAAGGCAATTGAATTTATACAAGATGATGAATTAGTTGAAGTAACACCAAAATCTATTCGTTTAAGAAAGAAAATATTAGATTCTAAAGAAAGGGAAAGAGCTGCAAGAAATAGCAATAAGTAATTGAAAAGTGAGACTAATTATATGGATAAGATAGAATTAGAAAAAATAAAAAAAGAATCATTAGAAGAGCATATTCCAATTATTATGGATGATACTTTAGAAGCAATTGGAAATTATTTAAAAGAAGAAAGATTAGATAGAATCCTAGAAATAGGAACAGCTGTAGGATATTCTGCAATTTGCTTTACAGAATTTTTAAGTTCAAAAGGAATAATAGATACAATTGAAAGAGAAGAACAAAGAGTTATTAAAGCTAAAGAGAATATCAAGAAAGCAAAAGTAGAAGAAAAAATAAATATTTATGAAGGGGATGCAGTAGAGATATTACCAACAATTAACGAAAAATATGATGTAATATTTATTGATGCAGCAAAAGGTAAATATCCATTTTTTCTAAAAGAATCATTAAGATTAATAAAACCAAGTGGAATTATTTTTGCTGATAACATTTTATATAAAGGTTATGTTATGAGTGATTATAATAAACATAAACAACGTACAGCTGTAAGAAATTTAAGGGAATACATAAAAGAAGTAAGTGAAAATCCAAATCTTGAAACTGAGATATTAGAAGTTGGAGATGGACTTGCTGTTAGTAAAATAAAAAGTAAATAAACAAAAAAATAAAAAGTTAATAAAACTTTTTATTTTTTTGTTTATTATAAACTTAACTCAGAATCTACCATTCCTTTTGTTCTAAGTTTTTCAGCATAGCTAATAATATTTTTCTTAGAAATATCTTTTGGTAGTCTATTTGCTATTTCATCATGTTCTTTTACTTTATCTAAACATTCTAATATACTATCTTTATTATAAACTTCAGCTGGGATATTTCTTTTTTCTATTAAATCCTCAAGTCTTCGTATAAGTATATCTCTTAAACAAGTGTTAGAATCTTTTTTTCTTAATACCTCAGCAAATTCTCCTATTATTTTTTTATGATGAATTCCTGCATTTGTATATGATGTATGACTAGAACTACATACATTCATATAAGGTGATAATGATAATGCAGTAGAAAATAAGTATTCATTTGTATCAATAGTAATAGTTTTTTGAGTACCATTTTTAGATGGATTTTCTGCTAATAATTGTATAGTAGGTTTTATTTGTATGTGAGTAATCATGTTACGGTATTCTTCAGATTCTAAATAAGCCTGTCCTTGGGGAGTTTTATAAAAATCTTGTTTTTCTTGTTCTGTTTGAAATTCTGGAATTTCATAAGGAGAAATCATTGAATCAGCAGATATAGAATCAAGTATATCTAAATAATATGAAACTTCATGCTCATCATTTTCATCTACTAGTTCAAAGAATTCTTTTATATTAATTGTTTTGCCTTCCATACCACTATGATATGCACTACCCTTAGTTGCTGTATAATATGCTTTATTGGATTGAGATTGTACTTCAACAGGTCCAAATGGAGTTTCAAGAGTATAATATATTGCTTGAAATCCGTTTTCTTTCTTAGATTCTTTCTCAAAAACAAAAGAAGTTTTTAAAACATTTTTAATTAAAGAATCTTCAAAGACAACAGGTAATGTTTTTCGTAATATAGCAAAGTGTAATTTATCATCAATTCTAGAACGGAAAACATTTAATAAAGTATGTAAATCATTTATTTCATAATCTGAAATGATAGTAGGAAAACTATCATTCTTAGAAAAATATTCATATTGATATTTGGCATCATCATAAAGCTTTTTGAAAGATGGATTTGGAGTTCTTTCTTCTTCAAATTCACTTGGAGTTATATTTATTATTCTTTCTAATATTATTTTTTTATATTCGAAGTATTTTTCACCATTTTTAATTGAAGATTGAATATATTCTTGTATTTTATTTACTAAATTGTAATCATTTTGAGAGCAAGTAAGTAATTCTTTTATTTCTGGGTCACTTAGTAGTTGACTAGATTCACCTTTTATTGGAAGAGAAAAATTTATATTATCTAAAATAATTCTAATTCCAGATATATCTTTAACAATTGGTGTTATATTAAATGTTTCCTCAGAGTTATTTTCGAAAATGCATTTAGGAAATTCTTTTTGAATATTTTTTATATAACTTATATCTCCTTTTGTTCTGAATGGTATGTATATACTAAGTTGAGGAAATAATTTTTTGTATGTTAAATATATAGCAGCTGTTAAATAACATAAAAATTCTCTATTTTCAAAAGAGTTATCCTTTTGGTAGGCATCTAATAGGTTCATGAATTTTTCATGTATTTCTTGTTGCTCTGGGTTAGAATACTGTATCCTATTTTTAAAATCGTTTTTTTCCATATGTACCTCCTAATTCGAATATCTTATATAATTATAATATAATTACATAAAAAAATCAAATCAATTGGTCCGGATGTTGTTTTATTTCTCAATTACAGAGTGAATATCAGAATTATATAGTTGATCTTTAATAGAATTTAATTTAACATACTTTTGTAACATATTTAATTCATTTCTATAATATTCAAAACTTTTACCGTAATAATGATGAAATCTATAATTAAGAGGTACATCATATAATATGTAATTGCCATGAGAATCTTTAAAATTAGTTACTTCAATATATCTAGGAACCCTTAAAACAGATGTGTCATCAAAATATCTATGTTTATAGTTTCTGTGAGAAATAGCACTATTAGATTCTAATTTATCTTCAATATAACAAGTTCTAATTTGTGTTTCGAAAGTGCAATCTTTATTAGTTGTATCTTCTGAAACAATATGTAATGATTCATATCCACTTGATTTAGGATTAAGTATATAATCTTTACTTATATAAGGTAAATGAGAAATACCTTCTGAACCAATTACATGTACAGGTTTAATGGCAAAATCAGTTTTTTTCCTATATTCTTCTAGATATTTAGCAACATCATAACTGGCTTGTTTTAGAACTTGAGTATTATCAGAACCATTTACTTCATAAATTACAATTCTTTGAGCAATTATATCATCAATAAGAAAGTTTTTATTATCTTTTATTCTATCATTTAGTTTCTTTTTATAACTTGGCTTAGATTTTATTCTAATTCTTGTATGTGTTACCATATCAGGAAATAGTTCGTTCAAAAATTTTTTTTCATTAGATATTTGATTTTTTATTTTATCTAAATATTCTAATTCATAAAGTTCGTAACGGTTATTTAAATATTCATATTGTGGATGATTTTTTAAATAAGACAATTTATTTTCTTGTATTGGTATTTGAAAAACTAAATGTTTAAGTGAAGTTTCAGAATCTTTGAGTTTTAAATTAATATATTTTTTATCATCAGAAATGAAAACCTCTACATTATCTGAGAAACTAGATAAATTCAGTCTTTCTATAAGAGAAAAAGGTTTTACTTCATATTGCAAAGATTTAGTAAAAGAATTCATTTTTTAATATATCTCCTTAAATATAAAGTTTACGTAAAATAAATATTGACAATTCAAGATTGACCTTATATAATATTTATGTAATAAGAAAATATTACTAAAATTTTATAAAAGACGGAGAATAAGATATGAAAGAAGTTGAATTATTAGCGCCAGCAGGTTCTTTTGAAAAAGCAAAAATAGCGTTTCTTTATGGAGCAGATGCAGTATATGCAGGAACATCTTCACTATCTCTTAGAACTAGAGCAGATATGAGGGATAATGATTTGGAAGACACCATAAAATATGCACATAGTATTGGAAAAAAGGTATATGTTACATTAAACATTTTTGCATGGGATGAAAAATATGAAGAAATAATTCAGATGGCAAAAAAACTAGAAGAATTAAAACCAGATGGAATTATAGCAGCAGATGGAGGAGTAATTGAAGTATTAAAAACATATGCACCAAGTGTAAAAATTAATGTGAGTACACAAGCAAATGTTGTAAGTATGCATGCAGCTAACTTCTGGTACAAAAATGGTGCAAGAAGAATGATAATGGCAAGAGAAATGAATAAAGAGCAATTAAAATATATAATGGAAAACAAACCAGAAGATATGGAAATAGAAATATTTATACATGGAGCCATTTGTTTTGCTTATTCAGGAAGATGTTTTTTAAGTGATTTTTTATCAGGTAGAAGTGCTAATTTAGGTGATTGTGCACAAAGTTGTAGATGGTCATATAACTTATATGCTGAAGAGAAAAATAACCCAAAAGAACTTATGCCAATTGAAATAAATGAATATGGAACAAGTATATTTTCTTCTAAAGATTTATGTTTGATAAGAGAAATTCCAGAGATTATAGATATGGGAATTGATAGTTTAAAAATAGAAGGAAGATTAAAGACAGAATATTATTTAGCAAGTGTTATAAACAGTTATAGAAATGCAATTGATGATTATAAAAAAGATCCTGAAAATTATGATTATACAAAATACTTAAAAGAATTAGAAAAAGTAAAAACAAGAGGATTAACAACATTTTATTTTAATGATAGAAATAATAAAGATATACAAGAATATAGTGGAAAACAATATAATGAAAATTATGAATTTGGTGGTAAAGTAGTAGAATATAATAAAGAAATATCAACAATAGAAATTAGAAATAAATTATTAGTTGGAGATACATTAGAAATTATTGTACCAAATAAGATAGAACCAGTACAATTTACAATAGAAAAATTATATGATGTTGATACAGGAGAAGAAATAAGAGAAATAAGCCCTGGAGTTAAAGGTCAAAAGGTAAAAATTAAATTACCAATAGAATGTAAAAAAGATTGGATAATAAGAAGAAAAAAATAAAATATAAAGAAGTGTCTATATGTTAATATATAGGCACTTTTAAACTTTTAATAAATTAAATAAGTAAAAACCAAGCAAAATACATAAAAGAGAGATTAGTCCGATTTAAATCGAAAGAAACATCTGGAAATAGAACTAATATAGATCCAAGTGTAAATCCAATAATTGCATAAAATGTTTGAGCATAAAATTTATTTAATAAAAATTTTGTGATTTTCATAAAAAATATACAGCCTAAAAAAAGTCCAATTCCCATTGGGATAAGAACAGGAAAGTTTAAATAAGAAACTGATACTAAATAAGTATTATATACTCCCATAAGCATAAGAATAATTGTACTACTAACTCCTGGTACAACAACACCAACTGACATTACAAAACCAGACAAAATAAGATAAATAAAACTAAATTCTGAATTAGTAGTAATTGATATATTTTGTTCTAAAAAAACAGAAAGTACTCCAATTATAAATGCCATAAGTGTATAAAACAAATAATAAGGGTTAAATTGCTCTTTATTATTTGTTTGTTTTATCAAAGTTGGGATACCACCTAAAATAAGACCAATAAAAATAGATTTTGTTTGGACAGGAAATTTAAAAAATAAGTAATTTAAAATATTACTAAATAATAAAATTCCAATACCTATTCCTATAAAAATAGGAAACAAAAAATTAAAATTGCGTTTAATATCTTTAAAAAAATTCAAAATACTATCTAAAAGTTTCTCATAAATTCCAAATATTACACAAAGGACACCACTGCTAATACCAGGTAATATAGCGCCACTGCCTATTGCAATACCTTTTAAACAATTAAATAAAAAAGACATAATTCACCTCTATTTAAAATTTATGAACAAAATAGAAAAAAATTCTAATAATTAAAAAACAAAATAATTTTATGGGGCCATGCACTTTTATTTTTTAAGTACATATAATTGCAATATCAAGAAAAATGGAGGTGCATTTATGATTGGAGCACTTTGTATGACAGGAATTTGTGGCTTTATAGGATTTTTAAAATCTGCTGTGTTTGTTACTCGGGTATATTCAGGGAGGGAATCTATTTCCAGAACCTTTAACACAAGAAGAAGAAAAAAATTGTCTAGAACAAATGGCAAAAGGAGATGAAGAAGCAAGAAATCTTCTAATAGAAAGAAATTTAAGATTAGTAGCACATGTTGCTAAAAAATATAGTACAGCTAAAGTGGAGCAAGAAGACTTAATATCAATAGGAACAATAGGCTTGATTAAAGGAATTAATAGCTTTAATTTAGAAAAAGGAGTAAAATTATCTACATATGTTTCTAGATGTGTAGAAAATGAGATTTTGATGCACTTAAGAGCTACAAAAAAACTAGGAGCAGAGGTGTATTTGAATGAACCAATTGGAAAAGATAAAGACGATAATGTTGTAACACTTCAAGAAGTTTTAGAAAATAATGAAAGAAACATTGAAGAAGAAGTAGATATAAAAATGAAAATTAAACTACTTTATGAGAAAATGAAAGATATATTAAAAGATAGAGAAAAAACCATTCTAGAACTTCGTTTTGGTCTTCGGTGGGCATAAACCTAAAACACAAAATGAAATTGCAAAAATGATGGGAATATCACGTTCTTATGTATCAAGAATCGAAACAAAGGCAATTGGAAAACTAGCAAAAGAAATAAAAGAATAGTAAGAGATTATTTTGTAGATGTACAAATAAAAAAGGATATCTAAAATGATATCTTTTTTTGTATTATAAGAAATAAAGACCTAATTAAAAAATAATTATCTAAAGTTATTGTTTTTTTGTGATTATTTTTATATAATGTAAAATGTTAAGTAGAATCAGGAGGTTTTAATAATGAAATTTAATAATGAAATTTATAAAATACATGAAGTTAATAATTTCAGAGATATTATAAAAGCTACGGTTGAAAAATATCCAGATAATGTAGCATATAAATTTAAGAAAAATTTTAAAAAAGATGATGAATGTGTTGTAGAAAAAAAATATAAAGAAATCAAAATGGAAATAGAGGGATTTTCAACAGCATTATTAAATCTAGGATTGGAAAATAAAAAAGTTATTCTTATAGGAAATAATAGATATGAATGGTGTGTTAGTTATTTAGCTGTAACTACAGGAAATATGGTTATTGTGCCTTTAGATAAAGCATTACCTGATGGGGAAATTAAAAATTTAATTGAGACAAGTAAGGCAGATGCAGTAATTTATGAAAATAAATATGCAGATATATTTAACAAATTAAAAGAATCTAAATCTACTACAATAAAAAATTTCATTAATATGGATTTGGAAAAAGAAGAAAAAGGAATTTTTTCTTTTAGACAGTTAGTTGAACAAGGAATAAAGTTAATTGAAAATGGAAATGAAGAATATAATAAAATTAAATTAGATGACGATAAAATGAGTATTTTATTATTTACATCTGGAACTACATCTCAACCAAAAGGTGTAATGTTATCACAAAAAAATATATGTTCAAATGTAATGGGTATGGCAAAAATGTCAAAAATGTATTCTGATGATGTTCTACTTTCATTTTTACCATTACACCATACTTTCGAATGTACAATAACATTTTTATATGGATTTTATAGTGGGGTTACCATTGCATTTTGTGATGGTTTGAAATATATAGCTAAAAATTTAGAAGAATACAAAGTAAGTGTTATTGTAGCTGTTCCTTTAGTATTAGAAACTATGTACAAAAAAATAGAAAATGGAATTGAAAAATCTGGAAAAGCAAAAACAGTAAAAGTAATGGGATCTATATCAAACTTCTTGTACAAATATTTACATATTGACATTAGAAGAAAGATATTTAAATCTGTATTAGATCAGCTAGGTGGTCATGTAAGGATTTTATATTTTGGTGCTGCAGCTATGAGCAAACCAGTAATAGATGGATATAATACTTTTGGTATAGCGTCTGTTCAAGGATATGGATTGACAGAAACATCTCCATTAATTGCGGCTGAAACAGATAAGAACAAAAAGCCTGGAAGTGTTGGAAGAAATCCTTACAATGTACAAATTAAAATAGTAGATGAAAATGATGATGAGATAAAAAATGTAGGATTAGAGCATGTAGGAGAAATAGTTGCAAAAGGACCAAATGTAATGATAGGCTATTATGAAAATGAAGAAGCAACAAAACAAGTACTTAAAGATGGTTGGTTTCACACAGGAGATTTAGGATATTTTGATAAAGATGGTTATTTGTTTATTACAGGAAGAAAAAAAGAAGTAATAGTGCTAAAAAACGGAGAAAATGTATATCCATCAGATATAGAGTTTTTAGTAAATGAATTATCATATGTCCAAGAAAGTATTTTGTTCCCTAAGAAGAATAGTAAAAATGAAATTGCACTTGGAATAAAAATTGTATATGACCAAGACTTAGTTAAGGAAACCTTTGGAGACAAGACAGAAAAAGAATATGAAAAACTTATATGGAAAGACATTAAGGAGATAAATAAGAAATTACCAGTATTTAAGAAAATAAAAGAATTAATAATTACAACAGAACCTTTAGAAAAAACAACAACTCAAAAAATAAAGAGGTTTAAAGAACTTGAAAAAATAAATAAACTATTAGAAAATAAATAATATTCATGTATAAAATAGAAAGGTAAGCAAAGATAATATGCTTACTTTTTTTATATATTAATTCCAAAAATTGACAGATTACATAATATGGATTATAATAATACTAATGGTATAAATATACCATTTAATAGTTTTACTATTAAAAAATACATAAGGAGGAAAAAATGTTAAGAACCTATCGACGGAAGGGAGTAAAGCTTGTTGGAATGTTAGGAATATGTATTACAATAATTGTTCCACCTGGAGTGAATTTTAAAGCTTATCATGAAGAAACAATTGTGTATAATTATTCTACAAGTATCAAAAATAATTCTGGATCAGAGTTACTTTCTTCTAGTAAAATATTAGAAGAAAAGGTGCTCATAAAAAAAGAGCAGAAGAAAGAAGAAATGCTCAAAAAAGAGCAAGAAAAAAAACAAGGCATTATAACTATACATGGTTATAAATACCAAATGCAACCAGGAGAATTGGATTTGCTAAAAAAGGTTATATATGCTGAAGCAAGAGGTCTTTCAAAAGAAGACCAAGTAGCTAGTACAGAAGTGATTTTAAATAGAGTTGTTTATAATAAGAAAACGATTAGCGAAATTATCAGACAAAAAGGACAATTTAGTTGTGTTGGATCTGATGGAAATGTTTATACTGGTTTAGAACCTGATTTAGTACTAGTTACCAATGAATTAGTAACTGAAGAGGTGTCAGAGTCAGTCGAAAAAGCAGTCTTTTCAGAAGAAGATATTACAGAACAACTACTTACAAATGAAGCAATTGCTCAAGGACTGGATCCAGAAGTATATGCTAAAGGAGGAGCTTTATATTTCTTTGAAAAAAATACAACAGCAGTAAAGGCAAAATTAAAAATAAGAGTCAAAGGTGACTTAACAAACAATGGACACACATATTATAGAGTGTGGGATTAGTTTTTTTCTAAAAAGGAAGTTCAATTTATATTGAATTCCTTTTTTAAATTGTATTTTTATTTTAAAAAACTTCACTAATAAAAACAAATGTGGTATAATAGCCGAAGTGACAAAATAAATAAAAGTAAGGAAGATGTAATTATGAATAGGATAAAATTAAAAGATAGAATATTACCAACTTACACAAAAGGGGAGGAAATTTTTAATATGACTTCTCATATTGTAGGTGGAGCACTTGGAATTGTAGCTACTGTACTTTGCGTAGTTTTTGCTGCAATAAATAACAATGTATATGGGATAGTAAGTGGTGCAATTTATGGAGTTACAATGATTATATTATATACTATGTCTAGTATTTATCATGGATTAAGTCCAAAAAGACACTCGAAAAGGGTATTTCAAGTGTTAGATCATTGTTCAATTTTTTTACTTATTGCAGGAACATATACTCCTTTGGCATTATGTACAATAAGAGAATATGATATAGCATCTGGGTGGACAATTTTTGGAATAATTTGGGGAGTTGCAATATTAGGAATAGTACTAAATTCAATAGATTTGAAAAAATTTAAAGTATTTTCTATGATATGCTATTTGCTTATGGGATGGTGTATTATAATAAAAGCTAATTTATTGCCAGAACTATTAGGAAAAAATGGATTTATACTTTTAGTAGCTGGTGGAATAGCATACACAGTTGGAGCAATTTTATATGGACTAGGAAAAAAGCATAAATATATGCACTCAGTATTTCATTTATTTATATTAGTAGGAAGTTTACTACACTTTTTCTGTATATTATTATATGTGATGTAAATCAAAAATCTAATATATTATATCATAAATAAAATTAAAAAAACAAATATAAAAAGATATAATTAAATGAGCATAAATTAAAAAAATGAAGATAAAATAATATAAAGTAATAAATACTATTATTTTAGGAAGAAATTTCATTTGCGTGTAAATTAAACATATGCTAAAATAAAAATAACTTAAGAATATAAGTTGTTAAAAATTAAATAAGTATATAATTTTACCCTGCATAGTACGTATAGACAGAATTTTTAGAACCAACAAGTATATAAGAGGGGCCGATCTCATAAATATGGCGTGCAAGCTCACATGATAAAAGATAAAAATAGTTTCTATTTTTATTAGTGAGAAGCCCAGGAATATTTAGGTAGGCACCCACCTGTTTTTAGAGCAGGTCCTTAAAAATTTTGACATCTTACGGCTAAGGTGGGGTGCTTTTTTGTTTTTTATATATTAGTTAAAGCATAAATAGCTTTTGCATAAATTTTGGAACATAAAATTAAATTGTCAATTTCAATAAATTCATCAACTTGGTGACACATATCAGTTTGACCTGGAAAATTTGGACCAAAAGATATACAATTTTTAAAAGCTCTAGCATAGGTGGCTCCACCAATTGCAATTGGTGAAAAGTTAGAATTTGTTGATTTGTTAAACACATCACAAAGGGTTTTTACTAAAATATTTTCTTGAGAAATATGCAAAGCAGGTTGATATCTTTTTTCATAGAAATTAATATTTGAATATTTGCTAGTACAAGTTATAAAATGTTTTTTAATAGTATCTACAGAAGTATTTATAGGAATTCTTATATTTAGTCCTATTTTTAATTCAGAATCTAAATTTTTAAAATCAAGATTACCAATATTTAAAGTTAATTTACCAGATTCATCTTCAAAATCAATTCCAAGAGATTTACCATTATATTCTAGACCAATATAATTAGAAAAAAAGTCAAACAGTTCTAAGTTTATAGTGTAATTAACTAAAATTTGATTTATACAAATAATTAATTGTGAAATTGCATTTGTTCCTAAATCGGGGTGAGCAGCATGTGCTTGAATCCCATGTGATGTTAATTTTATTTCTTGATTACTTATTTTATAAATATCTATTTGGAAATTATTTTTTTGTATAATTTTTTGAGTTATTTCAATAAAATTAGACATAGGTATTTTTTCGTTATCAATTTCTAATGTAATACTGCAAAATTTAGGAACTACATTTAGGGGATTATTATTACAATCAATTTCTTTAATTTTAATATAAGAAGTTTTTGAATTAATATCTTTCATAGTTAAGTAACAACTTAATATTGATTTTTCAGCATAAATACAAGGAAAATCAGCATCTGGACTAAAACCAATAATAGGAGGTTCTTCTGTTTTTTTATAATGTTCAATACATTTCCAATCATTTTCTTCGTTTAAACCTAAGATTAAACGAACTCTTTTATGTATGTCATAATTTTCCATAACAGATTTCATAGCATATATGGAACTAATAACAGGCCCTTTATCGTCTATTGCTCCTCTTCCAAAGATTTTATTATCCACAATAGTTGCACTAAAAGGTGGAAATGTCCAACCTTTACCTTCTGGAACAACATCTAGATGACCAATAATTCCTATTAATTCTTCTCCTGAGCCAAATTCTAAATAGCCACAATAACCATCTATATTTTTTGTTCTGAAACCTAATTTTTTTCCAAGATTTAAGGTGTATTTAAGAGCATCGTTTATATTTTTTCCAAATGGCATACATGGATCATTTGATTTATTATATACACTTGGGATTTTAATTAATTCTTGTGTATTTTTTATAATTTTGCTTTTGTTATTCTCAATATAATCTTCTATCATACAACCAGTCCTTTCTTTTTCATATTATTATTAGAAGAACTTTATTATGCATAAATAGTTGTAGACAAATAAATTGAAAATTAAATTTAAAAAATTAAAATTTATATAGTAAAAAGTCTAAAGTTGTGTTATATTAATTTTAAGAAAAAGGAGTGTGGTTTTTTTGAAAATAACACAAGTAGAACAATTACAAAAAATGGCGAAGACGGTTAGAAAGGAAATTATAGAGCAAGTTTATAAAGCTCAATCTGGGCACCCTGGTGGTTCACTTTCAATTGCAGATATTCTAACTGTATTATATTTTAATGAATTGAACATAGATCCTAAAAATCCAAAATGGGATAACAGAGATAGAGTAGTTTTATCGAAAGGGCATTGCTCACCAGCTTTATATAGTTGTTTAGCAAATAGAGGCTTTTTTGAAATAAAAGAATTAGAGGAATTTAGAAGTATTGAAGGAAAACTGCAAGGACATCCTGATATGAATAAAGTACTGGGAGTAGATATGACAACAGGCTCTTTGGGACAAGGATTATCTGCTGCAAATGGAATGGCAATAGCTGCAAAATTAGATAAAAAGAATTATAGAGTTTATTGCATTTTAGGAGATGGAGAAATAGAAGAAGGACAAATATGGGAAGCAGCAATGGCATCTAGTAAATATAAATTAGATAATTTATGTGTTGTAATAGATAATAATAACTTACAAATAGATGGAACAATTGGAGAGGTTATGAATTCTTATCCAATTGATGAAAAATTTAAAAGTTTTGGATTTCAAGTTATTAATATTGATGGACATAATATAGAAGAAATAATAAAATCATTTGAAGTAGCTAAAAATATAAAAGATAGACCTACTTGTATTATAGCAAAAACTATAAAAGGAAAAGGGATTTCTTTTATGGAAAATGAAGTGCAATGGCATGGTAAAGCACCAAATGAAGAACAATACAAACAAGCAATTAAAGAGTTAGAATAAATTTATAAAAATGGAGGATATTATGAATTTAGAAGATAGAAAAGCAACACGTCAAAGTTATGGTGAAACTTTAGTGGATTTAGGTAAAAAAAATCAAAATATAGTAGTTTTAGATGCTGATTTATCAGGTGCAACGAAAACCAATTTATTTGCAAAGGAATTTCCAAATAGATTTTTTGATATGGGAATAGCAGAAGCAAATATGATAGGCACAGCAGCAGGATTAGCAACTTGTGGAAAAATACCATATGCAAGTACTTTTGCAGTATTTGCAGCAGGAAGAAGTTATGATCAAATTAGAAATAGTGTGTGTTATCCGAATTTAAATGTAAATATTTGTGCTACACATAGTGGGATAACAGTAGGAGAAGATGGAGCAACACATCAAATGATAGAAGATATTTCAATTATGAGAACAATTCCAAATATGACTGTTATGTGTACTTCTGATGATGAACAAACCAAATGGGCTGTAGAGGAAATTGCGAAAATAAAAGGACCTGTTTATTTAAGATTAGCAAGAATGAAAACAGCAAAAATATATGAGAAAAGTGAAAAATTCGAAATAGGAAAAGGTATTCAAATAGGCAGTGGAACTGATGGAACAGTATTTGCAACAGGAGTAACAGTAGAACAAGCATTAATAGCAAAAGAAGAATTACAAAAATTAGGAATTGATATTAGAGTAGTTGATATTCATACAATAAAGCCAATAGATAAAGAATTAATTATTAAATGTGCAAAGGAAACTAAAAAATTAATATCAATTGAAGATCATAATATAATAGGTGGGCTTCGGATCTGCAATATCAGAAGTGCTAACACAATATTATCCAACTAGATTAATAAGACTAGGTATAAAAGATACTTTTGGCAAATCTGGTAAAGCAGAACAATTAATGGAATATTTTAACATTAATTCAAAAGCAATACTAGAAAATTTTAAATAAATGTGTTATAATATAAACAGTCACATGAGGTTTTGCATAAAAGGAGGTACTCAAATGAGTAATCGGAAAACTAATAATTTTAGATCATGTGCCACATGCCAAATAAGAGTATGTGACAAAAACCGGAATAAGAATGAGGACAGTAGCAGACCTATGATTGAAAAAAATATCATAAATGAAATTTTTAAAAGAAAAGGGTGTCCTTATGATGCAAAATAACCGGTAAAAGCTCTTCTATATTTTTAGAAGAGCTTTATAAAATGGGATAAATAGTAGAAATATTTAACAAATAAAAACCAAAACACTATAAAAAAGACAAAATAAAAGAGAAATGATAGAAAATGTAAAAAAACCAACATTTTCTATCATTTTTTTATCTAAAAAGTCTTGCAAAAAACTAACTTTATTGTTATGATTAGATAGAATATAAAATTGTGTTAAAATAAAGAAAAACTAATTGGTAAGGAGAAACAAAATGATAGAATTTAGAAATGTAACAAAAACGTATGATACAGGAACAAAAGCTGTAAAAAATGCAAACTTTGTTATAAATAAAGGTGAATTTGCTTTTTTAGTAGGTTCATCAGGAAGTGGAAAGTCAACTTTAATAAAATTAATATTAAAAGAAGAAGAACCAACATCAGGAAATATAATTATAAATGGAAAAGATACAACTTTTTTAAAACCAAATAGAGTACCTTATTTAAGAAGAAGTATGGGAGTAGTATTTCAAGACTTTAGACTTTTACCAGACAAGACTGTATATGATAATGTAGCATATGCTATGTATATTGTAAGAGCAACACCAAGACATATAAGAAGACAAGTACCAATGGTATTATCTTTAGTAGGATTAAGTGGAAAAGCGAAAATGTATCCAAATGAATTATCTGGTGGAGAACAACAAAGAGTAGCTTTAGCCAGAGCATTAGTAAATAATCCATCAATGTTAATAGCAGATGAGCCAACTGGTAACTTAGATCCAGATACAGCATGGGATATTATGAACTTATTAAATGATATAAATATGAGAGGAACTACAGTAGTTGTAGCAACACATGCAAAAGACATTGTAGATAAAATGAAAAAAAGAGTTATACACATTCGCAAAGGCGAAATAATTAGAGATGATAAAAAAGGTGGTTATGATTGTGAAATATAACATATTAGGATATTTAATAGGAGAAGGGTTTAGTAACGTATTTAAAAACAAAAAATCAACTGGAGCATCCCTTATGATTATGTGTGCAACCATGATAATATTTGGAATATTTTTAATCTTGGGAGAAAATATAAACCATTTTGTAAAAGAAGTAGAATCAGCTCAAGGGATACAAGTTTTTATAAAAGGTGAAGCAACACAAGAACAGATAGAAGAATTAGGTGATAAAATAAGAAAAATCGATGGAGTAAGCACCACAGAATTTATTTCAAAAGATGCAGCACTTGATCAAATGAAAGAAAAGTTTGGAGATAAAAAAGATTTACTAGAAGGTTATGAAGGAGAAAATAATATATTTACAGCATCATATGTAGTTACATTAACTGATTTAAATAAAAGTAAACAAGTTCAAGATCAAGTAGCAACATTTGATTATGTAAAAAAAATAACTAGCAAGGATGAAACAGTATCAACTTTAATTAATTTGGCAAATGGAATTAAAATTGTTACAGGGGTAATATTAGCATTACTAATAATAATATCAATATTCATTATAGCAAATACAATAAAACTAACAGTTCATGCAAGAAGAAAAGAAATATCTATTATGAAATATGTAGGAGCAACAAATGGATTTATAAGATGGCCATTTATTGTAGAAGGTATGATAATTGGAGTATTTGCAAGTGCTATTTCGATTGCTATAGTAGGGGCTTCTTATAGCTTCTTGGCAGAACAAATTGTAAATTCTCAATTTATGCAAGTGATTAATATGAGTTTAATTAGCTTTGCAGATATGTTTAGTTCTATTATATTTGTATATATGTTATTAGGTATTGGCATAGGAGCTTTACGGAAGTGTAATTTCTATGAGAAAATATTTAAAAGTATAAAGAAGGAGTAAACATGCGTAAAATTTTATGTATGATTGTAGCTTTTGTAATTTGTAGTTTTAGCGTACTATCTTGTGTACATGCTGAAGGAACAGAAGATTTACACAATCAACAACAAGAATTACAAAATGAAATAAATAATGCAAATGAGCAATTAGAAGATGTACAAAGTGAATTATCTGAAAATTTACAACAGGTTCAAAAATTAGATGAAAGGATAATGAATACAGAACAAGAATTAAGTGAATTGGATACTAAAATAGCAGAGTTACAGGTTTCTATTGATGAAGTTGAAAGCAAACTAAAAATAGCAGAAGATAACTATAACAGGCAAAAAGAATTATTAGATAACAGATTAGTTGCTGTATATGAATCAAATGATACACAATATTTAGATGTTATTTTAAGTTCTAAGAATGTTTCTGAATTTTTATCTAATTATTTTCTAATTACAGAACTTGCAGAATGTGATACAGATCTTTTAGAAGAAATGCAAACACAGAAAAGAGAAATACAAACTTCTAAAGATAAATTAGTAAAGTCACAAGAACAATTATCAGAAATAAAGGAAAATCAGACTAAAACAGCTAAAATATTAGAGAATACAAAAACCATTAGAGAAAATTATATATCTAAATTAAGTGATAAAGAAAAAGATATACAAACACAGATTGATGAATATAATGCAAGGTTTGCTGAAATAAATGCAGAAATTCTTGGATTAGCAAAAGCAGAAATTGATTCTAAATATATTGGTGGAGAGTTAGCATGGCCAGTTCCTGGGTATACACGAATTAGTTCCAAATATGGTATGAGGACACATCCAATTACAGGAATCTATAAGTTACATACAGGTGTTGACATTAGTGCACCAATGGGAGCTAATTTCATTGCAGCAAATGATGGAATTGTAACAAAGGCAGGAATGAATAGTGCTTATGGAAACATGGTAATTATTGACCATGGTGGAGGAGTTGCAACATTATATGCACATGGTTCAGAAATTTTAGTACAAGTAGGACAAACAGTAAAAAGAGGAGATGCAGTTTTAAAAGTAGGTTCAACTGGATATTCGACTCGGACCACATGCACATTTTGAAGTAAGGCTAAATGGAGTAGTTACAGATCCAATGCCATATATAACAAATGGCTTGGTGCCACAAACAAATAATGAAGGAAAAGAAAATGATAATAATGAACAAGAACAAAACACACAACAAAATTAAAAATAAAAATAGGAGGAACGTATGAAAAAACTTAGTTTAAAAATATTAGGGGTATTAGTTATTTTAATAATGTTAGTCCAAACTTCAGTAGTATTTGCAGCATCTACAAATGATTTAAAAAATCAGCAAAGTGAAAATGATAAGAAAATTAATGAAAAACAATCAGATTTACAAGAGGTAAAAGAACAAAAATCAGAGACACAACAACAGGTAAATGATTTAAGTGCAAAAATTTCTGAATATCAATCACAAATTAATGAACTTGATTCTAAAATAGAAAATTTAAATAGTAAAATTGCTGACTCACAAAAGCAATTGAACCAAAAAGAAGAAGATTATAAGAAACAAGAAAAGTTATTAGAAGAAAGATTAGTAACAATCCAAGAATCTGGAGAAACATCATATCTTGATTTTATACTAAATTCTAGTAGTTTTACAGATTTAATTTCAAATTATTATTTAGCTTCAGAAGTAGCTATGGCTGACACAGATTTATTAAATGAAATTCAAAAACAGAAAAAAGAAATTCAAGATGCAAAAACGACTTTAGAAAATAGTAAAAAAGATTTAGATACATCCAAAGCCGAAAAACAGGGAGTTTCAACACAATTACAAACAGCTAAAAATGAAAAAAATGCACAAGTTGCAAAATTATCTGAAAGCCAAAAACAAATAGAAGAAGAATTAGATGAATTGCAAGAAGCTAATGTACAGATTGCAAAAGAGATAAAAGAAGCACAAGCAAGATATAAAGCACAAATAGAGGCTTTAAATAGGAATAAAAGCAATTCCTCAAACAATAATAATAGTGGTGGAAAATATAATGGAGGAAGTGGAGTATTAGCAAGACCAGTAGCAAGTGGTAGTGTGACAGCAGGAATGTACTATCCAAGTGGTTCATATCATGGTGCTATAGATTATGGAGTACCTACAGGAACACCAGTATATTCAGCAGCAGATGGTGTTGTTATAAAAACAGCAAATTTACAATCAAGTTATGGAACATATGTAGTAATAGAACATGCTAATGGATTACAAACTTGGTATGCACATGGTACCCCTGGCTCAATACGTGTTTCACCAGGGCAAACAGTTTCTAGAGGACAACAAATAATGAGCTCTGGTAATAGTGGACATTCAACAGGAGCACATCTACACTTTGAAGTAAGAGTAGCACCTTATGATTATAATTCATGTCGTGTAAACCCTACTAATTATATGTAATTTGTGAATAATTTATTGAGAATAAAATATAATTTATAAGGGCGAAATAGTTTCGCCCAAGTTTATGTTATACTCTAAGTGAAAAATGGAGGAAGAAAATGGAAGAAAAGAAAAGATTCAAAACCTATAAAATTATAATGTTAATTGTATTAGTGGCATTTATTACATTTATAATTACATCAATTGGAATGTATCAATATTTTACTAAAAACAACTTTGGAAATAAATTAGTTGTTTCTTCTAGTAATAATGGAGAGATAACAAGTGAATTAAGCAAATATAGAAGTTTAATTGATAAATATTTCTTAGGAGATATAGATGAAAATAAACTTAAAGAAGGAGCAATTAAAGGTTATATTGAAGGATTAAATGATCCTTATACAGAATATATATCAAAAGAGGATATGCAAGACTATATGGCTGATGCTACTGGAAATTTCGTAGGAATTGGTATATATATGGTAAAAGATACAGAAGCAAATAAAATTATGGTATTATCTCCAATTAAAGGTAGTCCAGCAGAAAAAGCAGGAATTTTACCAGGAGATTTGATAGTTTCAGTAGATGGAGTACAATATACAGCAGAGGAAATGTCAGTTGCTTCAAACAAAATAAAAGGTGAAGAAGGAACAAATGTTAAAATTGAGATATTAAGAGGAACAGAAACAAAGAGTTTTGAATTAAAAAGAGAAAATATAAAGGTAAATCCAGTTGAAGGAAAAGTTTTGCAAAATAATATTGGATATATTGAATTTTCATCATTTGATGAAGGAACGGCAAATGAATTTAAGGCTAAATTTGAAGAACTTTCAAAACAAGGAATAAAATCTTTGATTATAGATTTAAGAAATAATGGTGGAGGAATTGTGGATGAAGCTTTAGAAATTGCAGATTATATATTAGCAAAAGATGATGTAATATTATATGAAGTGGATAAAAACAATAAGGAAAAAATAGAAAAAGCTAAAAATGACCCAATAATAAACATGCCAATTGTAGTATTAACAAATGAGAATACGGCAAGCTCATCTGAAATATTAGCAGGAGCATTAAAAGACCACAATAAAGCAAAAATTGTGGGTAAAAAGACATATGGAAAGGGAGTAATTCAACAATTATTAACATTACCAGATGGAAGTGGTTTAAAAATAACAGCAGAAGAATATTTAACGCCAAATAAGACTAAAATAAATAAAATAGGAATTGAACCTGACGAGAAAGTAGAATTACCAGACACAGTAAAAAATGTTTTAACAATTGAAGAAAAAGATGATACACAATTACAAAAAGCAATAGAAATCTTAAAGTAATAGTGTGAAAGGGGAAAAAATGAATCTACCAAATAAATTAACTATATTTAGAATTATCTTAGTACCAATTATGGTAATAATTCCTTTTTTGGGGATACAAGGAGAAATTTTAGGAATACCAACCAAATGGATTATAATAGATTTAATTTTTATAATAGCTTCTATAACAGACAAACTAGATGGGTATTTAGCTAGAAAGAATAATCAAGTAACAACATTTGGAAAGTTTTTAGATCCATTAGCTGACAAAATATTAGTTCTAGCAGCTATGATTATGTTAGTAGAAATGTCAAAACTTCCTGCTTGGATTCCAATTATAGTATTAGCAAGAGAATTTATGGTTTCTGGTTATAGATTAATTGCAGTTGAAAAAGGTGGTATAGTTATTGCTGCATCTAAATGGGGAAAACTAAAAACTGTAACACAAATGATAGCAATTATTTTAGCATTTATAGATTTAAATGCATTTGGAAAATGTTTCTATGGAGAATTACAAGGTGGAGCATTAATCTTAAATGTAATTGTTACAACTATGATGATAATTCAAACAATAGCAACTATTTTTTCAGGGGCAGATTATATGAAAGGTGCTAAAAAATTAATGAAACAATAGATTTTTATAAAGTGATTGTTATATATTAGGAAAGTATTAATATATATAATAGTAATAAAAATGAGATTTGCTTGACAAATTTCATTTTTTGCCGTAATATATTAAAAGATTTTTAAAAAGGAATGTAATAAAAAATATAGAGAGGAGAATTATAAATGGAGGAAAAAGAAGTTTTATTAACGCAAGAGGGTTATAATAATTTAGAAAAAGAATTAAATTATTTAAGAACAGAAAAAAGAGCTGAAATAGCAGATAGAATAAAAGTAGCACTAGGATTTGGTGATTTATCTGAAAATTCAGAATATGATGAGGCAAAAACAGCACAAGCAGAAAATGAGGTAAGAATTGCAGAGTTAGAAAATAAAATCAGATATGCTAAAATTATAGATGAAAAAGAAATTGATACAGAAACAGTTCAAGTTGGAAACAAGGTAAAAGTATTAGATATGGAATTTGATGAAAAAGTAGAATATACAATTGTTGGATCAACAGAAGTGGATTTGGCAGAAAATAAAATATCTAATGAATCACCATTAGGAGCAGCTCTACTTGGTGCTAAGAAAAATCACGTAGTAGAAGTAAATGCACCTGCTGGAATTATGAAATATAAAATATTATCTATAAAAAAATAAAAAGACATCATTGTCTTTTTATTTTTTTATTTCTAAAATTGAATCTAAAGCAAGTGTAATCATATTATTTAAACCAGTTTCTCTTTCTTCTGGAGTGGCGATTTCCTTTATAAATTTAGAGTCTACAACACTCATAAGACAAGCAGCGTTTTTGTTTAGCATATTTGCAACATAAAATAAAGCAAAAGCTTCCATTTCTGCACCAACAGGATTAAAACCTTCTGGAATTCTTTCTAAAAACTTGTTAACATCTGTCATATAAACATCAAAACAATCAGTACAAACAGTATTTCCTACTACTAAGTTAATATTATTTTTTTTTGCAGTATTTTCTATGATTTTATTTAGTTTCAAACTAGAATTAGCAATATGACAATTATCATTATTTAATGTTAATGCGAAATTTCCTTCACTAAAGACCTGATTAGATAAAATTATATCAAATAATTTTAAGTCTGGTTTATATCCACCACAAGATCCTATTCGAATAATATTTTCTACATTATAAAATTTATAAAGTTCATAACAATAAATTCCCATACTAGGCATACCCATACCAGAAGACATAATGGTAATTTCTTTACCTTTGTAAGTTCCAGTATATGTGTACATATTTCTTACTTTATTTACTAATTTATAATTTTCTAAAAAATTTTCTGCTATATATTTGCTACGTAGTGGGTCTCCTGGCATTATAACAGTTTTTGCAATTTCACCTAATTTGGCTTCATTATGTGGTGTAGGCATAATCTATTCCTCCTTTATATTTGATAATAATATTAGTATAACAATAAATAAAAAAAAATACAAATTTATATAAAATTACAAAAAAAGCTTGTAAAAATTAGTTGTAAGTGATAAACTAATAATAGATTAAAAAAAAACCGGTTTTGAGGTTGATTTTTTTAATCTTTTTTTATTTAGAAAACAAGGAGGAGAATATGAACACAAAATACATATTTGTAACAGGTGGAGTTGTGTCAGGATTAGGAAAGGGAATAACAGCTGCATCACTTCGGAAGATTATTAAAAAACAGGGGATATAAAGTAACAATACAAAAGTTTGATCCTTATATTAATGTTGACCCTGGGACAATGAATCCTTATGAACATGGAGAAGTATTTGTGACAGATGATGGAGCAGAAACAGATTTAGATTTAGGACATTATGAAAGGTTTATAAATGAAAACTTAACTCAAAATTCTAGTGTTACAATGGGAAAGATATATTCTAGTGTAATTGAAAAAGAGAGAAAGGGAGAATACTTAGGAAAAACTGTACAAGTAATTCCTCATATAACAAATGAGATAAAAGAAAAAATATATGGATTTGAGAATACTAATACTGATATTGTAATAACTGAAATAGGGGGGACAGTAGGAGATATTGAAGGTCTTTCAATCATTGAAGCAATAAGACAAGTTGGATTAGAAAAAAATCCTGAAGATGTATTATATATACATGTTACATTACTTCCATATATAGCAGGTTCAAACGAAATAAAATCTAAGCCTACACAACATTCTGTAAAAGAGTTACAAAGTCTTGGAATAAAACCAGACATATTAGTGTGTAGAACAGAGCAAGATATACCAGACAGCATAAGAGAAAAATTATCGTTATTTTGCAATGTTAGAAAGACTAGTGTAATTGAAAATAAAACTGCAGATTGTTTATATGCTGTACCACTAATGCTAGAAGAAGAAGGGTTAGCAAGAGAAGTTTGTAATCATTTAAAATTAGATAAATATATTCCAGACAATACAAGATGGGAAAGTATGATAGATGAAATAAGAAATATAGATAAAAATAAGATTGTGAATATTGCAATTGTTGGAAAGTATGTGAAGTTAGAAGATTCTTATATTTCTGTAATTGAGAGTTTATATCATGCAGGTTTTGCTAATCATGTAAAAGTAAAAGTAGAATTAGTAGATTCAGAAAAAATTACTAAGGAAACAGTAAAAGAAAGACTTTCTAAATATGATGGCATTATAGTTCCAGGTGGATTTGGTACAAGAGGAATTGAGGGAATGATTGAAACTATACGTTATGTTAGAGAAAATAAAATTCCATTTTTAGGAATTTGTTTAGGCATGCAAATGTCTGTGGTAGAATATGCAAGAAATGTATTAGGTTTAAAAGATTCAAATTCTGCTGAATTGGATAATAGTACAAAGAATCCAGTTATTCATATCATGGAAAATCAAAAGAAAATAGACCATAAAGGTGGAACAATGCGTTTAGGTGCTTATCCTTGTGTAATAAAGGAAGGAAGTTTAGCAAATAGAATTTATAATCAAAAAGAGATTTCAGAAAGACATAGACATAGATATGAATATAATAATGATTATAGACAAAGATTAGAAGATGCTGGACTAAAAGTTTCAGGAACATCACCAGATGGATCATTAGTTGAAATTGTAGAAATAGAAGATCATCCATATTTTATAGCAGGACAATTCCATCCAGAGTTAAAGTCTAGACCTAATAAACCAGCACCATTATTTGTAGGTCTTGTAAAGGCTTGTATTAAATAAAATGTGTTGATAAATAAAAAAGTGAAGAAAAAATTAAAAAAAATTTAAATTACTATTGACAAAAAAATAAAAAACATTTATAATCTATAATTGTCAGGAGGAAAAATATGCAGGTGTAGTTCAATGGTAGAACCTCAGCCTTCCAAGCTGATGACGTGGGTTCGATTCCCACTACCTGCTCCACAATCCTGACAATTATATTTAATTTAATATGCAGGTGTAGTTCAATGGTAGAACCTCAGCCTTCCAAGCTGATGACGTGGGTTCGATTCCCACTACCTGCTCCAATAAAAAACACCTTACGGACTTTATAGTTCGTAAGTTTTTATTTATCAAAAAAAGAGGAAAAATTATTAAAATAATTTAATCCTCTTTTTATATTTTCCTTGATTTGGGAGTAAAATTCTTGTCTATCCAGCACTGAATTTGTATTCCTGCACAAATTCTACTATGGAAATTTCCATCTCCTTTAATCTTTTAATGAAATGATAATTAGACGACAATATATAGGTGCAAATAAAGTAACAATAGCAAGCAATATTTTGAAGTAAATAATGTCCGTTGTAAAGGACACAATTAACATTAATATGTATCCAATTATTCTTCCAAATCCAATTGATATTGAAGTATAACCAATATATTCTTCTCTATATTTTTCAATTCCACACTCTTTTACTAAATCACCTTTTCTAGTATTATAAACAACATCAAAAATACAAAATGTAATTGTGTAACAAAAATTATAAATTATTAAAGTTGTTTTGTTAATATTTATCAATAAACCAACAACTCCAACTACCACAATAATAGAACATAGTGATAATATATATTTAGCATTATACTTATTGTAAAATTTGTTATATAACGTTAAAGATAACATTGAACATATTGAAAAAATTGTAGTCAAAATTCCCAAATTTAAGGAAGTTTTAAATGTCATAATAGTTATAATAATTATTAAAGTACTAATTGAACTTTCTATAATACCATACGATATACCAGATAAATTATATTTTTGTATTTTTGATAGTTTATTTTCTTTAATATAATCCATAAATTTTTTGAAATTATATTTTTCCTTTTTATCTTCTTTTACATTTGCTTTAATAAATAAAGTTATTACTATTTGAATAACAGATAATATAAAAACATATATTGCTATTTTGGTAAATGAATATAATTCGATTGAAGTTCCTAAAATGATAGGAGATATTATATTTATAATTTTACCTAATATTTTTTTTATAGACATATATTGCTTCCTGTTATTATTATTTGTGACTTCTATATAAATTAATTCGTGAGCACACCAATATAATATTTCCGAAAAAGCATATATTATTGCAATCGAAATATAATGAGTAGCAATTTTATCAGATAATATAACAATAAATAGTATAAATAATGCTCTTACTACAATTCCCAATGACATTATATGTTTAATTTTAGTTGGTATTTTTTTTATTACTTTTCCCATTAATATATTTCCTAAACTAAGTAAAGTATATATTAATATATAGTATATAGAAATAGTTGTTATATTTTCATTTGTGACTTTTAAAAAATAAGCAACTAAAAATGTTTCTATGAATACAGCCGTTAATGTATATATTAAATCACTTGCAATTAATAATTTTGCGTTTTTACCGATTTTGTTTTCCATTTTTTACTCCTTACTACAAAATTGTATTATATATTACAAAAAATTACAATACTTCCTTTAAAAAATGTGTGAATTCCTAAATGTTGTGGTTCGTAAACTGTAGCTTAATTGCTCCAACTAAAATTAACTTACAGACTGTAAAAAGTTTGTGAGTTTTTATTTTATATAAATAATATCAAAAAAGAGGAGCAATTATTAAAATAATTTAATCCTCTTTTTGTACTTTTTATGTGGAATAAAAGTCGTGTCTAGCCAGTAATTAATTTGTACTCTCGCACAAATTCTATTATGGGAAATTCCCAATCCAATACCTTTTATAAATTTTCTTTATGGGGTGATCATATCATAAGTTATTCATAAAATAAGCTATAGTTTATTGACTAATAACAAGAAATTATATACAATATTCGTAATAAAGAAAATTAAAGGTATAAACTAAAATGAAATTAACAGGTAATGAAACATTAAAATTGATATGAAAAGAAAAAATGAAACATTAGATATACGATGGATAAATCATTATGTTATTATGAGGATTATGCTGGTATTTGAATTAAACACTCTTTTGCAATATATTGACAATCTGAGTATCAATTATACAATTACATAAAATTAAAGGAGGTAAGTAATGGAAAAAAATAAGAAAATAAAAATTAGTTTGTCAACATTTTTTCTAATTATAGCATTAATTTTAATTATTTTAATGGCATATTTTATTTATAAAATTTATAATGATAAAGAAATGGCTAATAATAAAGTAAAAGACTTAAATACGCAAGTTAGTGATTTGAAAAACACGGTTAGTAAACTAGAGAATACTGTTAATAAAAATGAAGATAATAATCAAGATACTAAATATGAAGTTGAATTAGATAGTAAATATGTTAATAATAAGTATGGAATCAGATTTGAATATCCATCTACATTTACTAAAACAACGGATACATTTGAAAGTTCAGCTTTTGAGGCTATAGAGGATAGTAATAAAAATAGATTTCAAGTACAAATGTCTAAGATAGAAACATCGATGACACTAAAAGATATAGTAAAAGAAGAAAAAGAAAAGATAATGCCTGATGGTTCTAACTTCATAAATATAGTAAAAGATGAAAAGTACGTGGCATTAAACGAAAATAAAACAAGTGGTTATATTTTTGAATGTACAACAGGAGATGATGGATATCAAATTATATTTGTAACTCAAAAAGAAAATACTGCATATCTATTTACATTTACTATAGATGATAAAACACAGTATAATAAATATGAAAAGTTAGCTTATAGTATTTTAAATACTATAATTGTAGAATAAAAAAGGTTCACCAATATAATGGTGAGCCTTTTGTTATCTTGTGGGTAAGTTAACCCACAAATTTAATTCTTCCTCTGAACTGCCATATTCATTTAAATAAGCTGGTACCATAATGGTATTTTTTAATGTATAAGAAGTAGAAGTATCAGGCAAATCAATAATAAGACTAGTTGTCATAGATAAAGCAGATTCTAAAGGACGAGGTCCACGATAAGAAGGAACTTCACCATTTTCATTGACTTCCCACTTAGGTAAAGGAAGTTCTTTGCCTGTAGGCTTACCAAAAAAGCAATCATTTTCTAACTCTTGCCAGATATATTCATTGTACATTATTGATGATTGCACTTTTTCTGCACATTCAGCACAAATTAAAGGAGTATCTCCTTTTTTAGGTCGCCAGAGTTTTACATGTTGTTTCCCACAAAAGAAACACATATAATTTTTGTTCATTTTAAAATCCTCCTTGTTAATTAACATTGATGAATATTTATAATACTAAACAATAAAAAGTATTATAACACATTGAAAATAATATATCAAATTTATATTGAAAGTATTTTGTAAAATTCTATAATAGAAAAAAATAATACAAAAGAGTTAAAACACCATAATAACACTTGTAAATTTTTGTGATTTAGTGTAAAATACCAATATATTGTAAATAATAATTAGGAGGACTGAGAAAGTAAATGAGATTTGTAGACGATGAAGAGTCGAAGAAAAAATACAAAGAATTTTTAGAATCACATGAAAGGTGTAATTTCCAACAATCATTAGAATGGGCAGAAATAAAAAAGCCAAATTGGAAACCAGAGGTAATACTTGCAGAAGACGAAGATGGAAATATCATAGGTTCTTTATGTGTGTGGATTAGAAAAATGCCTGTATTTGGTAATATAATGTATTCATCAAGAGGACCAGTATGTGATATTCACGATATTTCTGTAATGAAACAATTAACAGAAGGAGCAAAAGAACTTGCAAAAAAATATAAAGCAATTGTTTTAAGAATTGAACCTGATATTGTAAGTGATGACCAAACATTTAGAGATATTGCTACTAATTTAGGATATAAGATAAAAGACGATGCTAAAGATTTTAAAGATGAAATACAACCAAGATATGTGTTTAGATTAGATATAAAAGATAAAACAGAAGAAGAGGTAATGGCAGGGTTTAAACAAAAATGGAGATATAATATACGTTTAGCTACAAAAAAAGGTGTAGTTGTAAAAGAAGGAACAAAGGAAGATTTAAAAGATTTTCATAAAATTATGATAGAAACAGGAAAAAGAGATGGATTTATCATAAGACCATTAGAATATTTTGAAAAAATGTATGATAATTTAGCACCAGACCATATGAAAGTACTTATGGCATATTATGAGGACAAACCAATATCAGGAGTTATACCAATATTTTATGGAAATAAAACATGGTATTTATATGGAGCAAGTAGTAACAAACATAGAAACTTGATGCCAAATTATTTATTGCAATGGGAAATGATAAAAATGGCAATTGCAAGACATGATGATATATATGATTTTAGGGGAGTATCAGGAGTAGTTGATGAAAACCATCCACAATATGGATTATATAGATTTAAACAAGGATTTGGGGCTACATTTACAGAGTTTATAGGAGAAGTATATATGCCATTTAAACCAATTACTTATAAATTATATCGTTTTTCAGAAAAAGCATTTCGTACAATAAGACAAATAAAAAGAAAATTATCAAAATAATTTAAGGAGAAATAAAACTTTGAATACCTTAATAATAAATAAAGAAGATTTAACACACAATATAGAACAAATAAAAAAATATGCAAATAAAAGTGGAAAAGATGATAAAGGTAACCCAGTAAAAGTAATAGCAGTAGTAAAAGCAAATGGGTATGGATTAGGAATAGTAGAATATACAAAATTCTTAATTGACAATGGAATTTCATTTTTTGCAGTGGCAACTATAGAAGAAGCTTTGATGCTAAGAAAAGCAGGAATAAAAGAAGATATTTTAATGTTATCTGCAACAGCAGTAAAAGAAGAAGTGGAGATTTTAGTTGACAATAATATTATTGTAACTATTGGTTCAAAAGAAGATATAGATATATTAGAAAAGATAGCTATTAACAAAAAGAAAAAAATAAGAGCACATTTGAAAATAGACACAGGATTTGGACGATATGGATTTGTTTATAGTAAAAGAGAAGAATTAATAGAAATACTAAAAAAATTAAAAAATATAAAAATAGAAGGAACATATACTCATTTTTCACTAAGTTTTTTTGATGAAAAGTATACAAAAATACAATTCAAAAGGTTTATAGATGTGATAGAAGTCTTAAAAATGAATGAAATTGAAACAGGTATGCTTCATGTTTGTAATTCTTCTGCTTTTCTAAAATATCCTAATATGCATTTAAATGCTGTTAGAGTTGGTTCAGCGTTTCTAGGAAGGCTTTCTTTTAAAAACAATATAGGATTAAAAAAGATTGCATATTTAGAATCTAATGTTGCAGAAATAAAAAAATTACCAAAGGGATTTAATGTGGGATATTCAAATACTTATACTACAAAAAAAGAGACTAAAGTTGCAGTTATACCTTGTGGATATATGAATGGATTTAATTTAACAAATAATAAAGATATGTTTAGAACGGTTGATAAATTAAGGTATATTGTAAGAGATATAAAAGATTTTTTTAAAAAGCAGGAAATTTATGTTAAAATAAATGATAAAAATTGTAGAGTTTTAGGAAGAATAGGAACATATCATATAACATGTGATATTACTAATAAAGATGATATAAAAATAGGGGACAAAGTTATTTTAAATATTAATCCTAAATTTGTCGATTCAGGACTAAGAAGGGAGTACAGATAAATGAAAGAAGATAAAGAAGACAAAAAAATAGAAAATAAGAAACAAGAAACAAAAAAAACTGAAACTAAGAAAAAAGAAACTAAAACAGTTGAAAAAAAAGAAAAAGAAATTAATAACATAAAAGAAGAAAAAAAAGATGAAACAAATAAAAATGAAAAAGACAACAAAGATAAGAAAGAAGAAACCAGTGAACAAAGCAAAGATAATGAGAAAATAGATGATAAAGAAATTAAGGAACAAAAAGAAGAATCTAAAAAAGAAATAGAAGAAACAGATAATAGTCAAGAACTCAAAATGGGATTTTTAAAAAAAGTATGGTATTCAATTACAAAAATAGAAAGATATCCTGGTATGGCTGCAATGGGGCTAAAAAAAGCACTTGGTTATATGACAAAAATAGTATCAATTATGGCGATTGTGCTATGTCTAGGAATAATATATAAGACACATAATATAGTACAAGAAGGGGTACAATATTTACAAAATGAGTTTCCGGAATTTACTTATAAAGATGGTAGTTTAAATGTAGAATCAGATAAAGAAATAGTTATTTCAGAAGAAGATTCTATTGCAGGGAAGACTATAATTGATACAGAGGTTCAAGATGAGCAAAAAATTAATCAATATCTAAATTCAATTTCAGAAGCAGGAGAAGGATTAATAGTATTAAAAGATAAAGTTTTAATAAAAAATTCATCAGTTGCAGGTACAATTACTTATACTTATAAAGATACATTTGAACCATTAGGAGTGGACAATTTTGATAAAAAAGATGTTATTGAATTTGCAAAAAGCAATAAAATGATAAGTTTATATATAAGCTTATTTTTAACAATATTTATTTATGCATTTATTATGTATTTCTTGACTACAATTTCAAATGCAGTAATATTAAGTTTCTTTGGATATATAACTACTTTATTAGCAAGAATAAGAATGAGATATGTAGCTGTTTTTAATATGTCAGTTTATGCACTTACATTATCTATAATTTTAAATATATTATACTTAGCAGTAAATATATTTATTCCATTTACTATGCAATACTTCCAAGTAATGTATGTAGCTGTGGCAACTATATATTTAGTAGCAGCAATACTTATCTTAAAAACAGAATTTATTAAAAAACAAGCAGAGTTAATGAAAATAGCAGAAGCAGAAGAAATTATAAAAAAACAGATGGAAGAAAAAGATGTAAAAAATAGAGAAGAACAAGAAAAAGAAGAAAGAAGAAAAAAAGATAAAGAAGATCAGAAAAAAACAAAAAGAGAAAATAAGAAAGACCAAAAAGGTAAGGAAGAATCAGGAGAAGAGCCAGAAGGCTCAAATGCTTAGAACTAGAGACATAAGTGGTAAGGAGGAAAAATGAGTAAAGATAATAACCAACACAAGCAAAAACAGAATAACAAAATAGGAATATTAGTATTACTTGTAGTAATATTAATTGCACTTATTACAGTATTAGGTTTACTTTTAATAAATAACAAAGCAAAAGAAGATGAAAAGATTTTAGCTTATACAGATTTGATTAAAGAACTATCATATGGAAATGTTGAAAAAATAGAAATGACGACAGGAAGTACATCTGTAAAGATAAAAATGAAAAATGTAGAGGAAGAAAAAAGAGCAGTTGTACCTAATATAGAAAGTTTTATGGGATTAGTACAAAATAAAGTAGCAGAAGGAAATGAAATAGAATTAATACAAAAACCAAAAAGTGTGTTGTCACAAATACCAGGTGTGATTTTAACAATATTACCAACAGCAATTATGTTAGCATTATTTATAATGATATTCAAAATGCAAGGGCTTGGAGAAAAAGGCAAAATTTATGATGATACAGAAAGAAAAACAAAAATTAAATTTGATGATGTAGCAGGACTAGATGAAGAAAAAGCTGAGATGATAGAAATAGTTGAATTTTTAAAGAAACCAGAAAAATTTACAAAGATGGGAGCAAGAATTCCAAAAGGTGTGCTTTTATATGGAAAGCCAGGAACAGGAAAAACATTAATTGCAAAAGCAATTGCAGGAGAAGCAGATGTACCATTTATTTCTATGAGTGGATCAGAATTTATTGAAATGTTTGCAGGTCTTCGGAGCATCTAGAGTAAGAAAATTATTTGAAAAAGCAAGAAAACTAGCACCATGTATTGTATTTATTGATGAAATTGATGCAATTGGTTCAAGAAGGACATCTAATAGTGGAGCAGAAACAGAAAATAACCAAACACTAAATCAATTATTAGTAGAAATGGACGGATTTAGTTCAGAAGAAACAATAATCGTGTTAGCAGCAACCAATAGACCAGAAATGTTAGATAAAGCATTACTTAGACCAGGAAGATTTGACAGGCAAATTACAATACCAACACCAGATTTAAAGGGTAGATTAGAAATATTAAAAATTCATAGTAAAGATAAGAAGTTATCCCAAGAAGTAAATTTAGAGAGTATAGCAGAGGATACAGCAGGATTTACAGGAGCAGAGCTTGAAAACATTTTAAATGAAGCAGCAATTATTGCTACAAAGAATAAACATGAAGATATCGAAAATGAAGATATCGAAGAAGCTGTAAAAAAGGTAACGGTTGGGCTAGAAAAACGTCAAAGAGTATATTCTCAAAAAGATAAAAAACTAACAGCATATCATGAAGCAGGACATGCTGTAGTAAGTAAATACCTACCAACACAAAATGATGTAAAAGAAGTATCAATAATACCAAGAGGTGTTGCAGGTGGGTATACAATGTATAAATCTGATGAAGACAAATATTATATTTCTAAAACAGAAATGAAAGAAAAGTTAATTGCTTTATTAGGTGGAAGAGCAGCAGAAAAACTTGTATTAGATGATATTTCTACAGGAGCAAGTAATGACATTGAAGTTGCAACAAAAATTGCAAGAGATATGGTAACAAAGTATGGAATGAGTGATAGTTTAGGCCCAATAGATTTCCAAGGAAAAGAACCATATGAAATTCAAATGTTTGGTGAAGATATCGGAGATAAAATAGGACAAGAAGTTAAAACTCTAATAGATACAGCATATAAAGATGCACAATCTTTATTAAAAGAGCACAGAGACAAACTTGATATGATAGCTTTAGCTTTACTAGAAAAAGAAAAGATAAATGAAGAGGATTTTAAAAAAATTTTTGAATAATAAAAAGGAATGCAAGAAGCATTCCTTTTAGTGAAAGAAGGTTTTGGAATTATGACAATAAGAGAAACAATAAAAAAGGGAATGATAGATCTTAAAATAAATGGAATAGCAGAGCCACAATTAAAAGCAAGATTAATTATGCAATATATTTTAAATAAACCAAGACAGTATTTATTAGTGTATGATGACAAAACTTTAACTTTGAGACAAGAAGTTGATTATTTTAAATCTATAAAAAAACTAATAAATGGAATACCGATTCAGCATATTACACATATTCAGGAATTTATGAAAATGGAGTTTTATGTGGATTCCAATGTTTTAATACCAAGACCAGATACAGAAATTTTAGTAGAAGAGGTAATAAAAATTGCAAAAAAAATAAAGGCTAAAAAAATACTAGATTTATGTACAGGAAGTGGAGCAATTGCTGTATCACTTGCAAAGTATATGCAAGAAAGTGATATTACAGCAACAGATATCAGCAAAAATGCATTAAATATTGCGAAATTAAATGCAAAAAGCAATAATGTGGAAAATAAAATTACTTTTATAGAATCAGATTTATTTGATAAAATAAGAAAAGAAAAGTATGATATAATTGTATCTAATCCACCTTATATAAAAAAGAAAATAATAAATAAACTACAAAAGGAAGTCCAAAATGAACCTAAAATAGCACTAGATGGAGGATATGACGGGTTAGACTTTTATAGAAAAATTATAAATACAAGTTATGAATATTTAAAATATAATGGATATTTATGTTTAGAGATAGGGTATGATCAAAAAGAAGAGGTTTTACAATTAATAGAAAATGAGAAGAAATATGTAGATTCATATTGTTTAAAAGATTTATGTCAAAATGATAGAGTAATTGTAGCAAGATTAAATTAAAGGAGATGTAAAAAATGTCTTTTTCATCAGAAATTAAACAAGAATTAAATAAAACTAGTAATTTAGTGGACAAACAAATGGTAAAATTCGAATTAATGGGTTATTTGATTTCTGGTAATGTATATATAGCAAATTCAAGAAACATCAAATTTTCAACAGAAAGTGATTACAATATAAATAGATTTTCTAAATTATTGGCTAACCTAGAGATAGATTATGCAATAGAAGTAGTTCGGCAAATTTTTTGTAATTAAGTTAAAAATAAAGGATATTTGTTCTATTATTAGATATGAGAAAAACAATATATTTTTAAAGGAAAATCTAATAAAAGATAGTAAAGAGGAATATTTAAAGGCATTAATTAGAGGATTATTTTTAGGGTCAGGCTCTATTAATAACCCAGAAAATAAATATCATTTAGAAATTACTTTTAATAATGAAGAAAATTTAGATGATTCTATTTATATATTGAAAAACTTAGGAATAAAAAGTAAAAAAATGATAATTGAAAACAAATATACTTTGTACATAAAAGAAGGGGAAGAAATTTCTAAATTTTTAGCTTTAATAGGAGCAAACAAAGCTGTTTTAAAATTTGAAGATATTAGAGTACAAAAGGAAATGAGAGGAAAGGTAAATAGGCTTGTGAATTGTGAAACAGCTAATCTAAATAAAACTATTAATGCATCAATCGAACAAATTGCGGCAATTCGAAAATTACAAGAAAATGGAAAGTTTAATAAATTAGATGACAAACTAAAGGAAATTGCAAAATTAAGGTTAGAAAATCCAGATATGCCATTAGGTGATTTAGGAAAATTGTTAAAAAGACCAGTAGGAAAATCAGGAGTGAATTATAGATTAAAAAAAATAATGGAGATAGCAAATGAATAATAAAGAATTAGGAATTTATATACATATACCATTTTGTAAGAAGAAGTGTTACTATTGTGATTTTGTATCATTTAGTAATTTAGAAAATAAACAAACTGGATATATTGAAGCATTAAAAAAAGAGATTAGCTGCTATGATTTAGAAGAATATAATGTAACTACTATATATATTGGAGGAGGAACACCATCATATATTGATTGTTATGAAATCAAAGAAATTTTAGATGAATTAAGAAAAAGATTAAAAAATAATGAAACAAAATTTAGCGACATCGAAATAACAATTGAGGTAAATCCAGGAACAGTTGATAAAAAAAAGTTAGAAGTATATAAATTGTCAGGTGTAAATAGATTAAGTATAGGTTTGCAATCAACAAAAGATATACTATTAAAAGAAATTGGTAGAATTCATACATATAAAGAATTTTTACAGTCATATGAACATGCAAAACAGGTGGGGTTTGAAAATATTAATATAGATTTAATGCTAGGTCTTCCAAATCAGTCTATTCAAGATATGAAAGATAGTTTAAAAGAAGTTATAAAAATGGAGCCAAATCATATTAGTATATATTCACTTATTGTAGAAGAAAAAACACCAATTAAAAAATTAATAGAAGAAGGAGAATTACAATTACCAGAAGAAATACAAGAAAGAAGAATGTATTGGTATGTGAAAAGTATGCTAGAATTAAGTGGATATAATCATTATGAAATATCTAATTTTGCTAAAGAAGGTAGAGAATCTAAACATAATATGAATTGTTGGGAGCAAAAAGAATACATAGGATTAGGGGTTGCTGCACATTCTTATATAAATGGAATTAGATATTCTAATGTAACAGATTTAGATTGTTATATTAAAAATATGATGGAATTAAAAAATGTAAAAAAACAATTACAATCAAAGACAAATATAATTTATAATATTTGTGAAATTCAAAATTTAGAAGATAAACAAAAAGAATATATGTTATTAGGATTAAGAAAAATTCAAGGAGTTAGTATTACAAAATTCAAAGAAAAATATGTAGAAAATCCAATTTTTTTATTTAGAAAACAAATGGAAAAATTAACAAAAGAAGACTTGCTTCAAATAGATGGAGACTATATTAGGCTTACAAATAAAGGATTAGATTTTGCAAACCAAGTTTGGGAAGAATTTGTATAAAAATATTGACAAAATCAAAGTAATGATGTAATCTAAAATAGAAAAAAGAAGAATAAACAAAAACGAAAGAAAAGGAAATAAAAAATGAAAAAAAGTAATAGCTGTAAGCCTTGGGGCTGTACACACACACACACACACACACACACACACACAAGTAATTTAATAAATAAAAAAGTAATAATAAACACAATTAAAAAGATAGTAACAAAAGCCTAGAAATAGGTTTTTGTTGTTGTCTTTTTATTAATTAGTTAAAGTAAAAATAGAATACAAATAAAAAATTAAGGGAGGAATTTTTTATGAAAAAAAACGAAAAAATTATGATAGGAATAATAGTAGTAATTACAATAGTTGTACTAATAATAGCATTAAATAGAGAAAATAAAAAAGAAAAACAAGAAGGTACTGAAAATGTAGCACAAGAAGAATTTGTAAATGTATTAGAAGATGGAACAAGATTAAATAAAAGTGACAAATTACATGAAAAGAAAGAATTTGATGGAATGGAGATAACAGATTTCCAATTAACAGAAAAGGATAATGTAACATTATTATTAGGAACAATAACAAATACATCAAATGAGAAAAAAGGTGGATATCCAGTAAATATAAAAGTAGTAGATAAACAAGGAAATGAAATAATAACAGTAGCAGCATTTTTTGGAGAATTAGAACCAGGACAAAGTACACAATTAAGTACAAGTGCAACATTTGATTATGCAAATGCCTATGACTTTAGTATAACTAAAAAATAGAAGGGAAGATAAATGATGAGGAAAAATTTGAAAAATCAAAAAGGAATAACACTAATAGCATTAGTAGTAACTATAATAATACTTTTAATATTAGCAGGGATAAGTATAGCAACTTTAACAGGAGAAAATGGATTATTAAATAAAGCAAATGTAGCAAAAGAAGAAAGTAAAAAGGCAGAATATAAAGAAGAACTGGAGTTAATAGGACAAGAATTACAAATAGAACAAAAGACAAAAAATATAACAGATAGAGAATATATGGATAAATATAAAGAAAAGATAAGAAACAATGAAAGATTTAAAGATGCACAACAAATAACAAGAAAAGATAATGAAACAATATTATTAGTTACAACAAAAGAAGGATATGTATATAAAGTAACAAAAACTAAAGTAGATTTCATAGGAAAGCAAGGAGGAACAGCACCACCAGATTTAAAACAGAGTGATATAGAAGGAATATGTGACCCAGATGACTGGACAAATGGAAAAGTGCAAGTAACTCTGAATATAAATAATACAGATTTATCAAATTATGGATTACAATATTCATTAGATGGAAAAACAAATTGGAAAACATATACAGAACCAATAATATTTAAAGATAATGGAAGTTTATTTGTAAGACTTCAAAATGAATTATTAGAATTTGGAGGAGCAACAACAATAAATGTAACGAATATAGATAAGATAGCACCTCAAGAATTTATACCAACAGTAACAAGTACAATAGGAAAAGGATTAGAAGATGGCACAGGTGCTATAACAATAACAGGATATGCAAAAGATAAAAATGATGAGAATAATCAAAATAAATGTAGTGGGGTAAAATATTATTATTTTAAAATAAACAATTCAGATTGGATAAAATATGATGAAAATAGCAATGTAACAACATCATCACCAGCAACATATACAGTTACAGGTTTAAATTCAGGAGATAAATGTACTATACAAATGAAAGCAATAGATGAAGCTGGAAATGAGACAATAACAAAACCAATTGATAAATATATAGGATATTCTAAAAATGGACTAATAATGCAATATGATGGAATTAAAAATACACGAAGTGGACATAGTAATCAAACAGGACAATGGGAAGATATTAGTAGCAATAACAATGATTTAGTAAAGTTTGGTGGAGAGTGGCAAGAAGATGGGATTAAATTAAATGGTGAAAATGAATATTTATCTACTAAAGATGAAAAAAATCCATTATTTGATAAAGAAGGTGGAACACCAGATATGACAGTTGAAGTTATATCAGAAAAACAGCAAAAATCAACAAACACAATACATCAGTATGGACAATTATTGTCATTTGGAGGTACAGTAAATATAAAACAGTATATGGATTTATGGTGCATATATTATAAGGATGATACAAGGAAAAGATCATATTCTATATATTTATATCCTATGTATGATGATATATCTACTTCAGAACCTAATGTTGGTTATGGTCAAACTAATGCAATTACATATGGAAAAAGTGGAAATAAGATGTTTTCATATTTAAATAATGTGACAAGAAAAATGGTTTCAGGAACAGATGAGTGTGTTGGTTGGCTTACAAATAAATTTTATTTAGGAAGGGATTATAAAGCAGCAACCACAATAGGGGATGACTCAAGTGTAACAGATGGTACAACAGGTACATATTTTTTCAGTGGAATAATAAAATCAGTGAGAGTTTATAATAGAGCTTTAGAAGATTGGGAAAGAAATGACAATTATGATACAGATTGTCAGAGATATAATATAAAATAATACAATTAAAAAGAAAAAATGTTCGTAAAAAGTATTGACAATTTTAAAAATTGAAGATACAATAAATGCGAACATTTTTTTAGTGCAGAAATATCAAAGGAGGTATAAAATGATAGCAACATTACATATAAAAAATATAGGAATAATAGAAGATATAAGTATTGATTTAAATCAGGGATTAAATGTATTAACAGGAGAAACAGGTGCAGGGAAAACATTAATAATAGATTCTTTACAAATAATATCAGGAGGAAGATTTGCAAAAGAAATGATAAGAAAGGGAGAAACAAACTCATTTGTTGAATTATGTATGTATGAACCAGATAATAAAAAGGCTATAGATGGAAACATTATTGTTTCTAGAGAAATAAATGCAAATGGAAAGAATATGTGTAAGATAAATGGTAGAATGGTGACAGTAACAGAACTAAAAGAATTCATGTCAGAGTTTATTGAAATACATGGTCAAAATGACAATCAAAATTTATTAGATCAAAAATTACATTTAGAATATTTAGATGGATTTGTAGGTGAAGAAATAAAAGAAATAAAAGAAGAATATTTAAATCTATATAATCAATATAATATGAAGAAAGAAGAATTAAAAAATAATTTCGGAGATGAAAAAGAAAGACAAAGAAAATTAGATCTACTAAAATATCAAATAAATGAAATAGAAGTAGCAAAGTTGAAAATAGGTGAAGATGAAGAATTAGAAGAGAAAAGAAAAATAATTATGAATTCAGAAAAAATAGCAGATAACCTAAAAATAGCAGATAATTTAATTTCGGAAAACAGTATAGAAAGTATAAGCAGTGCGATAAGAGCATTAGAAAAAATAGAATCAATTGATATAAAATATGAAAAGACATCATCAAACCTAAAAAATATTTATTATGAATTACAAGAATTATCAAGAGATATAAATGGGTATTCTAAAGATATATTTTTTGATGAAGAAGAAAGAAATTATATAGAAGAAAGACTAAATTTAATTCATCAATTAAAAAGAAAATATGGGAATACAATACAAGAAATTTTAGAATATCAAGGAGAAATAAAAAAACAGACAGGACAAATAGAAAATTTAGAAGAATATAATAGTAATCTAAGAAAAGAGATAGAAAAAATAAAAGAAAAAATGAATCAAATAGCAAAAGACATACATAGTAAAAGAGTAAAAAAAGCAGAAATATTAGCTAACCAAATAAATGAAGAATTAAAAGAATTAGAAATGAGAAATGCTAAAATAAATATTCATGTAAATTATTTAGAGGATAAATACTTAAAAACTGGAAAAGATAATGTTGCTTTTTATATTACTACAAATATAGGAGAGAGCCAGAAAGAATTATCTAAAATAGCATCAGGAGGAGAAATGTCAAGAACAATGCTTGCAATAAAAAAAGTATTAGCAGATACTGACAAAACTTCAGTATTAGTATTTGATGAAATTGATACAGGAATTAGTGGGAAAGCAGCAAATGCTGTAGCAAAAAAATTAAAAGCTATTGCTAAAAAACACCAAGTAATGTGTATATCTCATTTACCTAATATTGCAGCTACAGCAGATTATAATTACTTTATAAGTAAAGAGATTAAAGATAAGAGAACAAAAACGCAAATTAGATTGCTAGAAGAAAATGAAGTTATACAGGAAATTGCTAGAATTTCTTCAGGCGAAATCAATGAGATTACCTTAAAATATGCTGAAGAATTACGAAGTAAAAAAGCATCATAAAATAAAGATTAAAAAATATAAAGTACCTTTCTTAATGAAAGGTATTTTTAGTGTATAAGAAATCAAAAAGTGTATAAAATAAATATTAGTAAATTGGAAAAATAAGGAGGATAAAATGAAAGACTTTTTAAAAATTCAAGATGTAAAAGCAATGCAGATATTAGATTCAAGGGGAAATCCAACATTACAAGTAGAAGTACTAACAGAAGACGGATTTATAGGAATGGCATCAGTTCCATCAGGTGCGTCAACAGGAAGTTTTGAAGCAGTAGAATTAAGAGATGGAGATAAAAGCAAATACTTAGGAAAAGGAGTAGAAAAAGCAGTAGAAAATGTAAACAAGAAGATTGCAAAAAAGATAATAGGAATGAATGTATATGAACAAAGAAAAGTTGATGAAGAAATGATAAAACTGGATGATACACCAAATAAATCAAATTTGGGAGCTAATAGTATCTTAGGTGTATCATTAGCAGTAGCAAAAGCAGCAGCAAATTCTTTAGGAATGGAACTATATCGTTATATAGGGGGGATTAATGCAACTGAGCTACCAATTCCTATGATGAATATATTAAATGGAGGAAAACATTCGGATAACAATATTAGTATACAAGAATTTATGATAATGCCAGTAGGAGATATTACATTTGCTGAACGTTTACGTAGAGGAGTAGAAATATATCATACATTAAAAAAAGTATTGAAAGAAAAAGGGTATAGTGTTGCAGTAGGTGATGAAGGTGGTTTTGCACCAAATTTAGAAAATGAAGAACAGGCATTAGATATTATAATTGAAGCAATAAAAAAAGCAGGATATGAGCCAGGAAAAGACATAATGTTAGCATTAGATATTGCAAGTACAGAAATGTATGATGAAGCACAGAAAAATAATAAAACAGGATATTATTTTTGGAAAACAAAACAATTAAAAACAAAAGAAGAAATGATAAAATATATTATGAACTTGTGTGATAAATATCCTATTTTTTCTATAGAAGATGGATTAGCAGAAGAAGATTGGGATAGTTGGGAAATACTAACAGAAAAACTATCAAATAAGGTGCAGTTAGTAGGAGATGATTTATTTGTAACAAACCAAAAAAGACTAAGAAGAGGAATAGATAAAAAAGTAGCTAATAGCATTTTAATAAAACCAAATCAAATTGGAACTTTAACAGAAACATTGGATACAATACAATTAGCAAAAGAAAATGGTTATACAACTGTAATTTCACATCGATCTGGAGAAACAGAAGATACAACAATTGCAGATATTGCAGTTGGAGTAAATGCTGGGCAAATAAAAACAGGTGCACCATGTAGGACAGATAGAGTTTCTAAATATAATAGATTACTATATATTGAAAATGATATATAATAAAAATAAAAGGTCATTTGAGTTAATTTCAAATGACCTTTTGTGTTATTTCATTTTATTATTAATTATAGTTAGTTTTACAATTGAGAAAATTAAAAGTCCAATAGCTACTGTTGCAGATATAATAAGAAATGTAGTCAATCCAGCTTTTGGTAAAGTTGCAGGTGGTTCAGTAAGTTTTAATTTTGGAGAAATATCAGATGTTTTTGATTGTTCTTTTTCTTCAAAATCTTTATAAGTAATATCTACTTTCTCATTAGTGTTTATAATTTTATTTACAATACTGTCATCAAAATTTCTTTTTAATTTAAGTTTATATTGTACAGTTGCAGTTTCACCGTTAGAAAGTTCTGGAATTGTCCAAGTAATAGAATTATTTTCCTTATTAATATTTGCTGAAATATTTCCTATATTTGCTTCACTTACATATGCAAAATCGAAATTATTAATAATTTCTTCAGGGAAGTAATCAACAATTGTTATATCTTTATAAATCTTTTTTATTGGTAATAAAGAATTGTAAATATCTTGGGTAATAGTTTGTTCTATTTTATCATCAGTAACATAGTAAAAGTTTCCAGCAGTAGGGTTTGTACTTGTCCCAAAAGTTGCTTCAATGATTTGTTTATAAGTTTTGTCTCCAATTGCTATTCCATCTTCATTTTTTATTTTTGTTAACATTGTATTAACTAAAACTCCAGTTTTTTCAATATTTTTTAAACTTTCTTTTGTTTGATTTATTACCTCATCTGAAAAATAGTTGTATTTTGTATTTCCATCAGGTGGAATAGCTACATTAGGAATGCCGTCTGTTAATATAATCATATATTTTTTATTATCAGTTTTTGTAAATTGTTTACTTGCTAAAGATAATCCGAGCTTCTAGATTAGTTCTAGGTCCAGTTGTTTGAATATTAAAAATAGCATTAGTTAAAGAGTTAACATCATTACTTAGACCAGAAACAATTTTAGCATCTTCTTCAGTTCCTTCTTCTTCATCACTTTTTGTTGAAAAGCTAACAATTCCTATTTTTAATTTATCATTATTTTCTAAAAGATTAGTTATTAAAGTATTTGCAGCATTAAAAATTAATTCTTTTCTAGTTTTTCCTTCTACAGTACTAGATTCAGTCATACTAGCAGAATCATCCATTACAATTATAAGTTCACCAGTTGGTTTTTCGGCTTCTTCTCCATTTGTTACTTGCAATTGTAAAGTAACTTCTTTATTTGCTAAATCTTTTGAAACTAATTTCTTTTCAAATTTTGAATTATTTCCTAATTCAATAGTGCAAACAGGTTCTTCTACGACACTCATATTTACAGTAGTGTAAGATGCAAAAGATAAGTTTGCAAGTAAAATACATATTAAAAATGTTACAATAAAAATTTTCTTCTTCATATAAATCATTCTCTCCTTTATTTAATTATTTCCTATATCAAATATTTTAACACAACTTTTAAATTTTACGCAATGTTTTTGGTAAAAAAATTAAAAATCTCTTGAATAAAAAGGAAAAATATGCTAAAATGAAAAAAGTAAAATAAATAAACCAATTAAAAAGCAAAGTATATATATTAAGAAAATGGTTATAGAGAAAATGACCTAGGTTGGAAGTCATTTACATTTGATATATAGAAATTTCACTTTTTAGGTCTTTTTCTGAAATAAAGTAGGTAAAAGCGGTTGGACCGTTAAAACTTAAATGAGGTTAGTTAAATCTAATAAAATTAGGTGGTACCACGAAAGATAAACCATTTCGTCCTATATAAGTAGGAGAAGTGGTTTTTTAGATGTAAAATTAAATTTTAAATAAAATTTGATAAAGGATGTTGATAAAATGAATAAAGATAAATGTTTAGAATATTATTTAGATTCTAGAATATATAACCTAGAGGAAGTTCAAAAAAACATAGAAAAAACAAAGCAAGAATTTCCTAAAAAAGAGATAAAAGTTAATATTTCTATGAATCAATATGGAATGTATATTATTACATTTTATTTTGAAAATAAAAAAATGAAAAAGACAAAAAAGAGATTAGAAAAATATTATGGTAATAACTATGGGAAATATAAAACAACCCCAATTTATAAGCCATATTAAATATAAAAAGTAAAAGGAGCAAATATATGAAAGAAGAAATTTTAAAAATCAAGGAAAATTCACTACAAGATATAAAAAAATGTGAAGACTTAAAACAATTAACTGATGTAAAGGTAAAATATCTTGGGAAAAAAGGTGAACTAACAGCATTATTAAGAGGAATGGGAAGTTTGAGTGCAGAAGAAAGACCAATAATTGGTGGTTTAGTTAATGAGTTAAGAGATGAATTGAATGAGAAAATCGAAGAAAAGCAAAAAGAATTAAAAAGAAAAGAATTATTAAAAAAACTAGAAACAGAAAATATAGATGTGACAGAACCAAGTAAAAAAACAAATATAGGCTCTTTTCATCCAATTACACAAATAATAAATGAAGTAGAAGAAATATTTTTGGGAATGGGATATGAAATAGCAGATGGACCAGAAGTAGAAAAAGCAATATATAATTTTGATAAATTAAATACACCACCTGATCATCCTGCAAGAGATATACAAGATACATTTTATATCACATCAGATATAGTACTAAGAAGTCAAACATCACCAGTACAAGCAAGAGTAATGGAAAATAAAAAACCACCAATAAAAATTATATGTCCAGGAGCAGTATATCGTTCAGATAGTGTTGATAGCACACATTCACCAGTTTTTCATCAAATTGAAGGATTAGTTATAGATAAAAATATTTCTATGACAGATTTGAAAGGTACTTTAGAAATGTTTGCGAAAAAATGTCTAGGGGCAAATACAAAAATAAGATTTAGACCACATCATTTTCCTTTTACTGAGCCAAGTGCAGAAGCAGATGTGTCATGCTTTGTATGTGGAGGAAAAGGATGCAGAGTATGTAAAGAAGAAGGTTGGATAGAGCTTTTAGGTTGTGGAATGGTACACCCTAATGTATTGAAAAATTGTGGAATAGACCCAGAAGAATATTCAGGATTTGCATTTGGATTTGGAGTGGAAAGAATTGCTATGGCAAAATTTGGAATTGATGATATGAGGTTACTATTTGAAAATGATGTAAGATTCTTGAAACAATTTTAGAATAAATTAAAATATATAAATAAAGTAAAAAATTGATTAAAAATTTAATTGATTGAAGGAGTGTTGAAATAATGGGATTGTTTAGTAGAGGCAAAAATAAAGTCTATTCTTTTGAGGAAGCAAAAAGATTAATGCAAACAAAAAAATATGAAAGGTATATACCAGTACCAGTAGAGGGAAATAAAGATGGATATAGGTTATTACTAGAAGAACCACTATTAAAAAGAGAAAGAGAAGCAAGGGACAACAAAAGGAAAATAAAAGAAGAAAAGGTACAATTTATGAACAGGATTAATGAAAATGGAGCATATATAAATTTAAATATTAATACTAAAAATTTTTCAACGGAAAAACAACCACAAGAAGAATATATAAGATAGATTTAAGTAGAAGGAGAGTAAAATGAAAGCAAGTATTGAATGGTTAAAAGATTACAGTGACATTGACATAGATAGTGTAAAATTAGGAGATATTCTAACAATGACAGGCTCTAAAGTAGAAACAATAGAACAAAAAGGGAATGATATAAAAAATGTTGTTGTAGGAAAAATATTAGAAATAAAAAAACATGAAGATTCAGATCATTTAGTAGTAACACAAGTTGATTTAGGAAATGAAAAAGTTCAAATAGTAACAGGAGCAGATAATATAAAAGTAGGAGATATTGTTCCAATTGCAAAAGATGGTTCAGAATTACCAGGAGACATAAAAATAAAAAAGGGAATGTTAAGAGGAGTAGAATCATGTGGGATGATGTGCTCTGTTGGAGAGCTTGGGTTAGATATAAATGATTATCCTGGACAAATCGAACATGGAATTATGATTTTAGACAAAAAATTAGAAAAAGAGATAGGAAAAGATATTGTAGAAGTGTTAAATCTAAAAGAAGACATTATTGACTTTGAAATCACACCTAATAGACCAGATTGTCTATCTATAGAAGGTTTAGGGAGAGAAGTGGCAGTATCTACACGGAAAAAAATTTAAAAATCCAAGAAAAAATATTGACGAGCTAAAAATAGAAGATAAAAAAGAAATAGAAGGACTAAGTGTAGATGTAGAAGCACCAGATTTATGTTATAGATATATTGCAAGAGTAGTAAAAAATGTTAAAATAGGTCCATCACCAGAATGGATGGTAAGAAGACTAAAAGCTTGTGGCATAAGAAGTATCAATAATATAGTAGATATAACAAATTACGTTATGTTAGAAATGGGAGGACCATTGCATGCTTTTGATATTAACTCTATAGAGGGAAAACATATAATTGTAAGACGTGCGAAAAAAGGTGAAGAAATAACAACTTTAGATGAACAAAAAAGGATTTTAGATGAAGATGATTTAGTTATAGCTGATAATAGTAAACCAGTAGCAATTGCAGGTGTTATGGGAGGATTAAATTCAGAAATTGAAAAAGATACAAAAACAATTGTATTTGAATCAGCAGTATTTTATGGAGGAGCTATTAGAAAAACAGCAAAAAAAGTAGGATTAAGAACAGAAAGTTCTTCAAGATTTGAAAAAGGATTATCTTCTGAAAATGCATTAAGGACTATAAATAGAGCAATTGAATTAGTTGAATTAATAGGTGCAGGAGAAGCAGTTGAGGCTAAAATTGATGTTTATCCAACTAAACAAAAAACTAATAAAATAAAATTAGATGTAAAGAGAATAAATAATCTATTAGGAACTAACATATCAAAACAAGAAATGATTGATATACTAGAAAAATTAGATATCAAAGTAGAAAATGATGTTGCAATAGTACCATATTTTAGAATGGATTTAGAATATGTAGCAGATATAGCAGAAGAAATAGTAAGATTTTATGGATATGATAAATTAGAAACTACATTAATAAAAGCAGATACAACTTTAGGAATAAAAAATAAAGAACAAAAAATAGAAACTAAAATCAAAGAAGTTTTAGTAAGCAGTGGACTTTCAGAAGTTTATACATATGGATTTGTAAGTATGAAAGATTTAGAAAAATCAAATATAAGTAAAGATTTGATTGAAAAATCAATTACAATAATGAACCCATTAAGCGATGAATATAAATTGATGAGACCAACTACAATTCCTAGTATGATGCAAATTCTAGCAACAAATGCAAATTATAAAAATCAAGATGTAAAATTATTTGATATTTCAAGAAGTTATAAAAATATAAATAATGAAATAGAACAAGGAGAAGTACCATTACAAGAAAATATTTTGACAATTGGAATGTATGGTGATGATACGGATTTTTATACTTTAAAAGGATTAATAGAAAATGTATTACAAGCAGCAAGTATAAATAGATATGATATACAAAAACAAAGAGAAAATGAATCATATCATCCTGGTAGATGTGCAGAAATAAAAGTTGGGATAGACACAATTGCAACTTTTGGAGAAGTACATCCAGAATTATTGGATAATTATGATATTGGAAAAAGAGCTTATTTAGCAGAAGTTAATATAACAAAACTAGTAAAATATTCAAAGGCAAATAAAAAATATGTAGAAGTTCCAAAATTTCCAGCAGTTGAAAGAGATATTGCAGTAATAGTTGATGAAATAGTAGAGGTAGGACAAATTGAAAAGATTATTACTAAAAAAGGTAAAAAATTACTAGAAAGTGCAAAATTATTTGATATTTACAGAGATGAAAAAATAGGAAAAGGTAAAAAAAGTGTTGCTTATAGCTTGATTTTTAGAGATAAAAAGAAAACATTAAGTGACGAAGAAATTAATGCTACAATGAATGATATAATAATAGAATTAGAAAAAAATCTACATGCAGAATTAAGAAAGTAAATAAGAATTTGTAAAGATTAGTATTAAATTGTAAAAAAATGAAAATAAATGTAGACAAATTAAAAAAAATATTATAAAATATCGATATATAAAAAAAGAGAAACAAAGGAGAAGATCAAAATGGAAGAAACAAAGAAAGAAGAAAACGTAGAAAAGAAAAGACTAAGCCCAGCAGCTACTGTATTAATTACTGTTGCAGCTACTTTAGGTGCTATTGTAGTGGCAAGAGTTATATATTTTATAATAACAGGGGCATAGAAATTATACTAAAAGTTATATTAGAAGTTGATGAATTATATTTATAATTTTAAATAGATATTAATTTACAACTTCTTTTTTTATGTACAAAAATATTATATATTTGCCGAAAAGTATTGACAAATACAAAAAAATAGTGTAAAGTATATTAGCATTACAAAAATGAAAAGAGGTAGTCATATGGAGGAGAAAGTTAAAATTGGTATTTTATGGGGATTTTATGGAAAACTTCTAACTAAGAAACAATTCGAATTCATGGATGACTATTACAACTCTGACTTGTCATTATCAGAAATTGCTCAAAATAACAATATTACAAGACAAGCTGTTAGAGACATCATAAAGAAGGGGGAGAAAAAACTTTTCGAATACGAAGAAAAGCTAGGTTTTATGAAAAGGACGTTAAATCAAGAAAAGAAAATTGAAAAAGCTTTATCAGAATTAACTAAAATTCAAAAAGATTCTTCAGATAAGCAAATATCAAGTGTATTGGAAGAAATAAAAAAAGAATTAAGTTGCTTAGTTTAATTCAAAGAAAAAAGTTAAGAATAGGAGTTGAAATTATGGCTTTTGAGGGATTATCTTCTAGATTACAAGAAATAACAAGGAAAATTAGAGGAAAAGCGAGAATAACTGAATCAGATTTAAAAGAAATGCTAAGAGAAGTTAAACTTGCACTTTTAGAAGCTGATGTAAACTATAAAATTGTAAAAGATTTTATATCTACTATTCAAGAAAAAGCACTTGGTCAAGATGTTTTGAAATCTTTAACACCAGGACAACAAGTAGTAAAAATTGTAAAAGACGAATTAGTAGAATTACTTCGGAGGAACAGAAAGTAAAGTTAATTTTACACCAAATCCTCCAACTGTAATTATGCTAGTAGGACTTCAAGGTTCTGGTAAAACGACAACAGCAGGAAAATTAGCAAACCTTTTTAGAAAACAAGGAAAGAAACCTTTATTAGTAGCATGTGATGTATATAGACCAGCAGCTATAAAGCAATTACAAGTAGTAGGAAAACAATTAAATATTCCTGTATTTGCAAATGAAACGTCAAAAGATGTCGTACATATTGCAAAACAAGCAATGTCAACAGCAATGTCAAAATTAAATGATGTTGTAATACTAGATACAGCAGGACGTTTACATATTGATGAGACATTAATGAATGAATTAAAAGATTTAAAATCAGGTATAAAGCCACATGAAATTTTACTTGTAGTTGATAGTATGACAGGACAAGATGCAGTAAATGTTGCAGAAAAATTTAATGATGCTTTAGGAATAGATGGTGTTGTATTAACAAAACTAGATGGTGATACACGTGGTGGTGCAGCATTATCAGTTAAAAAAGTTACAGGAAAACCAATAAAATTTGCTGCTACAGGTGAAAAATTAAATGATATAGAAGTATTTCACCCAGACAGAATGGCTAGTAGAATTTTAGGCATGGGAGATATTTTATCTGTAATAGAAAAAGCAGAAGAATCGTTTGATTTAGAAGAAGCAGAAAAACTAGAAAAACAATTAAGAAAAAGAGAATTTGACTTAGATGATTATTTAGCACAAATTAGACAAATGAAGAAAATGGGTTCATTTTCATCTTTATTAAAAATGATTCCAGGTATGAACAGTTTAAAAGATGTAAAAATTGATGATAAAGAATTTGTAAAAATAGAAGCAATTATCTGTTCTATGACAAAACAAGAAAAAAGAGATACCAGACTCTTAAATGCCAGTCGTAGACAACGTATTGCAAAACGGAAGTGGAACAACAGTACAAGATATCAACAAATTTATAAAATCTTTTGAAATGACACAAAAAATGATGAAAAAAATGAAAAGCAACAAAGGTAGTATGAAAAAATTAATGAATGGTATTGATGAAAATACGTTAAAGAACTTTAAGTTCTAATAAATATGTTATTAAATTTTTAAATTTTATAAATATTTTTAAATTTTGGGAGGTGAAAAAAATGGTAAAAATCAGATTACAAAGACAAGGAAAGAAAAAAGCTCCATTTTATCATATTGTAGTGGCAGATTCTAGATCTCCAAGAGATGGAAAAATAATTGAACAATTAGGAACATATGATCCAATGACAGAGCCAGGAACAATAGTTTTAGACAAAGAAAAAGTTGAAAAATGGATCAAAAATGGTGCAAAACCAACAGACACAGTAAAAGCTTTAATAGAAAAAGTTAAATAATTAAACAAGATGGAGGAAAAAATGGAAGAAATTTTAAAAACCATCATTTCAAATTTAGTTGATGATAAGAATGCTGTTGAAATAAAACAAGTCGACAGTAGTGATGAAAAATCAGTTACATTTGAAGTTAAAGTAGCAGAAAGCGACATGGGAAAAGTAATAGGAAAACAAGGAAGACTTGCTAAATCTATTAGAACTGTCATGAAAGCAGTAGCTAACAAAGAACACAAAAAAGTGTCAATTGAATTTATAGGATAATTGGAGTATTTAATATGACAAAATATCTTGAAATTGGTCAAATTGTAAATACATTTGGTATTAAGGGTATGGTAAAGGTGAAACCTTTTACTAATAATATAAAGAGATTTGATGATCTAAAAAATGTCTATATTAAAAATAGAAAAGAAAAAAAAGAATATCAAATAGAAGAGGTAAAATATCATAAAAATATGGTATTAATCAAATTTAAAGGAATAGAAACTCCAGAAGATGCAAATCTATTAAGAGAAAGTTATTTACTTATAGATAGAAGTAAAGAAGAACCATTAGAAGATGGAAACTATTACATAGTAGATATGATAGGTATAGAGGTTTATTCTGATAAAGGAGAATTACTTGGAAATTTGGAAGATATCTTTAATACAGGCAGTAATGACATATATGTTGTAAAAGATAATCAAGGAAAACAAATTTTATTACCAGCAATATCAGAAGTTATAAAACAAATAGATATAGAAAAAAGAAAAATAACAGTTCATTTATTACCAGGACTAATTTAAGTGGAGGAAATCATGAGATTCGATGTTTTAACACTATTTCCAGAGATGTTTGATAGCTTAGAAAAGAGCATAATTGGAAGAGCAAGGAAAAATGGAATAATTGATATTAATTTAATTAATATTAGAGATTTTTCACAAAATAAACATAAGAAAGTTGATGATACTCCATATGGTGGAGGAAATGGCATGGTAATGATGCCAGATGTTGTATATAGAGCTTATGAATCTATTAAAAAAGAAAAAAGTAAGGTTATATATTTATCTCCACAAGGAAAAAAATTAGACCAAAAAAAAGTAGAAGAATTGGCAAAAGAAGAACAATTAATTTTACTTTGTGGACATTATGAAGGAATTGATCAAAGAGTACTAGATGAAATTGTTGATGAAGAAATATCAATAGGTGATTATGTATTAACTGGTGGAGAACTTCCAGCTATGGTACTAATAGATAGTGTTTCTAGATATGTAGAAGGAGTTTTAAAGCAAGGTTCTACAGCAGAAGAAAGCTTTAGTATGGGGCTTTTAGAATATCCACAGTATACAAGACCAGAAATATTTAAAGGTAATAAAGTACCTGAAGTGTTACTTTCTGGTAATCATCAAAAAATAGAAGAATGGAGAAAACAAAAATCCATTGAAATAACTAGAAAAAAAAGACCAGATTTATTAAAAGAATGAATGACACAAAATAAAATAAGTACATAGATTTTGAAAAATGTGCTACATAGAAAATAGAAAAGGAGGAAATTCTAAAATGGATATTATAAAATCTATTGAACATGAACAATTAAAAAACAAAATACCAGAATTAAAAGTTGGTAATACAGTTAGAGTACACGTAAGAATAAAAGAAGGAAACAAAGAAAGAATCCAAGTTTTTGAAGGAATTATTATAAAAGTACAAGGTGGAGGAGTTAATAAAACTTTCACAGTAAGAAAAATATCTTATGGTGTTGGAGTAGAAAAAACATTTTTAGTACATTCACCATTAGTTGAAAAAGTAGAAGTAGTAAGAGTAGGTAAAGCAAGAAGAGCAAGATTATTCTACTTAAGAGACAGAGTTGGTAAAGCTGCTAAGACAAAAGAGCAAATAGGTGCTAGAATTGAAAACAGAGAAATTGTTATAAAAGAAGAACTAAAAGAAGAAACAGCAGAAACTCCAGTAGAAACAGCACCAGAAGAAGCTCCAAGTGTTGAAACTGAAAATATAGTAAAAGAAGAAGTTGTTGATACAGTTAAAGAAGAAAAAGTTGAAACAGTAAAAGAAGAACCAGTAAAAGAAGCTGAAGACAAAAAAGAAGAAAATAAATAATTTTATATAAAAAATAAAGGATAGTTTAGATATTATTTTGTAAGAAACAAAAAATAATCTAAACTATTTTTTGTTTAATAAGGAGAAATTATAGAGAATTTATTAAATAGCGAACAAAAATTTAGAAAAAATTAAAAATGTATTGACAAAGTAAAAAAATAAATATAAAATAGAAACAACAAAACCGAACAACAATTTGCAAAACAATATTTTGATAAGGAGTGGTATAAAAATGAATTTAACAAAAAGGAAAACAAGTTTAAAAATATTAACAAACAGCAGTATTGAGAGACATCCTGTTCCTATATTAGGAATAGACTATAAAGTGAAAATTATATATAAAAATATTAAAATTACTGAGCTAGATGTAGAAAAGAAAACTATAAAAATATCACTACCAAACAAATATAAAAAAATACAAAATGTTGAAATTTTGGATTTAGCAATTGAAAAAATGTATGAACAAATTGCAAAAGTAGAAATAGAAAGAGCAATGGAAAAAACAAGAATAATGTTAGGGTTTGCGCCAGAAGAATATGAAATTAGCAAAATAAAAGCTTTAGGGCTTTGTAAAAACAATAAAATAACTATTAATCCTAATATAGTTAAATACAACAGGAAAATAATTGATTATATTGTTTTACATCAATACTGCCATTTAAAATACAAAACACATTCAAAAGGTTTTTATGAAATGTTAGAAAAATACCAACCAGACTACAAGAAATGTGAAGAAATTTTATTAAATATATAAAAAATTAGAAGTAATATAAAATTATTTTAAAAAACTATTTATAATTTATGATTTTTTTGTTATAATTAAAAAGTAATTATTGGGGTGTCGCCAAGTGGTAAGGCAACCGGCTCTGACCCGGTCATTCGTAAGTTCGAATCTTACCACCCCAGCCATATACTTATATATTATAATTAGTTAATTACTAATTATAATTTCAAATACATAAAAGGGGGAATTTACAAAATGAAGAAAATCAGAAATACATTATGGGGAATAGTTTTAATAGTTTTAGGATTAATCATAGGAGGAAATGCTTTAGGAATAACTAACGTAAATATCTTTTTTTATGGATGGTGGACCTTATTTATTATAATACCTTGTTTTATAGGTTTATTTAAAGAAAGAGAAAAAACAGGCAGCATAATTGGATTAATTATAGGAATTGTATTACTATTATGTTGTCAAGATATATTGAATTTTGATACAATTTGGAAATTAGCATTACCAACGATTTTAATTATTATCGGAATATCATTTATTTTTAAAGATGTATTTAATTCTAAATTAAATGAAGAAATTAAAAATATAAATAAAAAAAATATTCAAAAGGAAGAATATTGTGCAACATTTTCAGGTCAAAATGTGAAGTTTGATGGAGAAAAATTTAATGGAACAACTTTAACAGCAGTATTTGGTGGTGTTAAATGTGACTTAAAAAATGCAATAATTGAAAATGATGTAGTAATAAATGTAAGTAGTATTTTTGGTGGAACAGAAATATATATACCAGATAATGTTAAGGTAAAAATAAGGTCTACATCAATATTTGGTGGAGTAGATGAGAAAAAAGTAAATAGTATTGAAGGTAAAGAAGTACATACAATTTATATAAATGCAACTTGTATATTCGGAGGTGTAGAAATCAAATGACAACAGCTCAAAAAATAATAAAATATCTAGCAATAGCTTTTGCAATGTTTCTAGTTTTTACAATTATATCTTCTATATTAGGAGGAATATATGGATTAGCAGGAGTATTAGGTTTAAAGAAGAATACTAATACAGAAAACGTAGAAATAGGTACTAAGCAATCAGAACAAATACAAGAATTAACAACATATTTAGATATTGACATTAATTATAGCAATCTTACAATAAAAACAGGAGAAGATTTTGTAGTTCAAAGCTCTAATAACGATATAGAATATGCACAAGAAGGCAACAAGTTTAAAGTAAAAGAAAAAGGATATATAAAATTTTCGGAAACTGCCATTGGAGATGTAGTTATATATATTCCAAAAGAATTAGTATTTGAAACAGTAGATATTGATACAGGAGCTGGAACAGTTGATATAGAAACTTTAAGAACTGATAATTTAATACTTAACCTCGGAGCAGGAGAAACAACAATTAAGAATATAATTTCAAATAAAACTAAGATTGATACAGGAGCAGGAAAGTTAAGAATTAAGTCAGGAAATATTAATGATTTGGATTTTGATATGGGAGTAGGAGAAACAGACATAACAGCTAAACTAACTGGAACAAATAAAATTGATACAGGAATTGGTAATTTAAAGCTTCAGCTATTAGGAGATAAACAAGATTATAAATTTAATATAAGTAAAGGAATAGGAGAAGTAAAAATTGAAGATAAATCAATTATAGAAGATCAAACTATAGGAGATGGTAAAAATAATATTATAATTTCTGGGGGAGTTGGTCAAATAAAAGTCGGTTTTATAGAAGATAAGGATATTTAATATTAGAGTATATAGAAAACTTATAAATTAAGATGAAAATAAAATTTTCTTTTTATTTATAAGTTTTTTTATTTAAAAGCGTTTTTTATGTTTTTGTAAAAAATTCCAAAAAAGTATTTATCAATATTAGATTATTTGTTATAATAAAAAAAGTAAAAAATATCTAATAATTATATAGATAAAAGTTAATAAATAACTAAATTTTATAAAAATAATTTAAAGAATAATTTGAATTTGGAGGAACCAATGAAGAATAAAATGAAAAGTATAAAAGGTATTACACTTATTTCTTTAGTGATTACGATAGTTGTATTATTAATTTTAGCATCCATCGGTACATATAGTGGAATGAATGTAGTAAAATCTTCAAAATTAACAGCATTTACAACAGAAATGAAGATTATGCAAACACAAGTAAATAATTTATATCAAAAATATAAAAACAATGAGACAATTGAAATTGATGGTAATAAAACAAGTATTTTAGAAATTGGAGAAAATTTGGAAGATGTAAATGAAGAAGTAAAACGGACAAGTAAGTAAGGTATTTACAAGTGATGCATCAGGAATAACAGATTTTACTGGATATAGATATTTTAGTCAAGATACAATAAAAAAGCTAGGAATTGAGGGAGTAGACGGAGAATTTTTTATAAATATAGAAAAAAGAAGTGTGGTTAGTTATAAAGGCTTTAATTATGAAAATAAAACCTATTATACTCTAGAACAATTACCAAATGGGTTATATAATGTAGAATATAATGATAAAAATACAGATAAACCAACATTTGAAGTAAAAAAAGAAATTATAGACAATTACAAAGTGTGTGTTACAATTTATAATATTAAATATGATAATGGTTATGTAGATAAATGGCAAGTGAAATATAAATTAGCAGATGATTCAAGTGATGACTGGTATACTAGTCAAGACTTAAGTTTTAATATAAGTGAATATGGAAAATATAAAATAAAAATTGTAAATGGAAATATTGAGTCAGACGAAAAAGAAGAAATGTTATTAGGTGAATATAGTAAAAGTGGCTTAATTGCACAATATGATGGAATTAATAATACTAGAAACGGTCATGATAATAATGCTAAAATATGGGAGGATATTAGTGGTAATAATAATGATTTAATGCCAGCAGAAGGAAAATTTTCATGGAATCAAGGAAGTGGTTGGACAGATAATGGACTTGAGTTAGATGGTATTGATGACTATTTATATTTAGATAGTAATCCTCTATATGATGAAAATAACAAAGCACCAGATATGACAGTCGAAGTTATATCAGAAAAACTTCAAAAAACAGATGGAGGTCCACATTCTGGTTATGGTATGTTAATATCATTTGGTGGTATCGTAAATGTTACTCATTTTATGGATTTATGGTGTGTATACTGTGATGATGGCACTAATAGAGCATATTCAATATATGAAAATTCGTTGATTAGTGATATAAATACTTCAGAACCTAATGTTGGTTATGGCCAAACTAATGCAATTACATATGGAAAAACTGGAAATAAGATGTTTGCATATCTAAATAATGTGACAAGAGAAGGAAAAATAGTTTCAGGACAAACAGGAAAATATACTAACATATGTGACAAATTTGATGGGTGGGTAATAGATGATACAAAGCCAAATGGCGTATTTTATTTAGGTAGAGAACATAAATCAGTTCCAGATACAAGCAAACCAACTGAAATTAATACTGAACCAATATATTTTTTTAAAGGAATAGTAAAATCAGTAAGAATATATAACAGAGCCTTAACACAAAAAGAAATACAAAATAATTATCAAATTGATAAAGAACGTTTTGGTCTTTAATGAAAAGAAAACTTTACAAATGACTGCTTTTGAGGTATAATTAAAAACATAAATTTATCATTAAGATTAATATATAAGGAGAGATAAAAATGCAAGAAAATAAAAATGAAAATAATCAAGCAGAAGAATTAGACATAAATCACTTAATGCAAATTAGAAGAGATAAATTAGTAGAATTACAACAAGAAGGAAAAGACCCATTTGAAATAACAAAATTTGATAGAACAAATTCAGCAGGAGAAATAAAAGAAAATTATGAAAAATTCGAAGAAAAAGATGTAACCGTATGTGGAAGAATAATAGCAAAAAGAATTATGGGAAAAGCATCATTTTGTACTATACAAGATAGTGATGAAAAAATTCAAAGTTATGTTAGTATAAATGATTTAGGAGAAGAAAGTTATAAAGCATTTAAAACTTATGATATAGGAGATTTTATAGGAATTACAGGTTTTGTGTTTAAAACAAGAACAGAAGAAATATCTGTACATGCAAAAGAAGTAACACTTCTTTCAAAATCATTAAGACCATTACCTGAGAAGTTCCATGGTTTAAAAGACCCAGATTTAAGATACAGACAAAGATATACAGACTTAATAGTTAATCCAGAAGTAAAAGAAAGTTTTATTTTAAGAAGTAAAATAATTAGTAATGTAAGAAAAATATTAGAGGAAAAAGGATATTTAGAAGTAGAAACACCAATATTAAATACAATATCAGGAGGAGCAACAGCTAAACCATTTATCACTCATCATAATGCACTAAATATTGATATGTATTTAAGAATAGCTTTGGAATTAAATCTAAAAAGACTTATTGTTGGTGGATTTGACAAAGTATTTGAAATAGGCAGAGTATTTAGAAATGAAGGAATGGACATAAGACATAACCCAGAATTTACAATGCTTGAATTATATTCAGCATATGAAGATTTTCACGATATGATGGATATTACAGAAGAATTATTTTCAAGAACAGCTAAAGAAGTATTAGGAACAACAAAAATAAATTATCAAGGGCAAGACATAGATTTAACACCTGGATGGAAAAGAATAACAATGATTGATTCAATCAAAGAAGCGTGTGGAGTTGATTTTAATGAAATTAACTCAGACGAGGAAGCAGTTGCTTTAGCAAAAGAAAGAGGAATAGAAATACCAGATAAAACAAAAGAAACAAGAGGAGATGTAATAAGTTTATTCTTTGATGAATATGTTGAAAAAACACTTGTACAACCAACATTTGTATATGAATATCCAGTAGAAATATCACCACTCGCTAAAAAAAGTAAAAAAGATAAGCGAATGACAGAGAGATTTGAAGTATTTATTGGTGGACGTGAATATGGAAATGCATTTTCAGAATTAAATGATCCAATAGACCAATATGAAAGATTTAAAAAACAAGTAGAAGCAAGAGAAGCTGGAGACGAAGAAGCAGGAATGATGGATGAAGATTATATAAATGCATTAGAAATTGGATTACCTCCTACAGGTGGACTTGGAATAGGAATAGATAGATTAGTAATGCTATTAACAGATAGTACTTCAATTAGAGATGTATTATTATTTCCTACAATGAAACCACTAAACTAAATGATAGACATAGACAATATTTATATGATGAACATTCAGGGGGACAGGACTTAAACAATTCAAAAAGTATAAGGTTTTTTGTCGAATAAAGAAGATATTAAGGTAAAGGAGAAAAAATGTTTAATTTTTCATTAGATAAAAGAGTTATTTATGTTGTAATAGCAATTATGGTATTATCTACATTAGTGAATTATGCCACTAATCCAGATGCGTTATTTGGATTATTAGTAAGTATTCCAGGAGTATTAATTGCGATTACTTTTCACGAATTTGCACATGGATTAGCAGCATATAAATTAGGGGATAATACAGCAAAAAATGAAGGAAGACTAACTTTAAATCCATTTGACCATTTAGATCCGATAGGTTCACTTCTACTGCTATTTGCTGGATTTGGTTGGGGAAAACCAGTACATGTAAATCCTAATAATTATACTAGAAAAATTTCTATGGAAAAAGGTGAAGCTATAGTATCTGCTGCTGGACCATTAATGAATCTATTATTAGCAATTATATTTACTATTATTTACTTTGCTATTTATAAATTTGCTAGTTCAGAATTTATTACTTCAACAGTAGGAAGAATAATTTGTTTATTAATATCTTCTACAATAACAATTAATGTTGGATTAGGAGTATTTAACCTAATCCCATTACCTCCTCTAGATGGTTCTAAAATTATCATGCCATTTTTATCACATAAAGTAAAACAATGGTTTATTAATAATGAGCAATTATTTTCTCTTGTATTTGTCGTTTTATGGATAACAGGAATAACAAGAATTATCATATCACCAGCAATAAATTGGATAACAGCAGGGATTTTTAATTTAGGAGGATTAATTTTTAAATAAAAAGTATTAAGCAGGTTTTATATCCAATTTTTAATGGATAAATTAGAACCTGCATTAAAATTTATTATAAAAGGAGTAGCAAATAGTGAAAGATATAATAACGATGCGGAATCGAGTCAAGTTGTGATGAAACATCAGTAGCAATAGTAAAAAATGGTAGAGAAGTATTATCAAATGTTATTGATACTCAAATACCAATTCATGAAAAATATGGACGGTGTAGTTCCGGAAATAGCATCCAGAAATCATATAGAAGCTATTTCAAGAGTTACAACAAAGGCTCTTGAAACAGCAAGATTAAATTTTCAAGATATTGATGTTATTGCACCAACATATGGACCTGGGCTAGTAGGAGCATTATTAGTTGGACTTTCATATGCAAAAGCTTTAAGTTATGCACTTAATAAGCCATTAGTAGGTGTTAATCATATACAAGGTCATATTGCAGCAAATTATATTACATATACTAAATTAGAACCACCTTTTATATGTGTTATGATGTCAGGAGGAAATACGCAAATAGTTAATGTAAAAGATTATACAAATTTTGAAGTATTAGGAAAAACACGTGATGATGCCATTCGGAGAGGCATTTGATAAAGTAGCAAGAGTTGTAGGGTTAGGATATCCTGGTGGACCAAAAGTAGATAAATTAGCTAAACAGGGACAAGCAAATATCGAACTTCCAAAAACACATTTTAATGATGAAACTTTAGATTTTAGTTTTAGTGGAATAAAAACTGCAGTAATTAATTTACATCATAAAAAACCTGATATAAATAAAGCTGACTTATGTGCAAGTTTTGAAAAAAATGTAACAGATACATTAATGGAAAATGTAAAAAAAGCAATTGAAAAAACGAAAATAAAAAAGATAACTTTGGCAGGAGGAGTTTCAGCAAATTCATATATTAGAAAAGAATTCCTAAAATTGAAAGAAGATAATATAGATGTTTATATGCCAGATTTAAGCTTATGTACAGATAATGCTGCTATGATTGGATCAGCTGGATATTATAATTATATTGCAGGTAATATAAACGAATTGGATTTAAATGCTATACCAAATTTAAAATTATAAATAATATAAAAATAGAAGGAGAACGATATGGCAATATACACAATAGGGGATTTACATTTATCTTTTAAAGAGAATAAGCCCATGAGTATATTTGGCGATAATTGGGAAGGACATGAAGAAAAAATAAAAGAAGATTGGCTAAGTAGAGTAAAAAAAGAAGACTTGGTAATTTTACCAGGTGACTTTTCATGGGCTACTTATTTAAAAGATACAGATGAAGATTTTATATATTTAAAGCAGTTACCTGGAAAAAAGCTTTTATTAAAAGGAAATCATGATTATTGGTGGACAACACTAAAAAAGATGAGGAATTTTTTAGAAGAACAAAAAATTGAAGATGTAGATTTTATATACAACAATTCATATGAATTTGAGAACCATATAATAGTAGGAACACGAGGATGGAGTCAAACAGATGAAAAAGAGGATAAAAAACTTTTAAAAAGAGAAGCTTTACGTTTAGAATTATCAATAAAAAATGGAATACAAACTTTTGGTGAAGATAAAGAAATTATAGTATTTATGCATTATCCACCAATTAGTAATTTGAATTTAATCCATAATGAGAAAAATGATTTTATAAATATTATGAAAAAATATAATGTAAAAAGATGTTTTTATGGACATTTACATGGAAACTCAATAAAAGAAGCAATAGAAGGCAATTATTTTGATATCAATTTTAAATTAGTTAGTGCAGATGGACTAGACTTTAAATTACATAAAATAAATTAAAAAGATAAAAAAACCATTAAAATAGGGAGAAATAAATGGTAGATTTAAACAAAGATATACAATATATAAAAGGAGTAGGACCAAATAGAGCGAAATTACTAAATAAACTTGGAATATTTTCATTAGAAGATTTAATTACATATTATCCAAGAGGATATGAAGATAGAAGTAAACCAAAATTTATTTGTGAGTGTGAAGATAAGCAAGAAGCATTGATTTGTGCAGTTGTTTGTAGCAAAATAGTAAATGTTAGGCTAAAGGGAAAAACCATGCAAAGAATAACGGTTAGAGATGAAACAGGTGTGGCTACTATAACATGGTTTAATCAAAGTTATTTAAAAGATAAATTTATTGTAGGAAACCAGTACAAATTTTTTGGAAGAATAAGCAAAAAGACAGGTAAAGTAAGTATGGTATCACCTGTTTTTGAAGATATTGAAAAAGCTCAGAACACTGGAAGAATTGTACCAGTGTATCATTTAACATACCAATTATCCCAAAATAATTTAAGGAAAATTATAGCAGAAGGGATAAAACAAATTTATGGAAATTTACAAGAAACATTACCAGAATATTTATTAAAAGAATATAAACTACAAAATATTAATGATGCTACGAAAAATATTCATTTTCCAAAAGATTTTAAAGACTTCGAATTAGCAAGGAATCGTTTAGTATTTGAAGAACTATTAACAGTTCAGTTAGCTTTATTAGAATTAAAAAATAGTTATAAAAATGACAGAAATGGTATTAGTTTTAATAAAGATGTAAAAATGTCTGATGTTATAAATTCATTACCTTTTAACTTAACAAAAGCACAACTAAAGGTATTAGAAGAAATTGATGAAAATATGGAATCAGAAAATTCCATGAATCGATTGTTACAAGGAGATGTTGGTTCAGGAAAAACAGTAGTTGCTATGTGTGCAGCGTATAAAGCAGTAAAATCAGGTTATCAAGTAGCAATAATGGCACCAACAGCAATACTTGCAACACAGCATATACAAAACTTTGAACAGATTTTAGGAAAGCTTGATATAAAATGTGAACTTTTGATATCTGGAATGAGCAAAAAGAAAAAAGAAGAAGTGTTAGGTAAATTAAAAAATGGTGATGTAGATATCATAATAGGCACACATGCTTTAATCGAGGAAAATGTAATATTTAAAAAATTAGGATTAGTTGTGACTGATGAGCAGCATAGATTTGGTGTAAAACAAAGAACAAAGATAGCTGAAAAAGGAAAAAATCCAGACGTTTTAGTCATGACAGCAACTCCAATTCCACGTACTCTGGCTCTAATATTATATGGAGATTTGGATATTTCAATTATTGATGAGTTGCCACCAAATCGTAAAAAAATAGATACAATAGCAGTAAATAAAACAATGACAGATAGAGTTAATAATTTTATAAAAAAACAAATAGAAGATGGTAGACAAGCTTATGTAGTATGTCCATTAGTAGAAGAAAATGAGGAAATGGATTTAAAATCAGTAGAACATGTATATGAAATGTATAGTAAAAAGGTTTTTCCAGAGTATAAAGTTGAATACATTCATGGAAAAATGAGACCAAAAGATAAAGATTCAATTATGGAAAGATTTAAAAATAAAGAAATCGATATTTTAATATCTACTACTGTCATAGAAGTAGGTGTAGATGTTCCAAATGCTAATATAATGGTTATTGAGAATGCAGAGAGGTTTGGCTTAGCACGGATTACACCAGCTAAGAGGAAGAGTAGGAAGAGGAGAATATAAATCTTACTGTATTTTAAAAGTTGAAGGAAAAAGTGAAAATGTAAGAAAAAGAATGAAAGTAATGTGTGAAACAAATGATGGATTTAAAATAGCACAAAAAGACTTAGAACTAAGAGGAGCAGGGGATTTTTTTGGAACAATGCAACATGGATTACCTGAGTTTAAAATTGCAAATTTATTTGAAGATATGGATACATTAAAAATGGTTCAAAGTGTTGCAATTAAAATTTTGTCAAAAGATCCTAACTTAGAAAAAAATGAAAATAGAACATTAAGAAATTTAATTACAGATAAATTTGATAAGAGAATAGAAATATAATTGACTTTTTTTGTCGAAAATAGTATATTATATATTGATAAAAGAAGAAGGATGTTGGTATAGATGTTAAAATTATTTATAAAATTTATTGCAGTAATTATTTTGCTTATAGGAGTTATCTTAATTTATGATGCAAGAATAATAACAAAGAGATTCTTTGGTTTTGGTGATCAAAATGAAGCATCAAGTGGATTAAAGATATTAGGCTTTGTACTTATAATAGTTGGAGGATTAATTTTATATTTTAATATATAACAAGAAACGTTGTAAAATTACAACGTTTTTTTGTGACATCAAAGTAAATATCTGCAGTTTTTTTGTTTTTATACAGTGAATACAATGTAAATCAAGTATTCTTAGTATATGTTTTTGTTCATTTTTATGGCAAATTATAGTATTTTGTGCTATAATATTAGTAGTGTGAAGAATATATATTGAAATGTAATAATTTAGGAAGAGGTAATATTGTGAAGGTAATTGGTATTACAGGTAAACCAAAAAATGGAAAGACAGTATTTACTTCATTTCTAGTAAAAAACTAAATTGTAAACATATAGAGTTGGATAAAATAGGACATGAGGTTATATATTCGAAAATGATTATAACGAACAAACTATGAATAAAATGCTTAATAAATTAAGTGAAAAAAATATATTGGAGGAGATGAACGATGAAATTAAAAGTATTGGGTGTTGAATCCCCACATGGTACAGAGACACATAATTGTCCAGGTTTTTTTATAACCCAAGGAAATACAAAAATATTATTAGATTGTGGAAGTGGAACACATAAATTATTAAATTTTCCATCCGATTTAAATAATTTATCTGTTATTATAAGTCATTTACATAGAGATCATTATAATGATATATATAATATTCAATATTCATCATTTGTATATCGCGATCAAAAGAGAATAGAAAAACCTGTAGATATATATTTGCCTGCAACTCCAAAAAAGAAATATGAAGATATAACTGAAGAAGAGAATAGCTTTGTTAATTATCATACTATTAGCAAATCAACTAATTTAAGAATAGGAGATATAGATGTTAGTTTTTGTGAAACAGACCATCCAGTGGAAACATATGCTGTTAAATTAAGTAGTGGAGGTAAAACAATAGTATATACAGCAGATACATCATTTTCAGCTAAAGATAGATTAGTAGGGTTTGCAAAAGGGGCAGATTTACTAATAAGTGAATCTAGTTTGTTAACTTCTTATGGATTTCCTGAAATTAATTCTCATTTAACTGCTAAACAAGCTAGTATAATCGCAAAAGAGGCCAATGTTGGAGCATTAATGTTAACACATTTTTGGCCAGAAGAATTACCAGAAAATTATGTAGAAGAAGCAAAATCTATTTTTACTAAAGTTATTGCTGCAAATGAAGGACAAATAATAGATTTACCTAAAATTCAAGAAAAAGAAGAAGGTGTTAGATAATTTTACACCTTCTTTTTTTGGTTCTTATTTTTTTACTAATGCTAAAATTTCCTCTGGCAGATATTTAGAAACATCTTTGTCATTTCTTAGTAGTTCCATAACCATGCTTGAACTAATATAACCTAAGTTACCAGCCCTAATATAAATTGTGTCAAGCTTAGATATTTCTTCGTTAAAGACTGCCATGTTTTCTTCATATTCATAATCCATACCATTTCTGATACCTCTGACCAAAAATGTAGAATTATATTCTGTTGCAACATCTGCAGATAGATTATCATAGGAGATAACCTTTACATTGGAAAGTTTTCACGAATTAGTACTTGTTCAATGGCTTTTTGCATCAATTCTTTATTAAATCTCCGAGTTTTCTTTGGATGAACACCAATAGCTACTATCAACTCATCGAAAAGCTGAGCAGATTTAGCAATTACATCCAAGATGTTTACTTTTCGGGTAACAATATGTATATGAAAATTATAGCACGTTTTACATAATTTTGCAAATTATATCTTAATTATATACTTTTTTACCATATTTCGAGATGATATAGTAGTTTAAAAAATTTTCTAATATTACTATATTTATAAAAGTAGGAGTGATTTTATAAGATTTACATATCAAAATTACCTAATGTTAATGTATAAATAAATATAACAAAAGGCGTAAGTGTAAAATATGCCCCTAGATTATCAGCATAAAGAAAAAGATGTCTTTATAGAACTGTGAAATCCTATAAAAACATCTAGACTGGTGCGGATGAAGGGACTCGAACCCCCACGCCGTTGGCACTGGTTCCTAAGACCAGCGCGTCTACCAGTTCCGCCACATCCGCATAATTTAATTAATAATATTAATATTAGCATATTTATAATATAGTTGTCAAGAAAAATAAAGTATTTTTTGCAAAACATTAATATAAAATATGTGTATATCTATTTAAATATGACTAAAAAAATGTTATAATTACAAAAAAGTTATAAGGTGAGGTTTATGCCAGTAGAGAAAAATAAAGAATATATTGTAGAAATTGTAGATAATGGATATGAAGGCGAAGGAATTGCGAAAATTGAAGGTTTTACTATTTTTATACCTAATGCCATAAAAGGGGAAAAAATAAAAGTATTAATTGTTAAAGTTTTATCATCACATGCTTTTGGAAAGATATTAGAAATAATAGTACCATCAAAGTATAGAACAGAAAGTGACTGTACAACTTATAAACGTTGTGGAGGATGTAATTTAAGACATATTAAATATGATGAAACATTAAAAATGAAACAAAATTCAGTTCAAAGTTTAGTAAATAAAACTTTGAGAACAAAAATAAAAGTAAATGAGACACTAGGAATGGAGAATCCATATCATTATAGAAATAAAGCACAGTATCCTGTAGGGATAGGAAAAGACAATAAACCTGCAATTGGAGTTTTTGCAAATAGAACACATGATATTATACGTGTTGATAAGTGCCTTATACAAAACTCAAAAGCAGAACAATTAGCTAAATTTATTTTTAGATATATTGTTGAAAATAATATAAGCATATATGACGAAAATACAGGCAAGGGGTTAGTAAGACATATTGTTGTTAAAGTAGGAGTTAAAACCAATCAGATAATGTGCATTATAGTAATAAACGGTAGAAATCTAAAAAATGAGGAAGATTTAGTAAATCAAATAACTAATAATTTTTCTGAAGTAAAATCAATTATAAAAAATATTAATATGAAAAATACAAATGTTATTATGGGAAGTGAAAATATAAATTTATATGGAGAAGGATATATTCAAGATAAATTGGGAGATTTTACTTTTAATATATCGCCAGTATCCTTTTATCAGGTAAATCCAGTACAAGCAGAAAAATTATATAAAATAGGTGTTGAAGCTGCTAATATTAGTAAAAATGATATTGTTTTTGACTTATATTGTGGTATAGGTACAATTTCTTTATTTATGTCTATGTATGCTAAAAAGGTATATGGAATTGAGATTGTAGAAGGGGCAGTAGAAGCAGCAAAACAAAATGCTGATATTAATAATATACGAAATGCAGAGTTTTTACATCGGCGATGTAAAAGATGTTTTGGATGATTTAATTCATAAAAAGAATATTATACCGGATATTGTTATGGTTGATCCTCCAAGAAAAGGATTAGATAACAAGAGTATTGATAATATATTAGAGATTCATCCTAAAAAGCTAATTTATATTAGTTGTAATCCAGCAACATTGGTTAGAGATTTATCTAAGTTTGAGTGTAAATATGATATAATAAGTATTAAACCTGTTGATATGTTTCCATTTACATCACATGTGGAGTGTGTATCAGTGCTAGAATTGAAGAAAAGTACTGAAATATAAGCAAAATAATTATAAGAAATATAAAAAATTATAACTAAAAGTACAAGATTGTTAGTGATAAATAGGTTAAAAAATTTAATAAACTGAGTCTTGCCAATAATAAAGTATAATATTAAGATTTTTTGGTTGAAATATAAATATGACGACAAAGAAAAAGGATGTTAAACATATGAAGGTTTTAAGTTATAATATATATGGTGCAAAAGAAACAAAAAGTCCTATTCCAGAATTAGAAGTAAGACAAGAAAATAGAAAATCCCTCGTAGAGTGGAAATTTTGTGATATATTATCTATTGATAATTTAAACTAATTACATTTTGGAAATAGTTCAAAAAGTATGTAAATTAAATATAATTTAAGGGGAAAATAGAATTATGAAAATAGGAATAGATTTAGATGGAGTAGTTATAGATAGTGAAACAACATTTAGAACTTATGAGGAAATCTTTGATATAGATGTTTTAAAAGGAAATAATTTAGTAAATAAAGAAGAACCAAAATTTCAAGCTAGATATAATTGGACAGAAGAACAAGAAAAAGAATTTATAGAAAAATATTTTTTAACTGTATCAAAAGAAAGTAATTTAATGTCAGGATTTATAGGCATATATAATCTATTAAAAAAGCAAGAGCACGAATTTGTGGTTATTACTGCAAGGGGTGGATTTATAAAAGAAATGAAAGATGATGCTATAAGGCTATTGAACGAAAATAATATAGAATTTGATAAGTATTATTGGAAAGTTGAAGACAAACTTGAAATTTGTAAAAAAGAAAATGTAGATATTATGATTGATGATGATTGGAAAATCATAAAAAGGTTAGCAGATAATCAAATAAAAACATTATATTTTAGAGATACAAATTTAATGAAATTAGAAGAAAATGAGTATGTTAAAGAAATTAATAATTGGGGAGAAATTTATAGATATATAAGAAAAATGCAAAATATTTAGAAGAGAATAATTTATAAAATTGTTAAGGTGTAATATGGAATTAAAGTATATTAATTATAATAAAAGTAATCAAAAAAAGAATGTAAAAAAGATATATATAAATTCATTTGTTAAAGCAGAACGTTTTCCTTTTTGGGTTTTGAAATATTGTTCAAAAGAAAAAAATGTAATATTTAATGAAATTTCAGATGATGCTGAAATAGTAGGAATGAATTATATAATTAATTGTTCTGATTTTGCTTATTTAATGTATTTAGCTATTGATGAAAATCAGAGAGGAAAAGGGTATGGCTCAAAAGTTTTAGATGATCTTATTAAAAAATATAAAAATGTAATGCTATGTATTGAGAGACCTGGTATAAATGCTTATGGAGAAAAAGAAAGAAGAAAAAAATTCTATATAAGAAATGGTTTTTATGAAACAAATAAGTTTATATATGATAATGGTATTGAATATGAACTATTATGTACAAATAAGAAACTAATTATTACTGAAAAGAAAATGAAAGAAAGATATATAAAAATGTCAACTTCTCCAATAATTAAAATATTTATAGGTAAAATATTTAATGTTAATAATATAAAATTTGTAAAGTGAAAAATATAATTACACATAATAAATATTAAAAAATAATGAGTAGTTATTATGTAGTAGTCAGTTATACAAAAGCATATAAAAAGCAACTATTCATAACTAGAAATGTATTAAAAATGAGCTCTGGTTTAATAAAGTTAACAGCTGAAAAACACAAAATGGAAAATGTTAATCAGTCAAAAGAATCTAAACTGTATGTCTTTCAAATAAAATATTAAAGTTAAAATGAAGTACTTAAAACAAAGTGCTTTATTTTTTATAAATTAGTAAAAATACTTGCCGTTTTGATTAGTAAATGATATGATATTTTCGAACAAAAACTACAGAGGAGTAAAAATAAGGACGATATACAATCTAGTAGAAGAATATATTGTTCACCAATAGAAAGAGCAAAAGATACATTAGAATTATTCGAACTAGATAAAAAAATTCCTGTGATCATTGAAAAATAGAATAAAAGAACGAAACATGGGAATATATGAAAAAATTCCTTTTGAACAATTAAAATAGAATGAATTTTGGAATTATAATTCAGATAAGTTATATCCAGAGAATCAGAAACTATGAAAAGTGTATATGAAAGAATATCAGAGTTTTTAAATGAATTAAAAGCAAGTAATAGTAATGATAATGTTTTACTAGTTACTCATGGAGGAATATCAAGAGCAATATATTAGTATTTTAAAGTAATACCGAAAAATGGTAATTCTTCTAATATTAATGAAAACTGTAAGATATATGAATATAAATTATAAATGTTCTTATTTGTTTAGTATATATAATTTGATATTGTATTAGATATCAAATTATATTTTTATTTGGAAAATTAAAAATATTACTATAGGAAAAATAGAAGGGTAGATAACAATGAATGAAAAAACAAAAAGAAAATTAGAAACAAATATAATAATAGCAATAGATTCAATGAAAAAAATAATGATAATATTTTTAGGACCATTTTTAACAGCATATTTTATAAAGATTTCTAGTGAAAGTATAATAGATTTATCAATTTATTATATATTATCATACTTATTACTTGCAATAGGCAGTTTTATTGTAGCAAGTCTTATAAAGAATAGATTTAGAATTGGAATGTTTAGAATAGGAGTAATAACCAATTTTATTTATATAATGTCAATTGTTATATTAAAAGAAAAGGTCGTAGATAATTTGTGGTTAATTTCTATATTATATGGTATATCACAAAGTGCATATTGGTTTCCATATAATTTATTTGTAATAGATAAAATAGAAAACTCTGAAAGGACAAGTTATACAGTTAAGAAAAACCTGGTTGTTAATTCAATAGGAGTTTTGTTTCCTATATTACTAGGAACAGCAATAACAATAACAAATTTCGAATTGACATCAACTATTATATTAGCAATATCAGTAATACAAATAATTTTATCATTCATGCTTATTCCAGATAATCATGTAAGCAATTTAGAAAAATATCATGTTTGTGAAACATGGAATAAGATAAATAAAAACAAGCAAGTAAAGAAAATGTGTATAGTAGAATTTTTAATAGGATTTACTGTAAGTGATGGGGCTTTAGGAACATTAATTACAATATTGATTTTTAATGCATTCAAAACAGATATGAACTTAGGAATTATAACGTCAATTTCGACAATACTTTCGATGTGTGCTATTAAACTATATGAAAAATTATTTAAAAATAAATCAGATAAAAAAATATTAATACTATCAAGTATTATACCTGCAATATCAGTTTTATTAGTATTATTTAATACAAATAATATAACAATTGTAATTTATAGTTTCTGTTATGAAATATTTGTAAATGGTATATTAAGTCTTAATAGGTCAATTCGTTTATTTAATATAGCAGATAGTAAAATAATTAATAAAGAAGACCAATCAGAGTTTTTTTCAATAAGGGAGGGAATTTTGAATTTAGGAAGAATGGTAAGTTATTCAATTTTACTATTTGCAGGAATAAGTGGAAGTAGGATGGCTCTTAATATAAGTTTAAGTATTTTAACATTATCTATTATAGTAATGGGATTTGTACTAAAAGATATAGAAAAATTTGAACAATAAAAAAGTGTAAAAATAAAAATGCTAAAATGTTTTAGAGGATTATTAAAGTTATTGAGGACGAACATGTTGATTCTTTATTAAAATTTTGTAAAAGTGATTTTATGAAATATATAATATTTGATTTTGATATAGTTTCATAGCATAGAATAAAAATTTAATAAAATCCATCTTGTGAAAATTGAAATTTTCCTTCTATGGAACTTTATATCATGAAAAAAGAAAAATTCGTGCTAGACATTTGGATTTCTATTGAAAAATTTTTTGATAGTTAAGCAAAATGTAAGGATAAATATGTTCGTAAACATTTATAAAATACTATGAAAAATTATTCACTTATGATATAAAATAGAAGAAGAGGAGAAAATGATGAAAAGATTATTAAGAATAAGTTTTAATTCTGCAATATTTTCATTGATACCAATACTTTCATGGTTTATATTAGGCTTACTTGTAGATAAGAATTTGGTGAATGTATTTACTCTGACATATCCCTTACAATTTATATATGCATTAATGAAAAGTATATTTGCAACAGGTTCTAATATAAGTAAAGAAAAAGATAAAAATAATAATGCAGTTTTATCAGGAATGACAGTTGGGATAGTAGTGGGATTTATTGTATTTGGGATATTTGCAATTAATGTAAGAAAATATATAGAGTTTATGAATATGGAATATGAGATTTATAAAGAATTTGCTTTATATTCTATTTTTCAACTATATACACAATTAGTATTTTCTTTTGTATTAGAAAAATTATATTTTGAAAATAAAGAAAAGTTAGCCAATAAGTATTGTATGCAATTAAATTTATTAAACTTTGTGGTATTAATTTTATCTGCAATAATATTAAAAAATAAAATGAAAATTGTGGTTACTACACTGATAGTAATATTAGTATATACGGTTTATGTTACAATAAAACAATATAAAAAATTTGAATTTAAAATTAACATTTTAAATTGCTTTAAATATGAATCAGTTGAGATATGTAATAATGTATTATTTTTCTTAATATTCTTATTTGGATTAAGTAATGCATTACAGTTTGGAGAAAAATATATGTTAGCATTAAACTTTGTGGCATTAATAACAGATACACAATGGGATTCATTTGAGGCTATAAAGACAGTTGCTAAAATAGACATAAGCAAAGAAAAATTTAATTATAAAAATCACAAAAAGAATGCATATAACTTGCTAGGAATCTTAATTACAACTGTTTTTATAATGCTTGTGGCTTCGATAAAATATTATAATTTAGATTTAAAAATTACAGCTATTTATTTAAGTTTTGAATTAATTAACTTTATAATTTATCCAATATACAGTATAAAAACAAGTTACTTGCAGTTGGAAGAATATGAAATAAAAGTAACATCAAATAAATTATTTGCAGGAATATTAAGAATGATAGTGTCTTTATTAAAAACGCCCTATTGTACAGGAATAGGACAAGTAACATCATCAATATACCAATTTATTACTGTAAATATCATATTTCATAGAAATTTTAGAATTGACAAAAATGGAATTGTAATAAAAAAAGGGGAAGAAAATGAAAATATATGTACAAATAAACTGGAATGTTGATAAATAATACAAGGAAAGTAGAAAGAAATCTAATATATTAACAGTTATAGCATTAGTGATTTGTTCTTTTAATTTGCAAATATAATAAAATTTGTGGATTAAAAGGACATTTTTTGATAAATTTTATAGGAATACTAGAAAAGTTTAATCTGAGTATTAGATTTTTAAAGAAGTTATATAATTTTAATTATTTCATATAATACAAATAGAGGTGTCATATGAAAAAAATAAAAATATATATTAAATTAATATTAATACCTGTAATTGTAGGTGGAATAGTAGGATTAATAATTTCTTCATCTATTGATTATAATTCTTTGGAAAGGCCATTTCTAGCTCTACCATCAATTGCTTTTCCAATAGTATGGACTATTTTATATATTTTAATGGGAGTATCTTATGGAATTTTGAAGAGTAAACAATTAACAGATTCGGAAATAGACTTAATATATTATATTCAATTAGGAGTAAATAGTTTATGGTCTATCTTTTTCTTTCTAGTAAAATGGAGATTGTTTTCATTTATATGGATTATAGTTCTTGCTATATTAATTATTATTATGATATTAAAGTTTTATAATAAAGATAAAGTTGCAGGATTACTTCAAATTCCATATCTATTATGGGTGTTATTTGCATCATATCTAAACATAGCTATTTATATTTTAAATAACTAGTATAGTTTTTTAGGTATATTGTTTTACTTTATGTATTTATAAATATTTGATAAAATAAAATATAAAAACACTATTATGACTAGCATAATAGTGTTTTTAATGTATGAAAGATAAACTTTAAAAAATATTTTACAATCATTATTAGACGTATCATTGATTTTTGATAGATTATATTATTAGTTGAGAATATATCTATAGTTTTGGTAATAAATACAAGTTCTAGTGTATTTAGTTATAAAGTTAATGTAAAAATAGAAGTAGATATGTTGTGTGGATTTGAAGTGTTTACAAAAACACTTCCTTTTTTTAAAATTGTATGCTAGAATAATGTCATAAATTGATATATTTTTTAGAATAATAAAAATAAAAAGATATGTAATAAAGGTATTAAAGAAAATGAATGCTATAAAAAAATTAATAGAGTATACAATATATTATAAATGTGTTTGTAAGTAATTTAATGATTATATTGAATTTTAAAATGAGAGATATAACACTTGATTTTGGAATGTTATCAACATTTAAAAAAAGGCAGATTTGGTAAAGAAAATAATAAAATGGAGGATAAAAAATGTTAAAAGATTTATGCTTTGAGGTAATACAAACATGTCCAAATGAATGTGAATTTTGTTCTTCCAATTCATCACAACACAAAAAAACAATAATAAGTTTAGAACAATTTAAGAAAACAGTTAAGTATTTTATAAGACAAGGTGGGATAGAAGAATTATCAATTTCCGGTGGAGAACCATTTTTGCATCCGGATTTATTTGAGATGATTAAATTTAGTAAAGAAAATGGAATTAAAACAGTAGTATTTACCAGTGGAATAAAGAATTCCACTCAGATGCCGAAGGAAATCATAGAATACATTAAAAATAAATGTAAAAGCGATTTGCAGGAAATAGAAGAACATGAACCTTGGAATGATAGATTAAAGAAAAGTATAATGGCACATTATAATAGGATATTAAAACCAGAAAGATTTACGTCAATAACAAGACAAGAATGTGAAGAGTTAAAAGAATTGGGGTTAGATAAAATTGTGTTTGATTGGCAAGCTTTAGATGGTATTATTGATAATGAATTAATGGGAAGAAAAGGTCTAAATACATATTTAATGGATTCCTTAATTAGAGCAAGAAAAGTAGGCTTGAATATTGATGTGCATTTTATACCAATGAAACCAAATTATAAGGAATTTCCAGACATAATCGAATGTTTAGAATATTTAGATGTAAAAAATATAAGTGTCTTAAATTTTGTACCACAAGGTAGAGGCAAGCAAAATAAAGAAAAACTAATGTTAAATGAAGAAGAATTAAAAGAATTTTCAGAAATATTAAAAAAGGAAAAAGAACATTTTAGTGGTAATATTAGAATTGGTATTCCACTAAATGAAAAGATATCTCATTTATGTACAGCAGGAACTGAAAAATTAGACATAAAATATGATGGAACCATATTACCTTGTCCAGCTTTTAAAGAAATAAGTGTAGATACAATGGAAAAGTATGGTATAAAATTGCACAATATATATGAGGATTTAGAAAAAGTAGTTGTACATAGTGGAAAAAGAAAAACACCATTATGTAAGCAAGTTTATGGCTTTAATGGAGACTTGATAAATAATAATGAGAATGTTAGATAATTTATGTGCTTTAAAGTACATACAAGAATTCTAACAGCAAAAAATAATAAATACGAAGTTATTAATAGTTGTATTTTTTATACTAAAAGTTAAATTTAAGAATACTAAAAGACAGAAAATAAACTAAGGGTAGAATTTAGAAAAAATCTAAATTTAATGGAGAAAACTTAATGCAAATGTAAAAAAGAAGGAATGGAAAATGAAAGATAAAATAGAAGAATTTAAACAATTAGTAAAAAACAGCAATAATATAGTTTTCTTTGGAGGAGCAGGAGTTTCTACTGAAAGTGGTATTCCAGACTTTAGAAGTAAAGATGGGTTATATAACCAAAAATATAAGTATCCACCAGAAGAAATTTTAAGTCATACTTTTTTTATAAGAAATACAGAAGAATTTTACAAATTTTACAAAGAAAAAATGAATTCATTAAAATATGAACCCAATATAACTCATATAAAACTATCGGAATTAGAAAAACAAGGAAAGTTAAAAGCAGTAATAACACAAAATATAGATGGATTACATCAGAAGGCAGGAAATAAAAATGTACTAGAATTACATGGAAGTATTTTAAGAAATTATTGTATGAATTGTAATAAATTTTACGATGCAGAATTCATATTTAATGAGGAAGGAATACCAAAATGTAGTTGTGGTGGAATTATAAAACCAGATGTAGTTTTATATGAAGAAATGTTAGATGATGTAATATTGAGTGATTCTATAAATGCAATTAAAAATGCAGATTTAATGATAGTAGCAGGAACATCTCTAACAGTAAGTCCAGCAAGTGGTTTAGTCAACTTTTATAAAGGAAACAAACTAGTTTTAATTAATAAAGATTCTACACCTTATGATAGGGTTGCTAATTTAGTTATAAATGAAAGCTTAGGAAAAGTATTTAAAGAAATATAAAGTAAGTGCTAGAATTATGAAATCAATTAAATTAAAACAACACATTAGAAAGTGAAGTTGCTGATGTTTTTATTGTGCTAAATAGTGTGCGTAATAAATTGGGTATTGATTTATTGAAGTTACTAAAAGACACGGAAAAAGAGATGTAAATAGAAAAAATGAGTGGAGTTATAAAAAATGAATGAATATATAAATTTAACATTAGAAAATATAGAAAACGAGCATTTATGTTGTATTATAAGAAACAAAAAAAACATCCTGGGGTTGAAGAAAAGAGAAAATGGCTTTCAGACCAAGCATTTGCTAAAAAGTTTGGATTTGAAGTTGTTGATAGTACTGATGATGGATATGAACTACTTGCACTTTCTTTTGATGAGACAAAACCTAAATTTGCACAAAGTGCTAAAAAACAAAAGATAGAAAACAAAGATTTAACAATCTATTATGATATGCAATGTCCATATATTTATCAAAGTGTTGAAAGAATAAAGCAATATTGTAAAATAAATAATATTCCTTTATCATTAATTCAGATAAAGACGCTAAAACAAGCAAAGGAACTACCAGGTGTCTTTAATAACTGGTGCATATTTTATAAAGGAAATTTAAAAACAGTAAATTTATTAGATATTTCGTCTTTAGAAAAAATATTACAAAAATAAAAAAGAAGTATATTGCAATTTTTTCTATATATTATGATAAGATACCTAAAAATTAATGCATAAATTAAAGAAAGAATATAATGAATATTGAAGAAAACAAAATAATAAATCAAGAATTAGTAAAATATATAGAAAATGATATATTTCCATTATATGATAGAAATGAGCAAGGTCATGGAATAGAATATATAAAAACAGTGATAAGAAGAAGTTTAAAATTGGCAAAAAGATATAATGTTAACTTGAGAATATGGTTTATTTGATTGCTTCATATCATGATATAGGGCATTACATAGATAGAAAGAGGCATGAACTTATATCAGAAGAAATCTTTATGGAAGATGAAGAAATGAAAAAATACAATAAAGAGGTCATATTCTTATGGTAAAAAAAATCACATTGAACTTTCACAAGAAGAACAAATAGAAAGAGTGTACCAACATCTAACAGAAAAATATGGAAAAGATGGATATGCAAAGACATATTTAAAAGATGAGGAATTTGATAATTCTATAGAAAAATTAAGACAAGCATTATCTAATAAAGAAGAATTCATAAATAGAATAAGAAAAATAGAGAATAAAATGAGTTTTGAGTAATAAAAAACAAGGAGAAAAATAAGTGAAAATATTAATAGGAACTAAAAATCCAGGAAAAATACAAGGTGCAAAAGAAGCATTTGAAAAATATTTTGAAATGGTTGAGATAAAGGGAATAGCCGTAAATTCAGATGTGGAAAATCAACCTGTAAATGAACAAATATCAAAAGGAGCTAAAAATAGAGTTGAAAACTTAAAAAAATATGCAAGAGAAAATGGAATAGAAGCTGATTTTTATATAGCTAGTGAAGCTGGAATTACAAATTTATTAGGAGAATGGATTGATATAAATTATGTTATAATAGAAGATAAAAATGGATTACAAAGTGTGGGAACAAGCCAAGGATTTCCAATACCAGATAAATATATAGAAGAAATAATAAAAACTGAATTAGGAAAAGTAATGGATAAAATATGTAATGGAAAAGATTTAGGAAAAGGAAAAGGAGGAATAAATTTTTTAACAAAAGGAGAAATATCAAGAATTGATTTAACAAGAAATGCTTTTGTTATGGCTTTAACAAAACATATTAATGGAGATATATGGAAATAGAGCATGAAATTTATTGTGGGAAATATAAATAATAAATAGATATTTTATGAAAGTTGAAAGATACAAGAAAACGTGATATCATTAATATGATGGTAATAACCATGTTGAAACCGTTATAAAAATTACTATTTAAGGAGGCATAATTATGAAACGGTATGAAAGATTTGTGCTTGAGGCAGAAAAGGGGATAAACTTTGAGGTCTCAGATGGAACAAGTGGAGAGCTAATTATCAAAGATATGTCTGAAAATTATGTAAACCCTCCGATTCTAAAAGGATATAGGCATGTATGTGGGGAATGGAACAATGGCTTTGTAATTGAAAGAAATTCTGATGGAAGTCAATTTGTGTGGGTTCCTGTTGGAAGCCTAAACTCTAATGGAACACTTGATGGAGCTTCATTTGTCGAAAAGTTTGGAAGAAGGAATTACATGGATGATGAATTTTCAGAAAGAGAGTTTCATGAACCGTTTACGAAAGAACTTGAATTACAGTTTAAAAGTGTTAAGAAAAATGGTGGGTTTTATATTTCCCGTTATAACATTTCTAAGAACAAAAAAACTGGCGAGCCACAATCTGTAAAAGGTGCAATACCTTTAATAAACATTAATTTTAATGATGCTAAAAAACTTGCATCGAAGTTAGAGACAAGAGATACCATAACGAGTCATCTAATTTTTGGTGCTGAGTATGATTCAGTATTAGAATGGTTTCTTGAATCAAAAGTAAGAAACTATAATGAGGTTGTGAAGGATTCTACCGAATGGGGGAATCATTGGAATACAAATAATTCTCCAAGAGCACTAGTTGAAACAGGAAGTCAAGAAAGATGGTGTACTAATAACATCTACGACTTTGCAGGTAATGCGAGCGAATGGACGCAAGAAAAGAAAGAAAATTTATATTGTGTTGTTCGTGGTAGTGACTATGGCGATGACGGAAATGTTTATTCTGTGGCTTACCGTGATGCTGATAATCCTGAGGATAACTATATCAGTGCAGCTTTTCGTGCTACACTTTGTATTTAAATGTTGTAAAACAATCCTAATTTGTTTCTAAGCACAGATAGAAGGAGAGAACTTTGAAATTTCAGAGTCTCCCTTTTTTTATGGCTTTTAAGCTGAAGAAATGTAAATTATATAGAAAAATTTGCCAAATTAAGTAAAAGGTGTTAAAATAGAAAAGTACAAAAGTGAAAACTTTAAAGAGGTGAAAATATGAATATACTTACAATTATATATATATTAGTATTTATAATATTTGCTTTAATTGCATATGCGATACTACAAATAAAATTATTTGGAATGAAAGTAAGAGATTTTTGGACTTTTATAGAAGCTAACCAAATGTTAGATAAATTATATAATTTTGCAAAGCAATATGAAAATATGTCACCACAAGAACAAGTAATATATTTATCAGAAGCAGAAAAAATATTTAGAGCTTTTGACAATGTACCAAATGAATTGTGGGAAGAAGAATATGATAAATATAGAGAAGTTTTAACAAAATATCAGGATATAAAAATGTTAAAATGGGCTTCAACATCAACCAATAAATAAAAGTGGATTTAAGTCCACTTTTTATAATTTTATAATAACTAAACTAAGAAAAATATATGCATAACGAAAAGCTTTTTTCATAAATAATTTAGATTTTATAATTTCCATTGATTCAGATATAGCACAATATTTATCTACAAAAGTTAAAATAAAACCTTCTTTAGAATTAGGAAAACTAATAGTTATTGGCCACATATGTTTTATAATCATATCTTTTTCTTTTTCATTTAAATCAAATAATTTACATGCATTTTTGCAAGCAACACTCCCATGAGAAAAAGCATGTAATCCTTTTCTATCAGGTGTCTTGATTCTCCAATCATACAAAAACAAATCATGCAACATAGCAGCTCTTGCAGCAGACTTATAATCTAAATTATATTTTTTACAAATTAGGTAACAATAATAAGAAACAACATAACAATGTTCAAAACAAGTAGTTTCGTAATGTTGTTTAAAATTTTTCATTTGGTTAACTGTATCATTTTCTATTAAAGGATGAATAATATCCTGAAATTCTTTATCTTTATTTATTAATTTTTTGATATAATTATAATGTTTCATCTATAAAAACCTCTTAAAAATCTTATGTACTTTTAAAAGTATATCATAAGTAAAATATATATTGCAACTTTAATTTGTATAATCTTACGAAATTAAGAAAAAATTAATTTTAGAAGATTAGAGAATAGTTAATATATAAGCTTTTGAAGAATTTGAACAGCATTAGTAGCAGCACCTTTTCTTAAATTGTCAGCTACAACCCAAAAATTAAGACCATTATTTACACTTGGATCTTTTCTGATTCTTCCAACAAAAACTTCATCATATCCATTTGCTTTTGTTGCAATAGGATATTGATTTTTTTCAAGATTATCTACTACTAAAATTCCAGGAAAATTCTGAAGAGCCATTCTTACATCATATAAATCGAAATCTTTTTCTAATTCAACATTAATTGATTCACTATGACAATTAACTACTGGTACTCTAACACAGGTAGCTGTAATAGGTAAAGAAGGTTTGTTTAGAATTTTTCTAGTTTCATTTATCATTTTATGTTCTTCTTTAGTATAACCATCTTCCATAAAAACATCTATATGAGGGATACAATTATTATAAATAGGATATGTGAATTTTTTTAAATATTTTCCATAAGATTTATTTTCTAAATCTTCAACACCCAAACGCCCTGCACCTGAAACAGCTTGATATGTTGAAAAAACAATTCTTTTGATTGTATACAAATCATCTAAAACTTTTAAAGGAAGAATAGCTTGAATTGTAGAACAATTTGGATTAGCTATAATTCCATTGTTTTTTGAAATATCTTTACTATTTACTTCGGGAACAATTAAAGGTACAGATGAATCCATTCTAAAGATACTGCTATTATCAATTACAATACATCCATTTGAAACAGCTAGTGGAACATATTTTTTTGAAACTTCTCCTCCGGCACAAAAGATAGCATAGTCAAAATGGTAATTAAAAGAATTTTCATCTAATTTACAAAAAATATAGTCTTCTCCTAAAAAATTTATTTTTTTACCAGCTGAATTTTCGGAAGAAAATAAAGTATAAGTTACATTAGAAAAATTTTTTTCTTCTAAGACCTTTAAAACAGTTCTACCAACTAAACCACTACTGCCTACAATAGCGACTTTATATTTAGTACGCATTATTAAAATACCTCCATTTATTTTGTCTATATAAAGATATGCTAAAAAATTAAAAATGATACTATAAATTTTAAAAATCTTAAAGTACTTGAAAATATTACAAAAATTAGACTAACTAGTTCAAAAAAGAAATAAATTTATAGGAAAATATTGCATTAATTTGTCAATGATAGTATAATAATAAAGATAGCATAATAATATTAAGAAAAGATATTATTAAAAGAGAGGTAGAAAAATGGATTATTTATATATATTAAGAGAAGCTATTGTATGGACAATAACTATATTTTGGTTGTATCAAATATTAGTAAGTTTATGTTCATTAGTTAAAATTAAAGACAAACCACTAAAAGAAGAAAAAGAAAACAGATTTATGGCAATTATTCCAGCACATAATGAAGAAGCTGTAATAGGAAATTTAGTTGAAAGTTTAAAACATCAAAACTATAATAAGGATTTATATGATATTTATGTTATTGCTGATAACTGTACAGATAATACAGCAAGAGTGGCAAAAGAAGCAGGAGCAATAGTATATGAAAGATTTGATGAAACTAAAAAGACAAAAGGATATGCATTAGATTGGTTTTTGAAACAAAAAATCGAAGAAAATGCACCATATGATGCTTTCTTTGTTTTTGACGCAGATAATATTGTTCATCCAGACTTTATAAAAAATATGAACAAAAAATTATGCCAAGGAGAAGATGTAGTACAAGGATATAGAGATATCAAAAATCCAACAGACAGTTGGATAACAGCAGGGTATGCACTTTTTTATTGGACAATGCACAGATTTTATCATTTAGCAAGATATAATTTAGGATTATCACCATTACTAAATGGAACAGGATTTATGGTAAAATTTGATGTTATAAAACCAGAAGGTGGATTAAAAACTGTAACATTAACTGAAGATATAGAATTTTCATTAAAAAGAATAATAAAGGGTAAAAGGTTAGGATGGTCAACTGAAGCAATTGTATATGATGAACAACCAGTAGGATTTAGCCAAAGTTGGTCTCAAAGAAGTAGATGGACTGTAGGACATATGCAATGTATAAAAGAATATACAAAAAGCTTAGCAGTAGCAGCAAAAGAAAACAAAACAATGATGAATTTTGATGGATTGTTATATATAGTAGGAAGTATTCCAATGTTTATAATAACATTAGTATTACTATTAACAAACTTTTTAATGTATGCAGGAGATGGAATGACACAAACAGAATTGATTATTAATATAATTAAATTTATTGTTCCAACATTCTTTTTACCAATAATAACGGCTGTAATTGCAATGTATTTAGATAAAAGACCAATTAAGCCAATGCTAAAAGGATTAGCGTGCTATCCATTATTTATGGGAACTTGGTTATTAATAAACTTTAAATGTTTATTTAAAAGAGAAACTACATGGGAGAAGATTAACCACGTAAGAGATATTAAAATTACAGACACAGCAGCACAACTTCAAGAAGAAAGAAATTAAAAAATAAATTTTAGAAAGTTGGTTTGTAAAAACCAACTTTTTTGTTTATTATCATTCTATATATTTATATAAAATGATAAACAATATGAAAGGTTATAGGTAATCCTCATTTAAAACCTAAATATAATAATATAGGGAAATAAAAAATGAAAAACATATTAAAAAAAGAAAATGTATTACATATACTATTAATTTTAGTAGGAACAATTTTTATTTTAATACCATCATTTCACACTAATATATGGTTTGATGAATCTTATAGTGTAGCAATTGTTAATCATTCATTTGGCCAAATATGGACAATTGGTGGAAATGATGTGCATCCAATTTTATATTACTGGATGTTAAAAATAATAAATTTAATATTTGGAACTAATATAATTGCATATAGAATTTTTTCTGTATGTGGAATTAGTGCTTTATCAATTTTAGGATTAACACATATAAAAAAAGATTTTGGAAAACAAACGGGATTATTGTTTACATTTTTTAGTTTATTTTTGCCAGTAATGTTAAATTATGCTTTGGAAATTAGAATGTATTCATGGACAATATTTTTTGTAACACTAATGGCAATATATTTAAATAGATTTATTAAACAAAAAACAACGAAAAATTTAATATTATTTGGGTTATTTAGTATAATCAGTTGTTATATGCATTATTATGCATTAGTTTGTGCCGGTTTTATAAATTTAGGATTAATTATTTATGTAATAAAAAATAAGGAAAAAATAGATAAAAGAATACTAAAACAATTTTGTTTAGTGGAAATAGCACAAGTATTATTATATATACCTTGGCTTACATGCTTTATCAAACAATTAACAAGAGTTGGTGGGGGATTTTGGATTACAATAGAATTTCCACAAATATTTATAGATATTATAAATTTCCAATTTAAAGGAAGTTTAGATCAATTGATTCCAAGTATAGTAGCAATTTTATTATGGGGATATGTAATTTATATAATTATAAAAAATATTAAAAGTAAAAACAATATAAAAGAAGGTATTGTACCTATAATTGTTTATTTATTAGTAATATTTGCAGTTTCAATAGTTTCTATTATATCACCAATTTTATATGATAGATATTTATTTACAATATCAGGTTTAATAATATTTTCTATTTCATACTTTGTATCAAAAGAAAATAATAAATTTATAATAGGATTAATATGTGGTGCAATTATTATAATGTCTAGTTTTAATATGATGGAAAATGTAAAAGAAAATTATGATTATTCTAACAAAGAACCTATAAGTTATCTAAATGAAAATTTACAACCAGATGATATTATTATTTATTCAGATATCGGAAATGGAGGAGTTATAGCAGCTTTAATTGATACAAATAAACAATTTTTCTTAAATTTGGAAAATTGGTCTATAGAAGAAGCTTATAAAGCCTATAATCCACAGATGGAAGTAAAAGGTACTGTAGAAGAAGCAATAAAAGAAGCAAAAAATAGAATTTTTATTATTGATACAGGTGAATTGAGTTTATATAATAAGATTTACAATGAAGATCAATATAAACAAGTAAGTATTAATAAATTTGAGCCTAGATATAAAAATTATACTTATAATATCATTATTTTAGAAAAAGTTAAGTAAAAACATAAAAAAAGCTTGCATTTATACCAAAAATTGGGTATAATAGTAAAAGATACAACTTAAGGACTAAAGAGTGGGAACAAATCCCACTCTTAATTCTTGAAGATAATATTTTTATAAAAATTAAAGAGGAGGTATACTTTGGCAAACATAGAACAAAAAGTAGAAAACCTATTAAAAGAAAAAATTGAATCTTTAGGATATGAATTGTATGATGTAGAATATTCTAAAGAAGGAAAAAATTACTTTTTAAGAATATTTATTGACAAAAAAGATGGAATTGATTTAAATGACTGTGAAAAAGTAAATAATGAAATTAATGATTTATTAGATGGAGCAGATTATATTAAAGAACAATACTTTTTAGAAGTATCTTCACCTGGAATTGAAAGAATATTAAGAAAAGATAAACATCTTAAAGAAAATATAGGAAAAGAAATAACAATAAAATTATTTAAGAAAGATGAAAGAGGAAATAAAGAATACCAAGGAATTTTAGAACAATTTGATGAAGATACAATAAAATTAGTAAATGAGATAGTTATTGAAAGAAAAAATATAGCACAAATAAAAACAGTATATAATTGGTAAAGGGAGGAATAAAAATGAAGAAAAAAGCAATTGATAACAAGGAGTTAATCTTAGCTTTAGAAGAATTAGAAAAAGAAAAAGGAATAAAAAAGGAGTATTTATTAGAATCAATAGAAACAGCATTAGTAACAGCATATAAAAGAAATTTCGATTCATTGGAAAATGTAAAGGTAGAAATGGATCATCAAACTGGTGCAACACATGTATACAGCATAAAAGAAGTTGTAGATAAAGTGACTAACCCAGATACTCAAATTAGTAAAAAAGAGGCAAAAAAAATCAATCCAGATTTAGAAGATGAAGATTCAGTTCAAATAGAAATAGTACCAAGAGACTTTGGAAGAATTGCAGCGCAAACAGCAAAACAAGTAATTATTCAAAAATTAAGAGAAGCTGAAAGAGAAATAATATATAATGAATTTAATGATAGAAAAGGCGAAATTGTTTCAGGATTAATACAAAAAGCAGATCATAATATAGTAGTAATGGATTTAGGAAAACTAGAAGGAGTTATGCCTGCTAAAGAACAAATACCAACAGAGACTTATCATGTTAACGATAAAATTAAAGGATATGTATTAGATGTAGAAAAAGGAGCAAAGGGAGCACCACAAGTTATTGTATCTAGAAGCCATCCTGATTTTGTAAGAAAATTATTAGAATTTGAAATACCAGAGATTTATGAAGGGGTTATAGAAATAAAAAGTGTATCTCGTGATCCTGGATATAGAAGTAAAGTTGCTGTACATTCACCAGACCCAAATATAGATCCAGTAGGTTCTTGTGTAGGTCAAAAAGGTGTTAGAATTCAAAATGTAATAAATGAATTAAATGGAGAAAAAATAGATGTAATAGAATGGAATGAAGACCCATCAATTTATATTGCATCAAGCTTACTTCCAGCACAAATTTTAGCAGTAGATATTAAAGAAGAAGAGAAATTTGCACAAGTAATCGTACCAGATGATCAATTATCATTAGCTATTGGTAAATCAGGACAAAATGCAAGATTAGCAGCAAGATTAACAAATTGGAAAATTGATATTAAATCAGAAACACAATTTAGAGAAATGTTAATTAATGCAAAAGAAGAGAATAAATCTGAAGAAGCGCCAGAACAGGCAGAATAAAAGTTAACTTAGCACATACAATAAAGGAGGGAACTTAGAGAATGAAAAGACAACCACAAAGAACCTGTATGGGATGTAACATTAAAAAAGATAAAAAGGATTTAATTAGAATTGTGAAAAATAAGGAAAATGTAATTACAATTGATAAACTAGGAAAACTAGAAGGAAGGGGCGCTTATATATGTGATAACAGTGAATGCCTTGAAAAACTAATTAAATCAAAGAGACTAGAAAAGGTATTTGATATGAAAATATCAGATGAAATTTATGAAAATTTAAGAGGTGTAATACTTGGTAAATAAAAAGATATTAGGTTTGATAGGATTATCTGCAAAATGTAGAAAAGTTAGCTTTGGGGCAGATAGTGTAGAAAATCAAATAAAAAAAAATAAAGTAAGGTTACTAATAATAGCTAAGGATTCTTCAGAAAGAACAAAGGAAAAATTTGAAAAAATAGGAAAAGAATACAATGTGCCAATTATTATAATTGGCGAAATGGAAGAATTAAGTAAAGCTATAGGAAAGTCTAATAAAGCAATTTTTGGAATTGAAGATATTAATTTAGCAAAAGAAATTCAAAAAGTAAATAATGGGGGTGAAGTTATTGGGTAAGATAAAAATATATGATATAGCAAAAAAGCTAAACTTAACCAGTAAAGAAATATTAGAAGTAGCAAATAAGCTTAAGATTGATGCAAAAAGTCATTTGAGTGGCATAGAAGAGCATGAGGCAAAAGCAATTGAAGACGAAATTATGAAAAGAAAAACAAAAAATGAAATAAAAAAACAAGGAAAAGGAACTGAAAATAAAGGAAAAATGGAAACAAAAAAAGAAGAAAAAGCACCTGTTATTATTAGAAGAGAAGTAATTATATCACAAGAAGAGAAGACAAAAAAGAAAGAAATTGTAAAAAATGAAGAAAATAAAGGAAAAGTGGGTTTTGTAGAAAGAAAACAAAATAAAGATTATAACATTGTTTATAGAAACAAACCAAACAAACCGATGACTGTTAGTGAGTTATTTGGTTTAAAAAACAATGATCAAGATAAAAAAGAAACCAATGATGTTGTTGAAGAAAAAAATATCATCGAAGAACCTAAAAAAGAGGAAAATTCAAAAGTTGCTACAAAACAAAATGAAACATCTGTAAATGTTAATAAAAATTTAAAACAAGATAACCAAAAAAGGGTAAAAGAAAATAGACCAATAAGTGAAGAAAGTAGAAATAATAGAGTAAACAGAGATAATAAAGACAATCGTGACAACAGACAAAATAGAAATAATTATAATAACAAAAATAATAAATTTAATAATAATAGCAACAATTATTCTAACAACAATAATAATAGATTTAATAACAGAAACAACAATGATAGATTCGGAAAAAGACCTTTAGATGAAAAAGGAATTGAAAAAAATATAAAAAATATCATGTCAATTGAAACTGTGGAAAAAGAAAATGTTAGAGAATATAATAGAGGGATTGACAAGCAAAAAAATAATAAATTTGATGAAAATAAAACTAAGAAATCAAAATCTAGAAAAAATAATGGTACAAGAGATTTTGATGAAGGAAAGTTAAAAAGCTTAAAGCAAGCAAATAAATTATCTAATATGTTTGATGAGCAAGATGGAGGAATGCTAGATTATTATGATTTAACAACAGAACGTGGAAGAAGAGGCAAGAGAAGAAAAAATCAAAATCAAGAAGAAAGAACAAAACAGAAAATATTTAAATTAACAGAAATTGAAATTCCTGAAAATATAACTGTAAAAGATTTAGCTGTTGATATGAAAAAAACAACAGCAGAGGTAATAAAAAAATTACTTGGATATGGAATTATGGCTACAATAAATCAAGAAATAGATTTTGACACAGCATATTTAATTGCTCAAGAGTTTGGAATTACAGCAAAGAAAAAAGAAACTGTAACAGAAGAAGATATTTTATTTGATGATTCAGAAGATAAAGAAGAAGAATTAGTTACAAGACCACCAGTAATTGTAGTTATGGGACATGTAGATCACGGTAAAACATCACTTCTAGATGCAGTTAGAAAAACAAATGTTATCGAAGGAGAAGCTGGAGGTATTACACAAGCAATAGGTGCTTATAAAGTAAAAGTGAAAGATAGAGAAATAACTTTCTTAGATACACCAGGACATGAAGCATTTACAGCAATGAGAGCAAGAGGTGCTCAAATTACAGATATAGCAATACTTGTAGTTGCTGCTAATGATGGTGTAAAACCACAAACAATAGAAGCAATTAATCATGCAAAGTCAGCAGGAATTCCAATTATTGTAGCTATTAACAAAATAGATTTGCCAGATGCCAATATTGAAAAAGTAAAACAAGAATTAATGACATATGAATTAGTTCCAGAAGAATGGGGAGGAGATACAATATATGTACCAATCTCAGCTAAAAAGGGAGAAAATATTGATCAATTATTGGAAATGGTTCTATTAGAAGCTGATGTGTTAGAATTAAAAGCAAATCCACATAAACAAGCAAAAGGTGCAGTAATTGAAGCAAGACTAGATAAAGCAAAAGGAGCTATTGCAACAATGCTTGTACAAAGAGGAACATTAGATATTGGAGATACAATTGTAGTAGGTTCATCAATAGGAAGAATAAGAGCAATGAAGGATGATAAAGGAAAAAGTGTTAAAGCTGCAGGACCATCAACACCAGTAGAAATAATGGGATTAACAGAAGTTCCAGAAGCAGGAGATACTTTCTATGAAGTTAAAAATGAAAAAATGGCAAAACATTTAATTGAAAGAAGAAAACGCCAAGCAAGAGAAAAAGCAATAAATAATACTACAAAAATAACTTTAGATAATCTATTTAGCCAAATGGAACAAGGAAACTTAAAAGTTCTAAATCTAATTGTAAAAGCAGATGTTCAAGGTTCTGTAGAGGCAGTAAAACAAGCACTAGAAAAACTAGAAAATGAAGAAGTAAGAGTAAAAGTAATTCATAGTGCAGTAGGAGCTGTTAATCAATCTGATGTAACACTTGCAAAAGTATCTAACGCAATTATTATAGCATTTAACGTAAGACCAGATGTTATGGCAAAAGAAATGGCTAAAAAAGAAGAAGTAGAAATAAAACAATATTCTATTATTTATCAGGCAATAGAAGATGTAGAAGCAGCAATGAAAGGAATGCTAGATCCTAAATATGAAGAAAAAGTTATAGGAAATGTAGAAGTAAGACAAATATTTAAAATTTCTAATGTTGGAACAATTGCAGGAGCTTATGTTATCTCAGGAAAAGTAGAAAGAAATGCAGGAGTAAGAGTTATTCGTGAAAATGTTGTAATTCATGATGGGCATTTAGCTACATTAAAAAGATTTAAAGACGAAGTAAAAGAAGTTGGAAAGGGATTTGAATGTGGAATACAAATAGAAAATTATAATGATATTAAAGAAGGGGATATCATTGAAGTATATATTATGGAAGAAATAAAAAGATAATATATTTACAAAAAAGCGCATTATAAAATAAACATTAAAATTCAAGCTTATAAAAGGAGGAAAGTATATGCCAGAAAATCAAAATAGACTAGGACGTATAGAAGAAGAATACAAAAAGGAAATTAGTCAAATTATTAGCTACGAACTTAAAAATCCTAATATAACAGGAATACTAATCAGTGTAACCAAAGTAAAGGTTACAAATGATTTGAAATATGCTAAAATCTATGTTAGTATTTTAAATTCAAAAGATATAAAACAAACATTAGCAGCATTGAAAAAATCTGCTGGTTTCATCAGAAGTGAATTAGCAAGAAGAGTAAATTTGCGTAATACACCAGAACTTATATTTATATTAGACGATTCATTAGAATATGGTGCAAAAATAGATTCTATATTAAAAGAAATATTACCCAAAAAAGAGGAAAAATAGAAAGTACAAAAATTCGACAAAATAAGTGAAATGTTTAAGTCCTGTCCCTAAACATTTCAAGAAAGGAAATTATATGACTTTAGATAATATATTAGAAGAAGTAAAAAAAGCAGAAAAAATTGTAATTCTTACACATGAATCACCAGATGGAGATGCTATAGGTAGTAGTTTAGCAGTTAAGTTAATGTTAGATAGTCTTGGTAAAACAGCTGATGTTATTATTCCAGAGTATTCTAGATTGTTTGATTTTTTACCAGCTATTGATCATGTAAAAAAGGAGTCTGATATTAAAAATTATGATTTAGCAATATCTGTAGATTGTGCAGACTTGAAAAGATTAGCTAAAAAAGAGTATTTTGAAAATGCTAAAAAAACAGTGGTTATTGACCATCATGGTAGTAATAAAATGTATGGAGATTTAAATTATGTTAATCCTGTCTCTCCAGCTTGTTGTGAGGTTTTAGCAGGAATGGCTAGTTATTTCCAAGTTGATATAGCAAAAGATATAGGAACTTGTATTATGACTGGAATTATAACAGATACTGGAGGATTTAGGCATAGTGGAATTAACCCAGAAACATTTGAATTTACTGCTGAATTGATTCGTAGAGGAGTAAACATTCCGGATATTTATAAAAGAACTTTATGTACAAAAACAAGAGCTAATTTCTTACTTACACAGAAAGTAATGGATAGAATGGAAATATTAGAAGATGGAAAAGTTACTTTTACCTATATTACTGAAGAAGATGAAAAAGAAGTAAATGCTGAACCAGGAGATCATGAAGGATTAGTAGAAATAGGTAGAAATATAGAAGGAGTAGAAGTTTCTATTTTTATAAGACAAAAAGAAAATGAAAATGCTTATAAAATTTCATTGCGTTCAGGAGATTTAGTTAATGTGTCTGATATATGCTTGATGTTTGGTGGTGGAGGACATCAAAGAGCAGCTGGTGCTACTATAGAAGGTAATGTCGAACAAGTAAGAAAAAAAGTTTTAAATGAAGTAAGAAAGGCACTTAAATAGATATGAATGGAGTAATAATAATAAACAAACATAAAGGATGTACTTCACATGATATTGTTTATCAAGTAAAAAAAATGACTAATCAGAAGGTTGGTCATACAGGGACTTTAGATCCAATGGCAACAGGAGTGTTGCCATTATTAATTGGTAAAGGAACTCTATGTTCAAAATATTTGATAAATCATGATAAAATTTATGAAGTGAAATTACAATTAGGTAAAAGAACAGATACCTTAGATGCTGAAGGAAAAGTAGTAGAAGAAAAAATGGTATCAAAATCAATATTAGAAGAACTAAATGTAAAAAAAGTATTATTAACATTTTTAGGAAAGCAAGAACAATTTCCACCTATATATAGTGCTATTAAAGTGAATGGAAAGAAACTATATGAGTATGCAAGAATGGGGAAGACCGTAGAAATAAAGCCAAGACAAATAGAGATATACAAAATAGAATTAAATAATATAGAATTAGAAGAAAAAACAATATGTTTTACAGTAAGTTGTTCAAAAGGTACTTATATTAGAAGTTTGTGTGAGCAAATTGCAGTGAAATTAGGAACTATTGGTTATATGTGTGATTTAAAAAGATTACAAGTAGGAGATTTTAATATATCTGATTCAATCACATTGGAAGAATTACAAAATAATCAAGATGATATAAAAGAATATATTATTCCAATAGAAAGATTATTTCAAAATAATGGAAGTATAGAACTAACTGATAAAAAGTTACAATTATTTTTAAATGGAGTACAGTTAACAATGGATAAGCAAGATGGAATATATAAAATTTATAATAATAATAAATTTATAGGTATAGGTATAATAAAAAATAGTTTATTAAAAAGAGATATAATATTATAAAAAATAAATTAATACATATTAAAAGCACATATAAATGTTTTGGGAATATTTATAAAATCACTTTCATATGCTTTATAAAAAGTATATGAGGAGTGATTTTTTTGTATTATATCCAAGAAATTGACAAGCCTAATTTTTTATTTAGTTTTTTTAATATAGTAAAGCTAGAAGATGATAAAATTATATTACCAATAGCTAATAACGAAAAAATAACATTAAAAAAAGCTCAAAAGCTAGCAAAAAATACTAATAAGATATTAAAAAAGGCACATGGTAATCAAGTTGTTGTAAGTAAATTGATAAAAAATCAAGAGGAATATTTAAATTACTTAAATAGCTATAATATAAGAATAGTACAAGGAAAATGGTTGTTTGAATTATTAGCAAATGATGTATTAGAGTATATTGTGGACAAAAAAAGATTGAAAAAGGAACAAATTAAAGTATCAATATTAGTAAATGATATGTCTGATATAATGCTAGAAAATATCAAACAAATTATTAGACAATATAAAAGAGTAAATATTGTAACTAATCATTTAGAAAGGTTTAAAAAACTAGAAGAACAAGTGTTAGAAGAAGGAATAATGATAACAGTATCAAATAATAAAAAGAAGAGTCTTGCAAAGTCTGAAATAATTTTAAATGTAGATTTTCCAACTGAATTAATCAATAAATATAATTTATATGAACAGGCAATTATTGTAAATATTAAGTCAGATGTGGAAATAAATAAAAAAAGATTTAATGGGATAAATATAAATGATTATGAAATTCAATTTAAAGATTTTGAAGACTTTGATTATGATAAAGATAATTTATATGATAAAAAAGATTTATATGAAGTGATGTCTTATAAAAAACAACCATATATTTACATAAGAAGAAAGGTGATTAGTGATAAAGTAAAGATTATCAAATTAGTTGGAAATAGATCTGTTTTATAATCAACATATATGTATTTATACGATGGTTACATGCTTTAAAATAAGTACTTATATTTATGACAATACAAATTGTTAAAATTTTATTTAAAAGCTTTTCTTTTTAAAAAAAATATAATATAATGTATATACTTGAAAGAAAAGTGTAATTGGCAAGGAGGTATCAAAATGCCAAATAATGAAAATAAAAGACCAACAAAAAAAAATAATAATAAAAGACCTAGAAACAGTGATTATGATAAAACAAGACCATACAAAGTACAAAATGGTAAGAAAAGACCAACAAACAATGAACCTAAAAAACAACCAAATAAAAGACCACAAGTAAAAAAGGGTCAGAAAAATAAAAAGAAAAAACAGCATGAAAAACTTAAAATGGTATTGAAAATACTACTTATCTTATTCCTATTATTATGTGTTATAGGTGCAGGTGTTATAGCAGGAATGTTTTTTGGATTATTTGGAGATGAATTTGAAATTACAAAAGAAGAACTAAAAATAGGAGCTTCTAATTCAGTTGTAGTAGATTCAAATGGAGGAGTAGTAGCTAATTTAAGTGGTGATGAGAAAAGAAAGACTATAACATTAGAAGACATGTCAGATTATTTACCAAAAGCATATGTTGCAATAGAAGATGAAAGATTTTATAAACATAGTGGTGTTGACTTTAAAAGAACAGCAGGAGCTATTGCACACACAATTTTTGGAAATAGTTCTTATGGTGGAAGTACAATAACACAACAATTAGTAAAAAATATAACTAAAGATGATGAATCATCAGGAATGGCAGGTATTTTTAGAAAAATAAAAGAGTGGGCAAAAGCATATCAAGTAGAAAGAATGATATCAAAAGACCAAATATTAGAGTTATATTTGAATATCTTATATGTAGGAGGAGAAGGAAACCTACATGGTGTAGAGTTAGGAGCAGAATATTATTTTAATAAAAGTGCAAAAGACTTAAGTTTGGCAGAATGTGCATTTTTAGCAGGAATAAATACTTCACCAACTTACTATAATCCATACAAATTATATTCTGATAGTGATACTGAAGAAAAAAGAGATGAAAGAATTAAGTCTAAAATTTTAACAGTATTATCTAAAATGAAAGAATTGGGATACATAGAAAATGAAGATGAATATAATAAAGCAGTAGAAGAGGCAAAAGCTGGATTAAAATTTGAAAAAGCACAAATATCTTCTGGTACAACATATTCATATCATACAGATGCAGTTTTAGAGCAAGTAATAAATCAAGTAATGGAAGAAAAAGATATTTCAAGACAATTAGCAGAAAATTATGTTTATAGTAGTGGTTTAACAATTTATTCAACAGTTGATTCTACTATACAATCAAGATTAGAAGAAGAGTATGCAAAAGACAAATATAGAAAAACAAGTCCAAGTAAAAAACAAACTTCTCAATCAGGAATGGCAGTAGTTGATTATAAGACTGGAAATGTAGTAGGAGTTGCAGGAGGTTTAGGAGAAAAGCAAGGTGCAGGATGGAATAGAGCAACACAAATGAAAAAACAAACAGGATCTTCTATAAAACCTATTGCAGATGTAGCACCTGCATTGGAAGAAAAAATAATTACAGCAGCAACAGTATATGATGATTCAAAAACGGACTTTGGAGGTGGTTATACACCTAAAAATGATGGAAACAAGTACAGAGGATATATAAATATAAGACAATTTATTGAAACTTCACAAAATATGCCAGCATTAAAAATCATGAAGGAACTTACACCTAAAAAATCATTAGAATATTTAAGAAAAATGGGTATAACATCTTTAGATGATAAGGCAGATGATGTATTGTCTTTAGCAATTGGAGGTATGACAGATGGTATTAGCCCATTAGAAATGGCAGTAGCTTATGGAACAATTGCAAATGACGGAGTTTATATAACACCAACATTTTATACAAAAGTGGTAGATAGCAATGGAAATACAGTATTAACTCCAAAACAAGAGCAGACAAGAGCTATATCAGAGCAAACGGCATATATTACAAAAAAAATTACACAAGAACCAGTAGATAGTGGTAGTGGAACAGCAACATATTGTAAAATTCAAGGAATGGATGTAGCTGCAAAAACAGGAACAACAGATCATAGCTATGACAGATGGCTTTGTGGATTTACTCCATATTATTCAGCTGCGACATGGTTTGGATATGATGATAGTGAAGAAGTAAAAGGATTTAATCAAAATCCAGCAGGGCAGATATGGGATGCTGTTATGACAGATATACATAAGAATTTAGAAAAAGCAACATTCCAAAAACCAAGTGGAATTGTAGAACAAACAGTATGCAGAACAACAGGATGCTTAGCTACAACAGGATGTACTGATACATATAAAGAGATATTTTCATCTAACAATTTACCAGCAAAATGTGAAGGACATGGAACTCAAAAGATATGTAGTGAATCTGGAAAAATTGCAACAGATTATTGTTCACAATATTGTGAAGTAAAAACAAATAATTTTGGAGCAGTAGTACCAAAAGAACAATTGAAACTTTGGACACCATTAAATGGAAAAACATCTTCTGGAACAAGAGTAGAAGAAATGTGTAATATTCATACTAAACCAAAAGAAGAAGAAAAACCAAAAGAACCAGAAAAACCAAAAGAACCAGAAAAACCAAAGGAAAATACAACAAATACAAACAAAGTAAATACAACAACTCCTGATAAAAATAATACAATAAAAGAAAATAGAACCGATAATACTGATGGAACTGGGCATGGAAATTCTACAAATACTACTAATACAAATACACAAAGGTAAATATATATTATAGAGGAAAATTGCCAAAATGAAAAACGTTTTGGCAATTTTAACAAAAATATAAAAAAGGAGTGACATAAAAAAGGTGGATATATATTTTTATAATACTTTAAATAGAAAAAAAGAAAAGTTTTATCCGATTGATAATAAAGAAGTGAAAATTTATTCTTGTGGGCCAACAGTTTATAAAGATGCGACAATTGGAAATATGAGAACAAATATATTTCAAGATGTACTAAGAAGAGTACTAGTTTATAATGGATATAAAATAAAACATGTAATGAATATAACAGATGTAGGACATTTAGTATCTGATGGAGATGAAGGAGAAGACAAAATGTTAAAATCAGCAAGAGAAGAACAAAAAACACCATTAGAAATAGCAAACCATTATACTAAATTATTTTTTGAAGATTTAAAGTCACTAAATGTCCAAACTCCTGAAATTGTATGTAAAGCAACAGAACATATAAATGAAATGTTAGAATATGTAAAAAAACTTGTAGAAAATGGATATGCATATGAGACTTCAACTGCTATTTATTTTGACATATCTAAATTAGATAAATATCCTATTTTATCTAATTTGAATATAGAAGAACAAAAGGCAGGAGCAAGAGTAGAAGTAGATAAAGAAAAGAGAAATCCATATGATTTTGCAGTTTGGATCAAAGCTCCTAAAAACCATTTAATGAAATGGGATAGTCCTTGGGGACCAAGTTATCCAGGTTGGCATATAGAATGTTCAGCAATGAGCAGAAAATATTTAGGAGAACAATTTGATATACATACAGGGGGAATTGACTTAATACCAACACATCATGAAAATGAAATAGCACAAAGTAAAGGATTTTGTGGCAAGATACCAGCAAGATTTTGGATGCATGGAGAATATCTTTTAATTGATGGTGGTAAAATGTCAAAAAGTTTAGGAAATGTATATTTAGTAGATGATATAAGAAAAAGAGGATATGACCCAATTGTGTATAGATTATTTAGTTATTCATGTCATTATAGAAATAAACTTAACTTTACCTGGGAAGCAATAGAAGCTACATCAAAATCATTAGAAAGATTAAAAAATGGCTATAAGTTACATATAGAGGGAAAAGATAAAATAGAGAAAAACATTATTAATATGTATGAAGAAAGATTTCATAAAGCAATTAATGATGACTTAAATATGCCATCAGCAATGGGAATTGTTTGGGAGGTTATTAGAAATGAAAAGAAATCTCCAGAACTTGCGAAACTTTTATTAAAATTTGATAGTGTATTAGGATTAAAAATAGATGAAGAAATACTTGAAGAAAAGACAAAAATACCACAAGAAATAATAAATATAGCTGAACAAAGAAAAATTGCAAGAGAGAACAAGGATTGGAATAAATCAGATGAATTAAGAGAGTTAATTCAAAGTAAGGGATATGAAATAAAAGACAATAAAGATGGATATGAAATTAAATTATTAAATAAAATATAAAATAAAAAGGAGGAACAAAAAATGTCAGTTTTATTACCAGGAGGAGCAGGATATATAGGAAGTCATACAGCAGTAGAGTTATTGAATGCAGGAAAAGATATTATAATTATTGATAATTTTTCAAATAGTAAACCAGAAGTATTAGATAAAATAAGAAAGATTACAGGTAAAGATTTTAAATTCTATGAAATTGATTATTTAGATAGAGAAAAATTAGAAAAAGTATTCCAAGAAAATGATATAGAAAGTGTACTAAATTTTGCAGGATATAAAGCAGTAGGAGAATCTATAGAAAAACCATTAGAATACTATCACAACAATATTTCAGGATGTTTAGTTCTATTACAAACCATGAAAAAATATGGTGTTAAAAAGTTTATTTTTAGCTCATCAGCAACAGTATATGGGGAACCAGAAAAGATACCACTTACAGAAGAATGTAAAACAGGTGGAACAACAAATCCATATGGAACTTCTAAATTATTTATAGAACAAATATTAAAAGATACTTATAAGTCAGATTCTACTTGGGACATATGCATTTTAAGATATTTTAATCCAGTTGGGGCACATGAAAGTGGTTTAATTGGTGAAGAACCTCAAGGAATACCAAATAATTTAATGCCATATATAGTAAGAGTAGCTAATGGAACATTAAAAGAATTATCTGTATTTGGAAATGATTATAATACAAAAGATGGAACAGGTGTAAGAGATTATATACATGTTGTTGATTTAGCAAAAGGTCATGTTGCAGCACTACAGAAACTAGATAAAGAAGAAAAAGGATTATACATATATAATTTAGGAACAGGAAATGGATATAGTGTGTTAGATATGGTAAAAGCATTTGAAAAAGCAACAGGAAAAAAAGTGCCTTATAAAATAGCTCAAAGAAGAGAGGGAGATATTGCTACATGTTATGCAGATCCATCAAGTGCAAAAGAAGAATTAGGATGGGTTGCAACTAAAACATTAGAAGATATGTGTCTTGATTCATGGAAATATATAATTAGCAAATAAATAGTCCTAAAAGGAAAGGAAGAAGAATATAAATGTTAAACTTTAAAAAGGAAATAGCAAATATAATATCAAAAACAATAAATTTAGAAGAAAAAGAATTAGAATCATATGTAGAAGTACCTAAAGATACAAGTAATGGTGATTATTCTTTCCCATGTTTTCGTTTAGCAAAAGAATTAAAGAAATCTCCTCAGTTAATTGCAAATGAGATAAAAGAAAATTTAAAAATAGATGGAACATCGATAGAGAAAGTAGAGATAGTAGGAGGATATCTGAATTTTTACATAAATAAAACTATTATAACAAAAGAGGTATTAAATGAAATATCAAATTCTACAAATTACGGAAAATCAAAAATTGGAAATGGAAAAAATATTGTAATAGACTATTCAGCACCTAATATTGCTAAACCATTTCATATAGGACACTTGCGTTCAACTGTAATAGGAGGAGCTTTATATAATATATATAAATATCTAGGATATAATGTAACTGGTATAAACCATTTAGGAGACTACGGAACACAATTTGGAAAGTTAATAGAAGGGTATAAATTATGGGGAGAAGAATATGATTTAGAAAAAGATCCTATAAATGAATTAACTAAAATTTATATTAGAATAAATGAATTATGTAAAAAAGATGAAAATGTATTAGAAGAATGCAGAAATAATTTTAAAAAATTAGAAGAAGGAGATAAATATTGTTGTGAACTATGGGAGAGATTTAGGAACGTAAGTTTAAAAGAATTTCAAAAAGTATATGATTTACTTCGGAAGTCATTTTGATTCATGGAATGGAGAGTCTTTTTATTCAGATAAAATGTCTGAAGTAATAGATACATTGGAGAAATCAGGAAAATTAATAGATTCGCAAGGGGCCAAAATAGTAGATTTAGAAGAGAAAGGAATTAATACACCTTGTATAATAATAAAATCTAATGGATCAACTACTTATGCAACAAGAGACTTAGCAGCGATTATGTATAGAGTAAAAACATATGATTTTGATAAAGCACTATATGTTACATCTTATGAGCAAGTATTACACTTTAAACAGGTATTTGAAGTAGCAAAATTATTAGGGCTAGATAAAAAATATGAAGAAGGTTTAGAACATGTATCTTTTGGAATGGTATTATTAAAAACAGGTAAAATGTCAACAAGAGAAGGAACTATAGTAAAATTAGAAGATTTATTAAATGAAGCAATAGAAAGAGCAAAGAAAATTATAGAACAAAAGAACCCAGAACTAGATAAAAAAGAAGAAGTAGCAAAAAAAGTTGGAATTGGTGCAGTAATTTTTAATGATTTATCAAATAGCAGAGTAAAAGATGAAATGTTTGATTGGGATACAATTTTGAATTTTCAAGGTGAAACAGGTCCATATATCCAATATACATATGTTAGGATAAAAAGTGTATTGGAAAAAGTTGGCAAAGTTCCAGAATTTAAAGAAATAAATTTAGAAAATTTATTAGATGATTATTCTCAAAATATAATTAAAATATTATATAATTTTGAGGATATATTGATACAAGTAACTAAAAAAGAAGAGCCATCTATATTATCTAGATATTTAATAGATTTAGCAAAAGCATTTAGCACTTTCTATAATGAAAATAAAATTATAACAGATGAAAAACAAGTACAAGATGCAAGAGTGTACTTAAGTTATGCAGTAGCTGAAGTATTAAAAATAGGAGCAGGTTTACTTGGAATTGAAATGCCAAATAAAATGTAAAATAAAAACACGTCCGATTATAAAATAAGTAATCGGACGTGAAATGTTTTAAAATTTCTTTATGATATGTCAAAAGAGACATTATTTGTTTTGCACCATTTAATTAGATCTGAACTAATTGAACTTGAGAAATCTTGGTAAGACTTATGATTTACATCTTTTAGATAAAATGTATCAAAAATTTCACCATCATAAATACTTAACAATTTGTTTAAAGGAAATTGTGAGCAACTAAAAGGGTCAAATGCCCATCCATTATTTACATATATTACGTGGATGGTACGATTTGGAGAAGAACAGATACTAGTTGTTGTTGATACTTCTCTTACTGCTAAAAATTTCATACATCCTTTTTTTAAAATCTTAAGAATATAGAAACTAATTATATAGCAGAAACCTTGTGTTAATTGATTAGTTATTTTTAAATACAAAGTATTGCTACTTTGATTTAACTCTGCAAAATCCTTTTTTGATAGTGCATGACCTTTACATGTAGAAAAATGAAAATATAATTTTTTAGTAAGTAAAGACCGAAAGACTGCTATTTCATCTTTAAAGAAAAATGTGAACCATAGAGAAATTAAGATGTAAATAGCTATGAAAGCTGTTAGTGCAAAATAGAATTTAGTTTTTAATATTGTAAATATTGCTACAATAAGTGGCATTACTAGAATTAATGGCATTATTGTGATAGAAACATATTCTATAGCCTTTTGTTTTTTTAGCAGTTTTGCTAACATTTTGCCAGATTCTTTATCATAATTATTAAAAACTATTTTCCGTAAAAAAAATTCAAACATATTTTTAACCACCTTTCTAAATTAATAGACGTGTTTACGTTTACATAAATATTATATCACATATAAAGTATTAATTCAATATATTGTGGAAAAAAGTGGAAAAAGATAACTAATTATCTTTTTCCACTTTTACATTATCACCATAACGTTTTACTTTTTGAGTGGTAGTTTTTTCAAATTCTTTGTCACGTATTACAAAACTTTTAATATGTTTATAATTAGGAAGTTTTTTATTAACACTACTAACTACATCTGAAACTATTTTTCTGATTTCTTCTTTGGTAGGAACACTACCTTTTAAATGTTCTGTAATAGCTTGAATATTAGGATAAATTTGAGCGTTTATATAAGTTTCGTCATCATTGTCTTTTTGAATTCCAAGAACTAAAGATTCTGCTATTAATGGGTTATCATTTAAATAATATTCGACTTCTTCTGGATATATATTTTTACCATTTTTTGTTACAATTACACTTTTACATCTACCAGTGATATACAAATAACCATTTTCATCAATTTTACCCAAATCTCCTGTATGAAACCAGCCATTAACAATTGTTTGCTTTGTTTTTTCTTCATCTTCATAATAACCAAGCATTACATTTGGACCTTTTACAATAATTTCACCAACACCTTCATCATTAGCATTGTCAATTTTATATTCAACATTAGGAATAGGAAGACCAGCACTATCATCTTTTTGGAAAAAGTCTGTATTTCCAGCAACTAAAGGAGAACATTCTGTTAAGCCATAACCTTGAAGAGTATTTAATTTTAAATCTCTGAAGTCAGCTACTATATTTGGGTTAGTAGCAGCAGCACCTACAATGAATACACGTAATCTGCCACCTAAAGTGTTTTTTACCTTTGTTCTTACAATCTTTTTCATAAAAAAAGATAAAGAAGAAAAAGGATTTTCGTTATTTGTTTTTTTGTATTTATCAGGTAAAGACTTATTTATATTTTTAATAATGTTTTTGTGTAAATTTTCTAATAGTAATGGCACACATAATATGACAGAAGGGTGAAATTCTTGCATATTTTTTGCAATATAACGTAATCCTTCACAATGACAAATAGCTGCACCACTATAGATAGGAAGCAAAAAGCCAATAGTACATTCATAAGTATGATGAAGTGGTAAAACAGAGAAGAATAGGTCGCTTCTTTTTACTTTTACAATTCCATAAATAGATAATATATTAGAACATATATTTCTTTGTGATAAGCAGACTCCTTTGGCGTTCCCAGTAGTACCAGAAGTGAATAATAATATACGCAATTCATCTGGATTAATTCTAATTGAATCGAAATCAGTAAATCCATTTAGATAAGCTGATTTCCCGTTCCTCTTTGAAATTATCAAAATGATCTTCGAAAGTAATAAACATAGTATTTTTGTTTTGAACTTTAGACATATCTTCTAAAACTTTGTTTAAATTTTTACTATCTCCTAGTATACATTCTGCTTGTGAAACATTTATGAAATTTATAACATCATCAGTATGTAGTTCTTTGTCAATTGGCACAACAATACCAACAATTGTAGCTGCCATGTAGGAAACACACCAGTTATAAGTGTTTTTTCCAATCACAGCAATTCTTTTATTTAAAAATCCATTTTTTATTAGGCTTGTACCAAGATAAACAACATCATTTTTAAATTGTTCATATGTAATAGTTTTAATTTTACCTTCATTATCTTTTATTTTGAAAGCTGTTCTTGAACGATAAAGAGTACCTGAGCGATATAACATATCTTTCAAATTTGTTACTTCTTCTGTTTTATGATATTTTTTCTTTAATTGTTCTGCTGTGTTTAAATTTTTTTTCATTTTTTGTTCCTCCCAGTGTTTTTTTATTTGTATCTATAAAAAATAAAATTGGCCTTATCATTTTTTAAAGTTATATTACCATCATAAATAGATTTATCTTTTTGTTCTAATGGTACATCTATATAAATAGTACATTTGAATTCTTGGTATAAATTATTTGTTATATATATATCAAAAGAAAAGTTACAAGATATTGTATTTAATAATACATTACATTTTTTTAACAGTGAACCATCATATGTTATTGGATTTGTTGTATTTGTTAATGTATAATCTGTTTTTATATTACTATTTACATAGCTAAGAGTAATTGGATTTGCCAGATTATTATATAAAGTAGGTTTATCTAAATTTATATTATCATCAGATGTTATTGCAAAATCCAATTTATCATTAATTAAATTTTCTTCTATAATGTCACTTTTAGCAAAATTATTAATATTTTTGTAATATAATTTAGGTTCTCCGTAAAGATGGCAGTGAATTGAATTTTATATTATCGATATATACCTTTTTAAAAGTATTTTCTAAATCTTTATCATCAGAAGAACTATTTATAAATAATGCTATATCAGTGTATTGGTATAAATTTTCAATGGTAAAGTTAGAATTAGACAACATTTTATTTTTTGCATCACAACTGCTAAAAAAAGTGATTTTATCAACTTTAAAAATTGTATTTTGATTTTTATTTGCAAAAGATAAAATCTCACTTTCAAAATTTCTTTTTAATACATATTTGTAAAAAAGTAAATATGCAAGAAAAAATACTATAATAAAAAGAATAATTGTAATTGTTGTTAAAATTGTTTTCTTTCTATTCATAGTTCCTCCTTAGTTTAAAGATAGTTATATAATAATATAAATCTTAAATAAAATCAAGTGCTATTAAATTTTATAAAATAGGTAAAATTTTATTTTAATATATAAAATATCCAATTATTTTATTTGACAAAAAAAGACGAAAAAGGTAGAATTATATTAGGTGATAATATGATATCAAAAGATAAAAAAGTAAAACACATAAGAATTACATTAAAAAGAATAATAGGTTTTTTAGCCCTTATTTTAATTATATTATATTGTATTATATTTTATAACTATTATCTTAATAAAAATGAAGTATATGCAAAAGAAACAAATGCAAATATAGTAAATGAATTTAAATTAAGTAATGCAGAGAAAATAAATTTAGATGAAATAATAGAAAGTAATACAAAAAACAATAAAAAAGAAGAATATATAACAGAAGAAATAGATTTAGAATATATAACAAAATACCAAACAAATAGTAATCTTCCTAAAGGAACAATACAGGTTATTCAAGAAGGAAGAGAAGGAAAACAAGAAATAGTAAAAAGAAGAATTTATGAAAATGAACAGATGATATCTGAAGAACAAATAAGTAGCAAAGTTACAATAGCTTCAGTAAGTAAAATAGTTGAAGTTGGGGCAGGAAATTATATAAGTACATATAAAGTAAAACAAGGGGATACAGTCTATGTTACATCAGATAGAATTAATGTTATGGTAGAACCAAATATGGAAGCACAAAAAATAGCTACATTAAACAAATCTGATAATTTAAAAGTATTAGCTTTACAAGGGGATTGGTATAAAATATCAAGTTCAGGTATTGTTGGATATGTAAAAACAGAAAATACAACATATATAAATCCAAATGAAAAATATAAATATTATAACTCAAATACATCATCTGGGAATTCTTCAGAAAATATTCAAAAACTAAGTTTTGATATGGCTTTAAATAAACCAAGTGGACTTAGTTTGGAGCAATTTAAAAAAGTATTGACAGATAAAAAAGATACTAATAAAGTTTTTATAAATAATGCTGAATACTTTTATTATATAGAGAAACAATATAAGATAAATGGACTCTTTGTGGCAGCTGTTGGAATTCATGAAAGTGGATGGGGAACATCAAAAATTGCAAATGAAAAACACAATTTATTTGGATATGGTGCATATGATTCAAACCCATATAATGGAGCTTATCAATTTTCTAATTATTCAGAATGTATTGATTTAATTGCAAGAGTATTTGTTAAATATTACTTAAATCCTAAAGGAACAGCTATATATGGCAATGAAAAAGCATTAGGCACATACTATAATGGAGCAACTTTATCTGCTATAAATAAAAAATATGCAACAGATAAAAATTGGGCTAATGGAGTATATAATAATATGAAATATTTGTATAATAAATTGTAAAAAATTCTTGCTATTTTTTATGATTTATTGTATGATATAAAAGTATAATGATTATAAGGAATATTTTGTCAAAAAAGACCTTAAGTGAAAGGGGCATAATGAAATGAAAAAAACAATTTTAATTGTTACAGTTTTAGTAACTATGGTAGGAATATTTTTAGGAACAACTAAAACCTATGCAGAGTCAAAAGCAATTGATAATAAAACAGAAAGCCAAATAATTCAAATGAAAGAAAATGCTAGTAATTCATTAGAAGATTACAAAGAAAAATATGGATCTGATACATATGGAGTTGTAGCATACATATTGAATTTGGTTAGGATTTACAGTATACCACTATGCTTTTTAGGAATTGCAATAGGTGCAATTCACCAGTACATAATAGGTATAAGAAAATTGGATACTTTAGAAAAAGGTATGGCCTTAATTGTAACTTTTGTAACAATATTAATTATATGCCAAATATTACCACTAGCATTTGCTGTGTTTGTAAAATTTGGAAGGGGGTAACAAATGAAAGTATTATTTGCTGTAAGTAATGAAGAGATATCTGAATCCATTGTAAAAAAATATCAAAAGGAATACAAACAAATTATTTCATATAAAAATGTTTATTACTTTAATGCAATACTAAAAGAATTACAAAAAGATAAAACATATGACAGAATAGTAATAAGTGAGGATTTAGAGGCTTTTACACATACGCAATATGATCAAATCGATAAATTTATTTTCGAAAGATTAGATAGCATTAGTGATGAAGCATCAAATTTAAAAGGAAACGACATTCCAATTATTTTAATTTGTTCAGACAGGAGAACAAAATCTGAAGAAATGCTAGTTAAACTATTTGGAATAGGTGTTTATGATGCAATCTTAGGAACAGATAGAAGTGTTGATGAAGTATGTAAATTAATAAATAGACCTCGTTCAAAAAAAGAAGCAAAAATTTATTACAATATTGATTCAGAGGATGTAAATTATCAAAGTGAAAATGAAAATGATGTAAGTGAAATGGAGATTCAAAATATACTTGCACATTATCAAAGACTAGGAAAAAATGAAGACAGATATATAGATAGTTTTAATAATATTGCAGCACAATATAATGATACTCAACTTAGAATTATTAGCAAATTTTTACCACTAAATGTAAGAGCAGTATTAGAGGAAAAATCACCTAAATATCAACAAATAATGTCATTTAATAATAGCGTTTCAGATATATTAAGAAACCAAGATAAAAAAGTTGAAGAAGGACCTAGTGAAAGATTATTAGTATCAAAAACAAAAGACACAATAATGTCTAAACCAGTAGTTATACCATCATCAGTTAATATGAACGGAAATAGAAAATTAGCAAGAGTAAAACCAAAATCAATTAACACTCTAAATGATATAGCTGAAAAACAAGGTCAAACTAAACAAGACTTTTTTGAAGAACCTCAAATAATGCCAGAAGAAATATTAGAAGATACACAAAATAGTTTTAATGATAATATACAAGAAGAACCACAAATAGAACCAATAAAAAGAGGAAGAGGAAGACCAAGAAAAAATCCTTTACCAACAGAAGAACAAATGAACAAACAACCTAAAAGAGGAAGAGGAAGACCAAGAAAAAATCCTTTACCTGAAACTATTGAGCAAGAAGAAAATATAATGGCATCAATCTTACCAATGGGGCCAGAAGAAGAACAACCAAGTATTGCTAGTACACTACCAGGAGTAGAAGAAACAATATTACCAGGTGTTGATGAAATGCCACAAGAACAAGTAAAAGAAACTTTTGAAAATCATGGTAATAATCAAGAAGTACCTAATATTAATAGCAATTATAATAATTATGGAAGTACTAATAACGAAAACTTTGGAGTTTTACCAGGTGTTAATAAAATAGAGAAAGAACCAATAAATCAAGAATATATAGATTTGTCTAGTTTACTAACACCAGATAAAAAAATTGTTACATTTGTTGGTACAAGCAAAAATGGAACATCATTTATAGTAAATAATTTAGCACAATTATTATCAACAACAGGAGTAAATGTAGCGATATTAGATACAACAAGAAATAGAAATTCTTATTATATTTATACAAAGAATGAAGAAGAATTAAGAGAAATTGCAGCACATAGTATACCAGATTTAGCACAGGGAATGGCAAGAGGAATTAGTGTAAATAAAAATTTAACAGTTTATACATCTTTGCCAGATGAAAATGATGCTATAAAAAATACGGATAGAATATTAGAAACATTACTAAAAAAACATTCTTTAATTTTAATAGATACAGACTTTGAGACACCAATTAGATATTTTGAGCAATCTCAAGAGACATATCTAATACAAACATTAGATGTATTAACTATTCAACCACTAACAGCTTTTCTAAGAGAATTAAAAGCCAAAAATATATTAGATGAAAAGAAACTAAGAGTTATATTAAACAAAACTGTAAAAATCAGAGGAATAACAGATAAAACAATAATAGGTGGTATGGCTTATTATAATGATCCAGCTATGTCTTTTATGACTGAATTGTTTGATAGAACTTTAATGAAATATGTAGCTATTCCATTTGAAGAACAAACATATACAAAATATCTTGAAGGTATTATAGAATGTGATATATCATTAAAAGGATATTCTAAAATATTTATGCAAACACTAAAAGAATTGGCAAATATGGTATATTCATCACAATCAAATTATAGACCACCATCAGTAGGTGGATATGGAACAAAAAACACATTTACGCCAAGTATGAATAACACATTAGATCAGATGAAAAATAACTACTAGAAATTTTAAGGAGGGAAAACTTAAGTGATAATAGCAGTCGTAGTCATATTAGTTTTAATCGTATTAGGACTTGTGATTTATAATGTAAAGATACATCAAAAAATACAAAGATTTAAGAACATGAATCAAAAGGTTACTAATTTATCTGTTGTACAAGACTTTATGAATGCTATAGGAGAGACATCTTCTGTAGAAGAAAAGATTAAAAAGATAAATGACATATTAATTGAAAGATATGAAATTAAATATTCAACAATAGTTGTATTTGATGGTGCTCAATATCAAGTTAAAGCATCAAATGTAGATCCAAAGCATTGGGATTCATTAAAAACTTTACATCAGGTAGATATGTTTAAAGATAGTATTGAATCTGCGATACCAAAATATGTAACAGTAAATAATGAAAACGAAAGACTTCCATATCAACAAATGGAATTTGGAAGAGCAAAATCTGCTATATTTTTCCCTCTATATATAGATAATGTATATATAGGATATTGGATTATAGAAAGTGGAACACCTCATGATTTTGACAATGTAGATACAACAGTATTAGAAGTAATAAAAGAAAATATTGTTTCTATATTAAAAACAGTAGTACATCAAAAAACATTAGAATCAATAGTGAGAAAAGACTTGTTTACAGGATTATATTCAGAAGAATACTTATATGGAGAAGGAAAAAGAGTAATTGACCAATATACAATTTCAACTATATGTATGTTTAAAATAATCAATATACAACAAATCAATAAGAATTATAGTAGAGAATTAGGAAACAAAGTAATTACTAAGATAAGTGAGTACATAAAAGAAAGTTTAGCACAAGAATATGTATTTGTTCGTTATATGGGGCCAAAATTTGTAATTGCATTTTCAGGAGTAGAAGCAAATGGTGTAGCAGACTTCTTGAATGAATTAAAAGAGAAAATAGAAAATATGAAGATAACATTAGATGAAAAAGAGTTAAAGGAATTAAATTTAGTTGTAAATTCTAAAACCAAAACATCTAAAAATGGTAATAATGAGCAAATAGCAACACCTCAATTAAATTTTGTTATATCATCATATTATAAAGGGACAGGTTTAGAAGAGGTTTTAAAGAAAGAAGAAGAATATTTAGATAATGCAGATATAAATGAAAGTGATATCACTAGCATATAAAAAGGAGGATTATAAACTATGGAATTTGATAAAACAATGCATTTTGAAGTTGAAAGAGAGGAAAATGTAAAATGCCAAGAAATATTAAAAGAAGTATATCAGGCATTGGTAGAAAAGGGATATAATCCAATTAATCAAATTGTTGGATATATTCTATCAGGAGATCCAACATATATAACAAGCCATAATGATGCAAGAAATAAAATAAGAACAATTGAAAGAGACGAATTACTAGAAAAAATGGTAAAAAATTATATAGGACTAGATGAATAAGATATGAGAATTTTAGGAATAGATTATGGAGATGCAAGAGTTGGCATAGCAATAACAGATGAATTAAATATAACAGCACAAGGATTAGAAACAATACAGCGAAATGGTTCTGATAAAATAGTATTAAGAAGATTAGATGAAATTTTAGAAATCTATGATGTAGAAACAATAGTTGTCGGAATGCCATTAAATATGAATGGAACAATATCAAAAAGAGCTGAAATAACTGAAAAATTCATTCATAAATTAAAATGTAAATACAATAAAATAAAAATAGACACAATTGATGAAAGATTAACAACAGTAGAAGCTCATAGAACAATGAATTTTTTAGAAGTAAATAAGAATAAAAAGAAAAATATAGTAGATACTATATCTGCAGTATATATTTTAGAAACTTATTTAAATAAATTAAAAAATACGTTGCAAAAAAATTAAAAATACGATATTATAATTAAAATATAAATAATATTTAATATTTTAAAATTTGAAAGGAGAAAAAATTATGGATGAAAATTACGAAGGAGAGGAACTAGATAATATAGTAATATTAAATGATGAAGATGGAAATGAAGTAAAATTTGAATTTTTAGATTTAGTAGAACTAGATGAAGAAGAATATGTAGTACTATTACCAGTTACAGAAGAAGGAGAAGAAGAAGAAGGAGAAGTTGTTATTTTAAAAGTAGAAGATAACGATGATGAAGATGCAGAAGAAGAATCTTATGTAAGTATTGAAGATGAAGAAATACTAAATAAAGTATTTGAAATATTTAAAGAAAAATTTAAAGATGACTTTGATTTTGTAGACTAATTTTGTTTAAGGTAGGTGGTGAAGGAGAAAATATTTTATTTCCTTCACTCTTTTGTTTAATGGATAAAAACAAAGATAAAAGGAAAAGGAGAAGGATCACAAATGAAAAATTTTTCAACATGGATGTTAGTTATGTTTATGATTATGTTCTGGGTATTTAGAATAATAGTAGCATTAGGAGCAGAATTAAATTGGGACTTAGGAGGAATAGAACCACTTAATCAGCAAATGGAAATAATATTATTATTTGTTACATTAGTATCATTGTTATTAGTAGTAAAAAGAAAAATAATAGGAGGATTATTATATTTATTATCATATGGAATGTATTTTGGGATAGATTTAGTAAATAATGCACAAAACTTACTAACAGCAATGGAAACTCAAACCGATGTTAATACATATATAAATTTATTTATGTCATTAATAGGAATGATTATACCAATAGCTGTAATGCTAGATTTATTAATGGATAAAGGTAGAAGAAATCATCCTAAAGATAAAAAAACAGATTGGTTTTATGACAATGAAGAATTTGACAGAAAAATGGATGATAGGGCAGATAAAAACAATTATCGAACACTTTAGATAGAAAAAAATAAAAATAGTTTATTTTATATGGCATATTGTATTAAATAAAGATAACTAGAAATAAGTTAATATATAAAAAGACAAGCCTATAAAAGAATATTACTTTTATAGGCTTGTTTGAAAGACTTTAAATTTGTTACTTATCAGTATTCAATGTTGCTTTGTTACAATAGTATAGTAAAAAATCCTGAATAATTGAATGTGGACGCATAAACTCAAAAATATTAGGTTCATTACTATGAATAGTAGTATATTCAAAAAAAGGAACATCTTTTGAATCAAAAACAGTTTGAGTTACTGTAATAGATGTGAATTCTGGAATAAGACTACATAATTTCTTAGCATTTTCATTGCAATCAGGTGCAAACCACTTGACCATATGAGACATTTGGTCTAAAAAGGTTGCCCGATCAATGTGACCTTTGTAAGTTTTATCGTTGCTCACATAAATAAGATCAATCATGTCTTTGTCTTTCATTGCTATTACCTCCTAAATTTTATTAAAAAATCAAAGGCTAGCAAATAACCTTTGACTTTTTCAAAGGTTATAAAAAACTTTTGTAAAACTAAGTATACTACAAAATGAAATAAAATGCTAGTATTAAAGGCTAAAAAAATAGAAAATAATAATTGGAAATAACAAAAATATGTTAAAAGTAATAAGCAAACAGATTTGCCAACTAATTAAATAAAATTAAATAGAAATCAAATTTTTATTGATTGATAAAAGTTAAATATAAAATTAAAAGTAAAATAGTTATATGGAGGTAGTATGGAACTAAAGGAATTAATAGGAAAGGATGAATTAGATAAAAGAATAGGAGAACTAGCAAAGAAAATAGATGAAGACTATGAAGGTCAAGAAATGGTAGCAATATGTGTATTAAATGGAGCAGCTTTTTTTACAGTAGAATTAACATTAAAAATGAAAACTAAAATGAAGGTTGAGTTTGTAAAAATATCAAGTTATAGAGGGACTGAAAGTACTGGTGAAATAATAAAATATTTAGATATAGATAAAGAAAAAATTATGGGCAAGAATGTACTAATAATTGAAGATATAGTTGATACAGGAAGAAGCATGAATTATTTAGTAAAACATTTAAAGGAAAAAGAACCTAAAGATATAAAAGTGTGTACTCTTTTGAGTAAGCCAAGTAGAAGAGAAGTAGAAGTAAATATAGATTATCTAGGATTTGAAGTACCAAACCAATTTATAATAGGATATGGATTTGATGATGAAGAAGGATTACATAGAAATGTTCCATATATAGGATGTAAATAATTAATTTGTGTACTAAAAAAATTTGTAATAATATTATTAAAAAAAGGAATACCTTAATAAAAAGGAGGTTTCTTATGAATAAAGATTTAGATTTTTTAAAGTCAAACATCATAGCACATAGAGGAGCTTTTAACAATAAAGATATTCCAGAAAACAGTATAAAAGCATTTGAAAAAGCTATTGAAAAAAACTATATTATTGAATTAGATGTACATATATTGAAGGATAATACAATTGTTGTGTATCATGATGATAATGTAAAAAGATTAACTGGAGTTGACAAAAGTATTATAGATTTTAACTATAGTCAATTAAAAGAATTAAGTTTACTAAATACGAAATATAAAATACCAAGACTTATAGATGTTTTAGAATTAGTAAATTCAAAAGTACCAATCATTATTGAAATAAAATTTGATAGAAAAACTGGAGTTCTAGAAAAAGAATTAGTAAAAATATTAGATAATTATAAAGGAAAATTTGCTGTGAAAAGTTTTAACATTTTTTCGGTTAAGTGGTTTAAGAAAAATAGACCAAATTATGTTAGAGGTTTCCTAATAAATTATAATTATCATATTTTAAAAGAAGTTTTTATATCAAATATGTTTTTATTAGGTGTGGCTAAACCTGATTTTTTGTCTGTAAATTACAAGTTTTATAATAAAAAGAAGATTACAAAACTAAGAGATAAATTAATTCTTTTAGCATGGACAATTAAAAATAAAGAAACATATGAATTGGTAAAGAATTCATTTGATAATTTAATATGTGAAAATATTGAAAGATTTAAAGACAAGTAACAATTTGAGGGAGAAAAAATATGGAATTTAGCGAGAAAATACAAGAATTAAGAAATAAAAATAAATTAACACAAGAGCAACTTGCAGAAAAATTATATGTATCAAGGACAGCAGTATCAAAATGGGAAAGTGGAAAAGGTTATCCTAGTATTGATTCATTAAAATATATCTCAAAGACATTTAATATTTCAATTGATGAGTTATTATCAATTGAAGAAATAATAGACATTGCTAAAAAAGAGAATACATATAATCTAGAAAGAACAAATAAATTGGCAAGATGGACATAGATTTAGCTCTAGTCCAGCAGAGATTCAGACATACAAAAATGGACTGATAGTTTAAAATAATTTATACTTTAGTGCGCAAATTGTAGTGAAACGATTAGCACACATCCCATTTTATTTTTAAAGAATTGCTTGAAATATAGTAGTTCTTTTTGTATAATTGTAACAATATAAAGGGTTGTATAATTTTGTAGGGGTAAAGTAGAAAAAATAAGTTATAAACAGATAAAGATTTACTCGAAAAATGATACAGGAATTGATAAATATTAAAACAAGAAAGTTGAGGATTTTTGATGAAAATAATAACATTATGTGGAAGTAATAATGAGAGTTGCAGAAAAAATGGCGTTAAAAGGAAATTGTATCATTACACCAGTATATCCAATATTAGAAAGTTATGAAAGAACAGATGAGCAACTAGAAAAATTAAAAGAAGCACATTTCAAAAAAATAGAATTATCAGATGCTATATTAGTAGTAAATGTAAATAATTATATTGGAGACAGTACAAAATTAGAGATAGAATATGCAAAAAAATTGGGCAAAGAAATTATATATTATACAAATTTATAAAATAAAGATTAGAACCATAACTTAGAACTTATTTCTGAAAGAAACAAAGAAATATCTGATTAAATAAAAATAATAATTTGTAGAGGTAAAATATGAAAATTTTTGAAATAAAAGATAGAACAACAGAAGTAATAAAAGAATTGTTAGAAGTATGGGAAGATTCAGTAAAAGCAACACATCTATTTTTATCAAGTGATGATATAAAAGACATAAAAGAATATGTACCAGAAGCATTGAAATGTGTATCACATTTAGTAATAATAGAAAATGAAAGCCATCAACCTATTGCTTTTATGGGAATAGATAATACAAAACTAGAAATGTTATTTATTAAAAATAGTGAAAGAGGAAAAGGACTAGGAAAGAAATTATTAAATTATGGTATAGAAAAGTATAATATTAATGAACTAACAGTCAATGAACAAAATCTTAATGCAAAAGGATTTTATGAGTATATGGGATTTCAAACATATAAGAGGACAGAAGTAGACGAACAAGGAAAGCCTTATCCAATTTTATATATGAGACTAGAAAGATAAATTGTAGTTTGTTAAATAAGTAGTAATTTGTGGAGATGAATAAAGATGAAAAAGCTAACTAAAAAAAATATAGTAATTTTTATTATGATAGGTATAGTATTAGTAGTAACAGGATTTATAGGTGGATTTTATACAAAAGTATCAATTGATGAAACTCAATTAATAAAAGAAAAAGAAAAGCAAACAAGTCTAACAGCATTAATGTCTAAAAGTGAAATAAATAAACTAAAAGAAACTATTAAAAAAGATGAAGCAGATTATGGAGATGATTATCAAGAATTTAAAACATATAACCCTTATGTTTATAAAAAAGATCCAGACAGAATTTATTTTAAATCTTCAAAAATAGGTGCATTTTATGTGTTTGAAAAAAGTGATGAAAATTATGAACATTTATTAGAGGTTGTCGAAGATAGAATGCATTATTCTGTTATAGATGATTATAATTTGAATTGTTTTACACCTGATTCAATTAATACAATGATGACATCAGGAGAAAATTATATTATTTTTGATTATGATAATGGAACACTTTCTGAAATGGACGGAGATTATAATAAGGATATAATTTTTAAATTTTTAGAAAATACTAGATTATATAGATTAGTTACTTATTTGTCATATTATAAAGAGCCAATTTTAAAAGATAATTTGCCAAAAAAAGAATTTGCTTATAATACCAAAATGAATGGATTTCAATATATGACTTATATAGAAGGGGATTAAATTTGGGGTGTATAAAATACAATTAATTTAGAAGCAAGTGATTAGTTGAAAATCACTTGCTTTTATGTTAAAATTTAAATGTAAAAAGATTTGAAGGATAAATGGTATCCATGAACATGAGTTAAATATAATAATGTAAATATTAAATATGAAGGAGAAAATATGAATAGTAAAATGTTAGAAAATATTTATAGTGAGTGTTTAGAAATGGCTAATATAATTAAAAATCCAATATTGAAAGAATGTTGTAAAAAAATATATAATGATTATAAAGACAAGCTAATAAATAAACCAGCTACATCTGGTTCACATCATTTTTATAAAGGAGGACTATTATTTCATATATATAGTGTTACAAAAAATGCAATGGCAATTTGTGATTTGTATCCTAATTTAAATGTAGATAAAGATTTAATAATTTTTGGAGCATTAGTTCATGATATAGGAAAATGCAATGATTTTAATAATTTTTCTGATGGTGAAAATTATAATTCTATAAATGGCAATAGTATGGATTTATTAGGACATTCTTATGAAGGAACACATATTGTTGAGAATTATTTAAAAAATTATGATATAGATGAGCAATTTAAAAATCAGATTATACATATGGTAGGTAGTCATATGAATGAATATAGCGAATGGGGAGCTTTAGTTTTACCTAAAATGCTTGAAGTTATAATTATAAATTATGCTGATAGTATGGATGCATATCTTGAGCCAGCACACAAAATTATTATGGACGCAAAAAAAGGTGAAAAATATAAAGTTGAAAATGCACCAAGGTATTATTATAAATCATTAAATCCATATTACGAAAATGATAATTTATAATTAAAAGGAAGTGATAAAATGGAGATGAATCAAAAAAGAAAAATGAGAAAAGAGTTTTTTATTCATTCCTTTTTGCATTTTATGGTAAAAAAATAATTAAAATTATTAAAAACTTGTGGGAATTCCGATTGATGGAAAACTAAGATTTTAAATATAGGAGATGATAAAAGTGACAAAAGATTTAATTGTAAGAAGCAGCAGTGCGGAATTCTTAATATTTGAAAGGCAAACACACGATAAAGGAATTCAAGTTAGATTTGAAGATGGTGATTTATGGTTAACACAGAAAGCTATTGGAGAACTCTTTAACGTGGACAGAACAGTAGTTACCAAGCATATTAAAAATATATATTCCGAACTTGAATTAAATGAGAATTCAACTAGTGCAAATTATGCACTAGTTCAAAAAGAGGGTAATAGAGAGATTACTAGGAATGTATTATATTATAACTTAGATATGGTTATTTCGGTAGGTTATAGAACAAATTCAGATAGAGCTATACAATTTAGAAGGTGGGCCACTTATATATTAAAAGAGTTTTCAAAGAAAGGTTACATAATAGACAAAAAGAGAATGGCAAATGGTGCGTTCTTTGATGAAGATTATTACGATTCATTACTTGCCGAAATAAGAGAAATAAGATTATCAGAAAGAAGATTTTATCAAAAAGTTACTGATATTTATGCAACAAAAGTGTGGATTATGATAAAAAGTCTCCTACAACAATTAAATTTTTTAAAAAAGTTCAAAATAAAATGCATTATGCGGTATCGCATCAAACGGCTGCTGAAATTATATATAATAGAGCAGATTCAGAAAAAGAAAATATGGGTCTTACTTCTTGGAGAAATTCACCAAGTGGAAAAATATTAGAGACAGATGTTGTTATAGCTAAAAATTATTTATCTAAAGAAGAATTAGAAAGTTTAGAACTAATAGTATCAGCATTTTTAGATTTAGCAGAAAATAGAGCAAAAAGACACATTCCAATGACTATGGAAGATTGGTCTACAAGAATAGATAAATTTTTATTGGCAGATGATTTAGATATATTAAAAGATGCTGGAAAAATATCACATGAAATAGCATGCGATAAAGCATTAACAGAATTCGAAAAGTATAGAATAAAGCAAGACAAATTGTATAAATCAGATTTTGATTTGTTAGTTGAAGAAAGTAATAAAAAAGGTGAAGATAAATAGTAATTTGTAGGGAGGATTACAAAATGAAAATAGTAACACTATGTGGAAGCTTAAAATTTCAAAAAGAGATGATGAAAGTTGCAGAAAAAATGGCATTAGAAGGACATTGTATTCTTAC